>Ga0209919_1000664_pt1 | contig 16962 bp, 14 predicted proteins | sample SalPon2A_C_D2_MG_FD_185721 | JGI IMG/M metagenome (GOLD analysis project Ga0209919, IMG submission 185721) | Soil microbial communities from South San Francisco under conditions of wetland restoration - Salt Pond MetaG R2A_C_D2_MG (SPAdes)... | ecosystem: Environmental > Terrestrial > Soil >... | reverse complement strand
CGGCCGGCGGGTCCGGGCCGGCGAGGTGGTGGTCGTTCCCGTCGACCAGGTGATGATGGTGGACTCCATCGCCCCGAGCGCGCTGGCGATCGTCGAGGACGAGCTCGGCGGCGTCATCCAGCACCCCGAGCGGGTGTCCGTGGTGATCGACCATGTGGCGCCCGCCTCCAACGTGCAGGTGGCGACCACCCAGAAGCGCGTCCGGGCCGTGGCCAGGGACAAGGGGCTGCGGCTGTTCGACGTGGGCCGCGGCATCTGCCACCAGGTCCTGATGGAGGAGGGGCTCGCCCGCCCGGGCTGGGTGGTGGTGGGGTCCGACTCCCACTCGACCACCTACGGCGCCGTGTCCGCGTTCGGCACCGGCATGGGCGCCACCGATATCGCCCTGGCCATGGTTACCGGGCGTACCTGGCTGAAGGTCCCGGAGACCGTCCGGGTGAGGCTCACGGGCGTGCGAGGTCCGGGGGTGGCCGCCAAGGACGTGGCGTTGGAGATCGTCCGCAGGCTGACGGCCGACGGCGCCACCTATGCCAGCATCGAGATCCTGGGCGCCGAGAGCTTCGGCCCGGGCGAGCGCATGACGCTCGCCAACCTGGCCGTGGAGGCCGGCGCCAAGGTGGGGCTGGTGGCGCCGGACGAGGCGCTGCGGGAGCGCTACGAGGTGCCGCCCTGGCTGGTCGTGGACCAGGCGGCGGAGGCCTTCCTGGACCTCGAGATCGATCTCGGCGAGGTGGGTCCCCTGGTCAGCGTGCCCTTCCAGGTCGACAACGTGCACCCGGTCGGCGAGCACCTCGGCGTGCACGTCGACCAGGTCTTCGTCGGCACCTGCACCAACGGGCGCCTGGAGGACCTCCACGAGGTGGTGCGCGTGCTGGCCGGCCGGACGGTCGCCGACGGCACGCGCCTGCTGGTCATCCCGGCCAGCAGCCGGGTGCTGCAGGACGCCCTGGCGGACGGCACCATCGCGGCGCTGGTGGCGGCGGGCGCCAGCGTCGGCGTGCCCGGTTGCGGGCCCTGCATGGGCCGGCACATGGGCGTGCTGGCACCGGGAGAGGTGTGCGTGAGCACCAGCAACCGCAACTTCATGGGCCGGATGGGGAGCCCCGAAGCACGCATCTACCTGGCCAGCCCGGCCGTGGCAGCCGCTTCTGCGGCCGCCGGCGTGGTGGCCATGCCCGAGCAGGGGGCGGATGCATGAGCGGCGAGCGCCAGCGCGCCGGGGGCGCGACGGACGGGTGGAACCGCGTGTGGCGTTTCGGCGACGCGGTGAATACCGACGACATCCTGCCCGGCAAGTACGCTCCTCTGATGGTCGGCGAGGACGTGTTCCAGCGGTACGCCTTCGCCCATCTCAGGCCCGAGTTCGCGGAGGGCGTGCGGCCGGGCGACCTGCTGGTGGGCGGGCGCAACTGGGGCCTGGGCTCGAGCCGCGAGTACGCTCCCCAGGCGCTCAAGGTGCTGGGCGTGGGCGGAATCGTGGCGCGCTCCTTCGCGCGCATCCACTACCGCAACCTGCTCAACCTCGGCATCCCCGCCTTCACCGCGCCTGACCTCGTCGACGTGCTGCAGGACGGCGACCGGGTACGGCTGGAGCTGGCGCGCGGCCGCATCCTGCGCCGCCCGCTGGACGGTGGCGAGCAGGAGCTGGCGTTGCCGCCCGTGCCCGAGTTCCTGCGCGAGGTGCTGCAGGAGGGCTCGGTGCTGGCCTTCTTCAAGAGACATGGACGCTTCCCCGGCGAGGAGGAGCCGCCACAGACGGATCCTCGCGGCTGATTCGGCACCACGGTTCCGAGCGTCCCGCCTTCGACCCGGGCGGGACGCCAGAGACACGACGGACACGGGTCGAGACGGCGGGAGCCAAGCCCGCCCGCGAAGGAGCAGGACGCATGCAGACCATAGACACCCCGTACGGACGCGTGGACGTCGACCCCGCCGGCCTCACCCTCGGCGAGCTCGTGGTCACGGACGAGGGCGCCGAGCTCGAGGTCATCGGCCTCGACCCGGTGCGCTTCGAGCCGGCGCCCGAGGAAGACGAGGACTGGGGCGAGTAGCTTGGGCAGCGTGAGCGCGGCACCGCGCATCGCCGTCGTGTACGACCGCCTGAGGCCCGAGGAGCGCATGCTCTTCGAGGCGTTCGAGCGCGAAGGGGTGCCGTTCGAGCAGGTGTACGCCCCCCACCAGGTCGTGGACTTCAGCGCCTCCCTGCCGTCAGCCTTCGACGTGGTCATCGAACGGTGCCTGTCGCAGACGCGCGGGCTGGCGCTGAGCCGGGTCTTCACCGCCGCAGGCGCGGCCGTGATCAACCGGCCGGCGGTCATCGAGGTGTGCGGCGACAAGCTGGCGACCAACGCGGCGCTGACGGCTGCCGGCGTGCCCACGCCGCGCACCGGCGTGGCCTTCACGGTGGAGGCCGTGCTGGAGCTGTGCGAGCGCTTCGGCTACCCGGTGGTGCTGAAGCCGGTGGTGGGGAGCTGGGGGCGGATGGTCTCCCGCCTCTCCGACCGGGACGCGGTGGAAGCGGTCCTGGAGCACAAGGAGGTGCTCGGCGGCCCGCAGCACAAGGTCTTCTACGTGCAGGAGTTCGTACGCAAGCCGGGGCGGGACATCCGCGCCTTCGTGGTGGGCGATGAGGTCATCGCCGCGATCTACCGCTCCAGCGAGCACTGGATCACCAACACCGCTCGCGGCGGCAACGCCAGCAACTGCCCGCTCACCGCGGAGCTGGTCGAGGTCACCCAGGCGGCGGCGCGCGCGGTCGGCGGGGGCGTGCTGGCGGTCGACGTCATCGAGTCCGAGCGGGGCTTGCTGGTGGTCGAGGTCAACCACACCATGGAGTTCCGCAACTCGGTGTCGACCACGGGCGTGGACATCCCCGCACGCGTGGTGCGCTACGCCGCGCGGCAGGTCGTGCCCGCCTGAGGGCGACGGATAGAATGCCAGGCATGTCTTCGAGCAGCGCCGCCACGGACAAGCTTCGCGTCGCCATCCTGGGCGCCTCCGGCTACGCCGGCGGCGAGTTCCTGCGGCTGGCGCTGGGCCATCCCCGGCTGGAGGTGGTGCAGGTCACCAGCGAGCGCAACGCCGGCCTGCCGGTGCCGCTCGTGCACCCCAACCTGCGCAACGTCACGCGTCTCCGCTTCGTCCGCGCTTCGGAGCTGCAGGAAGCCGACCTGCTGGTGTGCGCGCTACCCCACAAGCGCCTGGCGGGGCGCATCGACGAGGTGGCCGCCAGGGCCGAGCGGATCCTGGACCTGTCGTCGGACTTCCGGTTGAGGGACCCGGCCGTCTACCAGCGCTACTACGGCGAGCCGCACCCGCGCCCCGAGCTGCTGGGGTCCTTCGTCTACGGCAACCCCGAGCTTCACCGGCAGGCGCTGGCAGGCGCCACGCGCATCTCGGGCGCCGGCTGCATCGCCACCGCCACCATCCTGGGGCTCTACCCGATGCTGAAGGCGGGTCTGGCGGCGCGTCACGACATCGTGGTGGAGGCCAAGATCGGCTCCAGCGCCGCCGGCAACCAGGCGTCGGCCTCGGGCCACCACCCCGAGCGCATGGGGGTGGTGCGCACCTACGCGCCCACCCGTCACCGCCACACCGCGGAGATCGAGCAGGAGCTGCCCGGCCAGGTACGCGTTCACCTCACGGCCACCGCCGTGGAGCGGGTGCGCGGCATCCTGGCCACGGCTCACGTCTTCGTGCCCGACGGCACCAGCGAGCGGGACGTGGCGGCCGCCTTCCACGAGGCCTACGCCGACGAGCCGTTCGTGCGCATCGTGCAGGCGCGGAAGGGCATCCACCGCGTGCCCGACCCCAAGATCCTGGACGGCACCAACTGGCTCGACGTCGGCTTCGAGCTCGACCCCGACAGCGGGCGCGTGGTGGTGATGACGGCCATCGACAACCTGGTCAAGGGCACGGCCGGCCACGCGGTCCAGGCGCTGAACGTCGCCATGGGCTGGGACGAGACGCTGGGCCTGGGCTTCCCGGGCCTCCACCCATGAGCGCGGCGCCGCTGCGGCTGGCCGCGGGCGAGGCGCGCCATCTCCTCGGCGCCTACCACCTCACGTCGCGGCCGCTGGAGAAGGCCTTCGACCACCTCGGCAGCGTGCAGTACGACCCGCTGAAGCCGCTCGGCTGCAACCCCGACCTGGTCATGCAGGCCCGGGTGCCCGGCTACCGCGTCGACGGCTGGCAGCGCGCGGCCTACCGCCACCGGCGGGTGTACGACGCCTGGGACAAGCAGGTGTGCCTGACGCCCGTGGAGGACTGGCCGTACCGGCGCCTCTACCACCGCCACTTCCGGCGCTTGTGGGGCGAGCGCGTGCTGGACGGTTACCCCGCGGAGACCCGGCGCACGCTGGCCGAGCTGGAGAGGCGCGGGCCGCTCTCCAGCCTCGACTTCGAAGACGAGCTGTTCGACGACCACCGGCCCGAGGCCGTGCGCGGCAGCTGGTACGGCGACAAGCTCGTCAAGCACCTCCTCCGCGGCCTGTGGATGAGCGGCGAGATCGTGACCCATCACCGCGACAAGGGACGCCACGTCTACGACCTGCCGGAGCGGGTGCTGCCGGCGCGGGTGTTGAGGCGGCCCGATCCGGGAGAGGCCGCCAGCCTGCGCTACCTGCTGACGCTGCGGGTGCGCGCGGCCGGCTTGCTGCGTCCGGGAGCGGCCCAGTCGGTGTGGTCGGTGCCGGTCGACGGGGAGCGGCGCCGTGCGGTCCTGCGCGCGCTGGTCGCCGAAGGCGCGCTGCGGGAGCTCGACGTCGAGGGCGCGACGTTCCTGGCCGTGCCGGAGGCGCTGGCCGCCCTGGAAGCGCCGCCGGTGCGCGGGATGCGCTTCCTGGCGCCGCTCGACGGCATGCTCTGGGACCGCGTCGGCGTGCAGCGGATCTTCGGCTTCGATTACGTCTGGGAGGTCTACAAGCCGGCTTCTCGGCGGCGCTGGGGCTACTACGTATTGCCGGTGTGGCACCGCGGGCACCTGGTGGGGCGCTTCGACTCGCGCCTTCACGGGAACGGCGGGCGCGCCGTGTGGCGCGTGGCGCGCTTCGACTGGGAGCGTCCTCCCGCGGCGGCGGTCCTGTCCGCGCTGGCGACGGCTGCGGGCCGCTTCGCCCGCTACCTGGGCGCCGCGGGCATCGAGGTGGGGGCGGGCGTCGACGGCCGGACGCGCGACGCGTTGCTGAGGGGGATCGAGGCATGAGCGCTTGGCGGCAGGGCGACGCGGTGGTGGACACCGATCCGGCGAGGCTCGACGTGGACATGATGCACGCGTTCCTGACGGCGAGCTACTGGGCACGCGGGCGCTCGCGTGAGGAGCTGGGCGTGGCGCTCGCCAACAGCCTCCCGTTCGGGCTCTACCTCGGGGGACGCCAGGTGGGGTTCGCGCGGGTCGTCACCGACCGCCTCACCTTCGCATACGTGGCCGACGTGTTCGTGCTGGAGGCGGAGCGCGGCCGGGGCCTCGGCAGCTTCCTGATGCGCTGCGTGCTCGACTCCCCGGAGACCCGCTCGGTCCGGTACTGGACGCTGTTCACGCGCGACGCTCACGCGCTCTACCGGCGGGTCGGCTTCGGCCGGCTGGAGGGCGAGCGCCTCGCGCGCTTCATGATCCGCTACGGCCCTGGCGGCGAGCTGCCGCCGGGCCGGCCGGCCGGGGCGGCGCCGTGAGCGGGGACCGGCCGGGCGCGCCGGGTCTGGTGGTGGTGAAGGTCGGCGGCGCGGGAGGCATCGACTACGACGCGGTGTGCGACGACGTGGCCGCCCTCCACGGGAGCGGCAGGCGCGTCGTGCTGGTGCACGGCGGCAGCGCCGAGACCAACCGCGTGGCGGAGGCCCTGGGCCACCCGCCGCGCTTCGTCACCAGCCCCAGCGGCTTCACCAGCCGCTTCACCGACCGTGAGACGCTGGAGATCTTCGAGATGGTCTACTGCGGCAAGATGAACAAGGGCCTGGTCGAGCGCCTGCAGCGCCGCGGGGTCGACGCGGTGGGGCTGTCCGGGCTCGACGGGCGCATCTTCGAGGGACGCCACAAGAGCAGCGTCCGCAGCGTGGAGGGCGGTAAGACCGTGATCCTGCGGGGCGATCACACCGGCACCGTCGAGCGGGTCAACGTACGTCTGCTGCGCCTGCTGCTGGAGGCAGGCTACCTGCCGGTGCTGACCCCTCCGGGCGCCAGCTTCGAGGGGGTGGCCGTGAACGTGGACGGGGACCGGGCCGCGGCGGCGGTGGCCGTGGCGCTCCGTGCCGAGGTCCTGGTGCTGCTCTCCAACGTGCCCGGCCTGCTGCGCGAGTTCCCCGACGAGACCAGCCTCATCCGCGAGATCCCGGCGGACGACGTCGAGACGTACCTGGAGGTGGCGCAGGGACGCATGAAGAAGAAGGTGCTGGGCGCAGCCGAGGCCGTCCACGGCGGCGTGGGCCGGGTGGTCTTCGCCGACGCCCGGGTCTCGGAGCCGCTCGCCAGGGCGCTGTCCGGGGAGGGCACCGTCATCGCCTAGCGTCACCGTTGCCGTTGCCGGCGCCGCGCCGCCGGCAGGAAGGACGAGGACCATGACCGACACCACAGACACAGCGCAGCGCCAGCAGGGTACCGACACCGCCGAGATCCTGGGGCGCGACGCCGCACACCGCTCGGGGCTGTGGGAACCCGACGTGGTGTACGTGCGCGGCGAGGGCGCGTTGCTCTACGACGCCGATGGCCGCGAGTACCTCGACTGCATGGCGGGGATCGCCGTGGCCAGCGTGGGGCACGGCAATCGCCGGCTGGCCCGGGCGCTCGCGGAGCAGGCCGAGCGCCTCATCGTGTGCCCCCAGAACCTGGGCAACGATCGGCGCACCGCTTTCGTCGACAAGCTGTTCGAGCACGTGAAGGCCCCGCTCAACCGGGTGTTCCTGTGCAACTCGGGCAGCGAGGCCAACGAGGCCGCCCTCAAGTGGGCGCGCGCCGCCACCGGCCGCCGCCGCTTCGTCGCCGCCAAGCGGGGCTTCTCGGGGCGCACGCTGGGCGTGCTGCCGATGACCTGGGAGCCCAAGTACCGCGAGCCCTTCGGCCCCTACGAGATGGAGGTCACCTTCGTCCGCTACAACGACGCCGACGAGCTGCGGGCGGTGGTGGACGAGAGCGTGGCGGCGGTGCTGCTCGAGCCGGTGCAGGGCGAGGGCGGCATCCACCCGGCCGACCCGGACTTCCTTGAGGCCGCCCGCGAGGTGACCGCCGACGTCGGCGCCATGCTGATCTTCGACGAGATCCAGTGCGGCGTGGGCCGTACCGGCACCTTCCTCGCCAGCGAGGCGTACGGGGTGTCGCCCGACATGGCCACGCTCGCCAAGGGCCTGGCGGGCGGCGTCCCGATAGGCGCCCTGCTGATGACCGACTCGGTGGCAGCGAGCATGCCCAAGGGCGGGCACGGCACCACCTTCGGCGGCAACCCGCTGGCGAGCGCCGCCGGCCTCGCGGTGCTGCAGGAGATCGACGAGCGCGACCTCATGGGGCACGCCCGCGCCATGGGGGAACGCCTCATGGCCGGTCTGCGCCAGGCCGGCGGTGAGCGGGTGCGGGAGGTGCGCGGGCGCGGTCTGATGATCGGCGTGGAGCTCAAGGAGAAGGCCGCCGGCAGCATCGCCGCGCTGCGCGAGGCCGGCGTCCTCACCATCGCCGGCGGCGCCACGGTGATCCGTTTCCTGCCGCCGCTGGTCATCACCGAGGCGCAGGTCGACCGCGTCATCGACAAGGTGGCGGCCGTGCTGGGCGCGTGACCGACGCGCTGGACGCTGCCCGACTGCTCCGCGACGTCGTCGCCTGTCCCAGCCCTTCGGGGGAGGAGGCGGCCGTGGCCCGGCTGCTGGTGGAGCGCATGCAGGGGTTCGCGGACGAGGCCTTCGTCGACGACGCCGGCAACGCCGTCGGCGTGTGGGGCGACGGGCCTCTCCGGGTGACCGTGCTGGGCCACATCGACACCGTGCCCGGGATGATCGCGGTGCGCGAGGAGGGCGGCGAGCTGTACGGCCGGGGCAGCGTGGACGCCAAGGGCAGCTTCTGCGCCGCCGTGGCCGCCGTCGCCGGCCTGCCCGCGGAGCTGCGCGGGCGCTTGCGGCTGCGGCTCATCGGCGCGGTGGAGGAGGAGGCGCCCAGCAGCAAGGGGGCCCGCTATGCGGTGCGTGCCTACGAGCCGCCGGACGTGCTGGTGATCGGGGAGCCGAGCGGCTGGGACGCCTACACCCTCGGTTACAAGGGGCGGCTCGTGGCGCGCGTCGAGGCGGCGCGCGCCAACGCCCACTCCTCGCGTGACGAGGCGACGGCCGCCGAGGCGGTGGTGGACGCGGTCGCCAGGGTGCGCGCCTTCGTCGAGGCGGACAACGCCGGTGCCGAGCTGGCCGCCGCCGACCGCGCAGGCGACGATACCGGTGTGGGGACGGGAACCTTTCGCGCGCGCTTCGACGCGCTGCAGCTCTCGCTGCAGGAGCTGGCGACGGAGAACGACGGGCTGACCCAGCGCTGCGGCGCCACGCTCTCCTTCCGGTTGCCGCCGCGGTGGCCGCCGGACGTCCTCCAGGAGCGCCTCCGCGCGCTGGAGCTGCCGGCCGGGAGCGGCCTGTCCTTCACCGGGAGCGAGGCCGCCGTCCGCTTCGGTCGCGACTCGCTGGTGGCGAGGGCCTTCCGCGTGGCCATCCGCGGCGCCGGCGGCCGGCCCCGGAGCAAGGTCAAGACCGGCACCTCGGACATGAACGTGGTCGCCCCCTACTGGCCCGCGCCGACGCTGGCGTACGGTCCGGGCGACTCCGCGCTCGACCACACCCCCGACGAGCGCCTCGGCCTCGAGGAGTACGCGCGCGCCGTGACGGTCTGGCGTGCGGCGCTGACGGAGCTGGCGGGGGCGGCCCCGGCCTAGGGGAGAGGGCGCCGCCGCAGGTCCCGGCGCGAGGACGGGGCCGGCGGCGCAGCGTGGCGCACGGCTCATCCGGGCTCGGCGGGGGTGGGAGACGGCTCCCCGAAGGCGCCCGCGGCGTTCATCGCGTACTCATCGTTGGGGCGGTTTTGTGCCGTCCTGGACGAACTGCGTGCGTGAGGTTTCCGCCAAAGCCGGGAGACCCGGCGGCCGTATACTGGGCCACGTATGTTGAAGCTGGAGAGCGTGGCGCTGGAGCTCCTGGAGTACAAGGTGGCCGAGTACCGTGCCACCCGCAAGGTGCGTGGCGGCCTCTCCGGGATGTGGGAGCTCTTTGCCCACCTCAATCGCCAGACCGGCGTCCTCTCGCAGGAGGAGCGCAGCCGGCTGGAGGCGATCTCGAACAGCCTGCAGGTGCTCTCGGACGGCGAGCAGATCTCGGCGCCCAAGCCTCTCGACATCGATAGCCTGGTGCTCGGCGAGGACCCGGCGGCCGTGGAGCTGGTGGACGAGGAGGCCGCCGCGGAGGCGCAGGAGGCTCCTTCCCCGGTGCAGCGACCGGAGGTGCGCGAGGAGCAGGCCGTGCTGCAGCGGCTCGCCCGGCGCGTGTGGTGGGACCAGGTGGACGAGTTCGTGCTCAAGGTCGCCGCCGGCTGGCGGGCCGAGCGCGAGCGGCAGACGGCCCGCCTCGTCTACGCCACGCTGCAGAACCTGCAGCGCAACAGCGGCCGTTCGACCTTCGATCAGGACGTGAACCTCCGCGGCTTCCAGGTGGTGGAGCCCATCCCCCAGGTGAACGACCCGCTGGTGTCGTTGTCCGACCTCGACTCCCTGGCGGAGATCGTGCGCGAGCTCATCAACGTGGTGATGACGCTCGGCAAGTCGGGCGGCGCCTACGCCGATCTGGAGGTGCGCGAGCCGAACGCGCTGGCCTTCGTACGGCAGGCCGCGCAGGCGGTTGCCGAGGATCCGTACGCCGGCAAGCTGTCGCTGATACCCCATCAGGGGCCGAGCAGCAAGCAGCTGCGGCTGGCCATCCAGGAGATCGGCAAGGAGCGCCTCCCCGACGGTCAGCGCAGCGCCCACCGCCGGGAGCTGGAGAACCGCCTGGCGGAGACGCTCGCCCTGGAGCGCAACCAGCGCCAGATGTTCCAGCGCGACGTGCTGCAGTTCACCGACCTGGTGCATGCCTTCTTCGAGCGCCTGGCGGATCATCTGCCGACCGCGGTGGGCGGGCGCGCCAGCGGACCGCAGCTCGAGGGCGGCGTGCTGTTCGCGGTGAACCCGGCGCTCCGCTGGGAGCGGGTGCCCCCCGGCGCCACGTCCCTCACGGTGCACCTGGTTGGGCCGGTGCGCTTCGTGCTGGAGGGGCACTCGGTCGGGGTCATGGGCTCGGGCCCCTCGCGGTCGCTGTTCGTGGACGAGCGGGAGGTGCCGCTGGAGTCCCGGGTGGCGTTGGAGCTGGGCCACAGCCGCCTCACCGCGTTCGCCGAGGGCAACTACGTGCACTTCCGCTACCGCGACGAGGGGAGGAGCCTGGCGGTCCGCCTGAGCGAGGCGCTCGTGGTCCTGTACGTGCTCGCCGACCGCCAGCGCGAGGACATCCTGGCGGTGCTGCAGGTGCTCATCAACTCCGTCCAGAGCGAACCGCAGGACGTGGTCGCCCACGCCGTGGCGCGCGCCGCCGCGGTGAGCGCGCGGGCGCCCGACCGGCGCGGGGCCGTCGAGGGCCTGCTCCGCGGCGCCGCCCGCGCAGCCGGCGTCGCCTTGGAGGAGAACACCGTCCTCGGGCTCGTCCAGCGCTTCGTCGACACCATGACGATCGATCCCAACGACGTCGCGAAGGTGCTCGAGAGCGCACAGGGCGCCGAGACCGGGGTGCGGCAGCTCACCGGGGAGCCCCTCACCGTCGACGTGGCCGGGCAGAAGGTCACCGTGCGGCAGTACCGCGGCCGCAGTCAGGACGCGCCGGACAGCCTGGTCGCCATGTTGCCCGGGCAGGTGTTGGGGTCGTTCACCGACTACCTGCTGACCCCCATGGGCAACGGTACGCTGGTGCTGGTCCGCGGCGAGCAGGAGCTGGCCGTGCTGCACGCCCCGGGAACGGACGTGGGCGGCGGCCACGCTCGCTAGCTCGCCTTCCGCCTCAGCCCGGGAGCCGGCTCCGGCGCACCGCGCCCTGCTGGCACGCCGCGCCGCTCCAGGAAGGAGCAGCATGCCGAAGACCCTGGAAGAAGCCGCCATCCGCGACAGCCTGGGCCGTCTCGAGGGTTGGAGCCTCCAAGCAGGCAAGCTCCATCGCGAGTACAGCTTCCGAGACTTCTCCGAGGCGTTCGGCTTCCTCAGCCGGGTGGCCCTGCTGGCGGAGAAGCACAACCACCACCCCGAGATCCAGAACAGCTACAGCACCGTGGTGCTCTCCCTGGTCAGCCATGATGCCGGCGGCGTGACCGACGCCGACATCGCCATGGCCGAGGCCATCCAGGCGCTGGGCTAGCGCGTCACGGGCCGCCGTTCGTGGTCCCCGGTGCGGGGGAGCCGCCGCCGGACGTCGTCCCCTGGCTGCCCGAGCTGGCGCCGGCCGCGTTCGTACCCGAGGCGGGCGTTGCCGGCGTGGTGCCGGGGGCCGTCTGGGACGGCGGCGAGAAGTGGTAGGCCTTCTTCAGCAGCGCCAGGTCCTGGCCGTCGACGCGGCCATCGTGATTGAAGTCGCCCGGCACGTTGACGCCCTGCGTGCCGAAGTCCTGGCCGAACAGCACGAGGTCGTAGAAATCGACGGTGCCGTCGTGGTTCAGGTCCTCGGGGGCGAAGGTCCGTTGCGCCTGCAGCGCCTGGACGTCGGCCGACGACGGCGCTGCGGGCTCGCCGCCGGGCGGCACGGCGTACGCCATGACGTCGCCGCTGCCCTCGGGAAGGCCCAACAGCACGCCCACCTCGTGGAGGAGGACCATGGGGTGGTCCTTCACCGCCGTGGGGGCGACCTGGACCGTGATGGCGCTCTGCCCTGGCGTGCGCAGGTCGAGCGAGAGGGTGTCCGGCCCCAGCAGGGCGGGCGGGGCGTAGCCGATGCTCGAGGCCGAGGCGGGATCGACGCTCAGGTTCACCAGCGTCGGCGCGGCCTTCGTCCACGCCTGGATGGCTGCGGCCACGTCGGCGGGGAGACTGGCCGGGCCGCCGGTGGGGTCGACGGCCACGGTCTGTGGCGGCGTGGAGGCCGCGCTCTGCTGGCCTTCGCTGCCGCTCGGGGCCGGGGTGGCGGTCTGGCCCTGAGCCAGGGCGGCGGGCACGCTGAGGAGCGCCGTGACCGCCAGCAGACAGACCGCTCGCGGCGGGCCGAGGACGCCCGGCCGGTGCCGCCGGCCTTCCGGGCGTCGGGCGCCGCTCACGGCGTGCTCGCCTTCGAGCCGAGGAGCTTGGTGATGGTCTTGACGATCTGGTCCAGCGGCGCGCCGGAGCCGCCCGCGACGAGGTCGCCGTTGGCGTCCACGGAGAGCTGGCGGCCGTCCTCGTCCACCACGCCTGCGGAGGTGACCTTCCACAGGCCCTGCCGGAAGCCCACGATGGGGGATGCGTACGCCTGATCGTAGGCGAAGACCAGGACGCGCTCCCCGTTCTGGAACTGCGGCATGCCGCTCACCGTGAGCGAGGGGCCGCCGGCGGCGTCGCCGCCGAGGAAGGACAGCTGCGCCGGGCCGGTGGGGTTGCCGTCGGCGTCGACGGGGATGCCCTCCAGCGGCGTCGTCACGTCGAAGCTGACGTCGGTCCAGGGGCGTCCGCCGTGCACCGTCACGCTGACGTCGGAGACCGTGCCGACGAAGACGATGTCGGCCTTCGCAAGCATCTGGGGCGGCGTGAGTTGGAGGTACGTGGTGGCATGCGCGCTGGCGGCCAGCGCCAGGGCGAGCGCGAACGGCAGCGCCGGGCGCAGGCGCAGGAGGCTCGGACGCGCGCGGCCAGGCAGGTGGATCACGGTGTGCCCCCGTTCTTGCCGGTCAGGGCGCCCGGCGCGCTGCCCCCGGAGGACGAGCCGGACGACGACCCGGAGGTGGTCGACCGGGAGGTGGTTCCGCTCTTGCCGGCATTGTTGCTGGCGGTGCGATTGAAGGCGTGGCCACCTGCGGAGATGTATTCCGTCTGCGCGGTCACCGTGAGATAGGCGGCGCCGGCGACAGGCTCGAGCTGGAAGGTGAACAGGTCGACCTTCCCGTCGAGGCGCGTGCCCAGCGGGACCACGGCCACCTGGAGCTGGCCCTTGGACGCCTGGTCGAGCATCGCCAGGCCCTGCCGCGAGGCCCTCACGCTGTCCGGCACCAGCTCGAAGCTGCTGGGGTCCCAGCGTACCTGCGTGCGCAGGCCCTCGAGCTTGCGCGCGTTGTCGACCTGCACCCGCAGCGTCACGGGGCGGTCCACCTGGGTGTCGGGGGCGTTGAGGTCGAGCGTCGGAGGAGGCACCTGCGTCACCGTCAAGGTGTACTGCTGCACGGTGGTGGAGAGGTTGGCGTCCGAGACCTGCACCGTGAAGCTGTAGCTCCCGGTCTTGCTGGGCGTTCCGCGGATAGCGCCCCCCTGCAGCTGGAGGCCGGGCGGGAGGGCGCCCTCGGCGAGCTTGAAGGTGTACGGCCGCAGGCCCCCCACGGCCTGGACGGACTGGTCGTAGGGCTCGGCGACGTAGGCGGCGGGCAACGTGGTGCCGAGGATGCGGAGGGCTTCGCCCGGCGTGGTGACGTTGCCGGTGCAAGCGCTCAGCGTCATGGCCGCGACTGCGGTCAGCACGGCGAGCCGGAGCAGCCGGGCCGACCGCGCGCGCCGCGCGCCACCGGCGGCGGTCTCCTGCGGCTCCTGGTGTGCCATTCCGAATCCGGCCTCCGTTCCAGCCTCGACGTCTTGGGCGTAACGAGGGAATTGTACCCGGCGCCCACCGAGGCGGCAATGAGGGCGCACACGCCGCGGCGGGGACGCCAGGAACACGTCCCTGGCGGGACGTCTGGCGCGCGGACGGCATGCTAGGCTCCAAGGAGCATCATGGTCGGCACGTGAGGCCGCGACGGCCCCGTGCGGCGGCGCCGCGTCCAGGGGGCCGGCCCGGCGTGGCGTTAGCGGCCCCAGGAGGGTCACACCGTGGTGACACGCCGGCGACACGGTTGGTGATTGGGTGAGCACGCGCGAAGGCAGCACGACGATGCCGGAGCGGCCCAGCGGGCCGCTGCGCCGGTACCTGCACGTGTCCGTCGAGGCGCGCCGCCGCTACGGCATCGGGGGCGAGCTGTTCGGTCTCAGCGGGCGCTTGATGCTCGGGGACGCCGCGCGGGCATACAGCCTGGCGGGCCGCATCAACGCCGTACGGCAGGCGGACCGCTTCCCCGAGCTGGGGGTCAAGGGCGGCGACCTGTACGCGGCCGCGCTGCTGCACGAGCTCATGCACGCGGTCATCGCCACCGCGTCCGAGCGGGCGTCGGAGCGGTCCGGCGAGCGCCCGCTGGCGCGGGCCAGGCGGCAGCTCGAGCGGGAGCTCGGCGCGGAGGGCGTGACGGCCGCGGCGCAGGCGTTCACGGGGCGCTTCCCGCCGCCCGACGTGGCCGCCGGCCGGCGCGCGCTGGATGCCTACCTGAGCGGCGACACGGAGGGCACGCCCAACCTCGAGGTGGCCTTCGAGGAGGCGCTGCTGGTGCGGCTCGCCAACGTCAACCCGGCGCTGGAGCGGCTCTACGAGCTCTTCGACGACGCGCCCCTGCGCGCCGCCCCCGGCTACGCCCGCACGCTGGAGCTGCTCGAGCGGCAGCTGGAGGGCGAGAGCCTCGGCGATGGCGCCGCCGGCGGCGAGGGCGGCCTGATGGCGCTGTTGTGGGCCCCGCAACGTGCCAGCCCCACGTCGCTCGAGGGGCAGCTCCGGGTCGCCGAGGAGCGTTGGGGACCCCTGCTGAGCGGACGCTTCACGGCCTTGCTGGCGCGGTTGCTGCGTTCGATCGACGTGCTCAGGGAGGAACGGGCGCGAGGGCCGGGTGGGCCGGGCCCGGCGCCGGTGCTCGACGCGGCCGCGCTCAGGCAGCAGAGCGAGCACGAGGCCTACAGCGCCGACAGCGAGTGGATGCCGAGCGTGGTGCTGGTGGCCAAGAGCACCTACGTGTGGCTGGCGCAGCTGGAGCGACGCTACGGGCGCGAGGTCCGCCGCCTCGATCAGGTGCCGGACGAGGCGCTGGCGGAGCTCGCGGACCGCGGGTTCAACGGCCTGTGGCTGATCGGGCTGTGGGAGCGCAGCCAGGCATCGCAGCGCATCAAGCAGCGCCGCGGTCAGCCCGGCGCCCTGGCCAGCGCGTACGCGCTCTACGACTACGTCATCGCTGGGGACCTCGGCGGGGAGCCTGCCTTCCGCGAGCTCGAGGCTCGCGCCGGGCGTCACGGCGTCCGCCTCGCCGGCGACATGGTACCCAACCATGTGGGCATCGACGGGAAGTGGGTCGCCGAGCATCCGGAGTGGTTCGTGCAGCTGGACCATCCGCCCTATCCGGGCTACCGCTTCGACGGGCCGGACCTGTCCTCGGACCCGGCGATGGCGGTCAGCATCGAGGATCACTACTGGGACGACAGCGACGCGGCGGTGGTCTTCCGCCGGACGGACCGGGCGAGCGGGGAGACGCGCTTCATCTACCACGGCAACGACGGCACCTCGATGCCGTGGAACGATACCGCCCAGCTCGACTACCTCCGGCCGGAGGTGCGCGAGGCCGTGGTCCAGACCATCCTGCACGTGGCGCGCCTGGTGCCGATCATCCGCTTCGACGCGGCCATGACGCTCGCCAAGCGCCATATCCAGCGCTTGTGGTACCCGCCGCCCGGCGAGGGAGGCGCCATCCCTTCGCGCAGCGCCTACGGCTCGATGCGCGCGGAGGAGTTCGAGCGCCGCATCCCGGTCGAGTTCTGGCGTGAGGTGGTCGACAGGGTGGCGGCCGAAGCTCCCGGGACGCTGCTGCTGGCGGAGGCCTTCTGGATGATGGAGGGCTACTTCGTGCGCACCCTGGGCATGCACCGGGTCTACAACAGCGCCTTCATGAACATGTTGAAGCGCGAGGAGAACGCCGACTACCGGACGCTCGTGAAGAACGTGCTGGCGTTCGACCCGCGCATCCTGGGACGCTTCGTCAACTTCATGAACAACCCGGACGAGGAGACGGCCATCGCCCAGTTCGGCGACGGCGACAAGTACTTCGGGGTGTGCGTGCTGATGGCCACCATGCCCGGGCTGCCGATGTTCGGCCACGGTCAGGTGGAGGGGTTCCGCGAGAAGTACGGCATGGAGTACCGCGCCCCGACCTTCGAGGAGGAGCCGGACACGCGGCTGATCGAGCGGCACCGCCGCGAGATCGCCCCGCTGCTCTACCGCCGGCGCGACTTCGCCGGCGCCGAGACCTTCCGGCTCTTCGACGCCGTCGACGGGCAGGGCCACGTGAACGAGGACGTCTACGCCTACTCCAATCGTTCCGGCCGGACGGCGTCGCTGGTGCTCTACAACAACCGCTACGCGCGTGCGGCCGGCAGCATCCGCCGCAGCGTGCCGTTCGCCGAGCCCTGGGCCGGTGGCGGCGAGCGCCGCGAGTCCCTGCACCAGGCGCTCGGGCTCGCCGGCGGCGACCGCCGCTTCACCGTGCTGATCGACACGCTGCACGGCCTGAGCTACCTGCGCCGCTCGGACGACATCGCCCGGGACGGCCTGGCGTTCGCGCTGGACGGGTTCCAGGCCCAGGCGTTCGGCGACGTCTACGAGGTGGAAGACGTCGACGGCAGCTATGCCGGGCTGGAGGCGGCGCTCGCCGGCGCCGGCGTGGCCGACCTGGAGGGCGCGCGGCTCGACTGGCTGCACCGCGAGGTCCGGCGGCGCTTCCTGACGCTGCTCGATGCCGCAGGCGGCCAGGGCGGCCTCGAGGAGGCCGCGGTGGGGTTCGTCCGCGCCGCTGCGGAGCACGTGCGGCTTACGCCCAGGGGCGCCACGGCCGGCGGCCCGCCGCAGGACGGCGCCACGGCGGCTGCCGGCGGGGCGGTCCCCGAGGTCGGTCGGGCCGCCGGGGACGAGGCCGCTGCC
>Ga0209919_1000663_pt1 | contig 16965 bp, 16 predicted proteins | sample SalPon2A_C_D2_MG_FD_185721 | JGI IMG/M metagenome (GOLD analysis project Ga0209919, IMG submission 185721) | Soil microbial communities from South San Francisco under conditions of wetland restoration - Salt Pond MetaG R2A_C_D2_MG (SPAdes)... | ecosystem: Environmental > Terrestrial > Soil >... | reverse complement strand
GTGTGCCGATTCGTAATCGGCAGGTCGTCGGTTCAAATCCGACCTTTGGCTCCAAGGCGACAGTCCCGTCAGGGACAGGAAAGCGGGCTCCCGGGTTTCACCGGGAGCCCGTCCTACGTCAGCTTCGACTCGTCACATAGCTCCTGCGGTCACGCGGACGCCGCCGTGGCCTTGCCGCGCGCCGCCTCGCGGAAGGTGACGAGCCGTCGCCCGTCTTCGTCCCAGAGCGCCAGCGCGACGGTCTTGAAGCTGCCGAGCAGGGTCAGCTTGGTGACGCGTTGCAGGATGGGGTTCTCGCGGTGGCACCGTTCCAGGTTGTAGTTGGGGATGCGGGGGCTGAGGTGGTGGATGTGGTGGAAGCCGATGTTCCCGGTGAACCACTGCAGGACCTTGGGCAGCGCGTAGTAGGAGCTGCCGTGGAGCGCGGCGAGGGTGTAGTCCCACTCCGGGGTGTGCTCCCAGTAGGTCCGTTCGAACTGGTGCTGGACGTAGAAGAGCCAGGTTCCCACGCTGGCCGCTATGAGGATGGCCGGCAGGCCGATCATGAAGGTGGGGACGATGCCGATGAGGAGGCTGGAGCCGGTCAGCAGGGTCGCGATGGCCACGTTCGTCACCCACACCGATCGCTTCTCGCCGGTGCGCCAGCTCGCCTGGGCTCCCAGGGGGAACCGTTGCACGATGAGGAAGTTGAAGGCGGGCGCGATCCCGAACAGGAACACGGGGTTCCGGAAGACGCGGTAGCCGGCGCGCTTCCACCATGGTGCGGCCCGGTACTCGTCGACGGTCATGGTCCACACGTCGCCAACGCCGCGTTCCTCGAGCTCGGCGTGGTGCGCGTGATGGATGGCGTGGGTCTTGCGCCAGAAGTTGTAGGGCGCCAGCGTCAACACCCCGCTGAGCGTGCCGACGATGTCGTTGGCGCGCTTGGACTTGAAGTACGCGCCGTGGCCGCAGTCGTGCTGGATGATGAAGATGCGGACGAGGAAGCCGGCGGCGGGCACGGCGAGCAGCAGGGTGAGCCAGTACCCCACGCCAAGCGCGAGGTACATCAGGGCCGCGGTCGCCAGCAGGCCACCGAACGAGTTCGCGATCTGCAACAGGCCCTTGCGCAGGTCGGGCTTCTGGTACTCGCGTACGATGCTCTGCCAGCCCGCGTAGTCGGACTGGGCTCGAGAGGGTTGGTTCATGAGTGGGTCCCTTCGTGAGGCCCGGGCTCCGAGGCGTGGGGCAGCCTCGGTGGGTCGGGCTCCGGTTCAGCCGCGCCCGTCACGGCGTCTAGGCCCGCGGCGCGGCGCGATCGATGCACACGCTGCTGATGAAGCCGGAGCGCATCATGCTCCCAACCGGCACATCTACACGGCCTGTCCAAGGACTGTCCCGAGGGTACCACGGCGGACGTCCGCGGCACGTCGCGGTAGGGCGCTCGGGGCGCTCCGCCTGCGGCGGCGGCCAGGGCCGTCCGGCGGCATGGTCCGGATGCGCTTGCTATTCGGCGCCGTAGGGCTTATGCTGCATCGTTCCGAAAAAGTCGTTACGGCTTTCTTGAAACGCGGGCACGCGCCCGGATATGACTACGCCTGACTGCGTCGGGCGGCATTAGGAGATCAAGAACATGGCAACTGGTAAAGTCAAGTGGTTCAACGGCGACAAGGGCTTCGGTTTCATCGAGCAGAGCGATGGCGGCAAGGATGTGTTCGTGCACTTCTCGGCCATCCAGGGCGATGGCTTCCGTAGCCTCAACGAGAACGACGAGGTCGAGTTCACCGTCGAGCAGGGCCCCAAGGGGCTCCAGGCGTCGAACGTGAAGGTCACCAGGCCGGCGTAAGCTCCGCCGATACCTGTCGAACGTCAGCGTCCCCGCCCGGGCTTGCTCGGGCGGGGACGCGCTGTCCCACGACCCCTCGAGGCCGTGGTGCGTTCAGTGCGGCGGCGCGCCCGACGGGCCGGACGTCGCGGTTGCGACCGCGGTGGCGGAGCAGCGGGCGGGGGCACGCAGACACGTGCAGCACCCAGGGAAGGGAATGGCATGGCGGAATCTCACCCGCGAGCGACCACCGTTGACGAGTACATAGCCGGTTTCCCCGAAGACGTCGGACGGCAACTCGAGGCGGTCCGGCACGCCATCCACAAGGCCGCTCCGGACGCTCGCGAGGCCATCAGGTTCGGCATCCCCGCCTTCGTTCTGCACGGCAATCTCGTGCACTTCGGGGCGTTCGGCGATCACATCGACTTCTACCCGGTTCCCTCGGGCGTCGACGCGTTCGCGAGGGAGCTGGCGGGTTACCGGCAGGGCAGAGGCTCCGCCAGGTTCCCTCTAGGTCAGCCCCTCCCGCTCAAGCTCATCTCCCGCATCGTCAGGTTCAGGGCGACGCAGAACGAGGCGCGGGTGGCCTCCGGGTACAGGCGTGCCCGCTGAGCGGCACTCCGACGTTCCAGCAACCATATGAGCGCCTGCGGGGAGCGGGCCGTCGCAGGAGAGACCCGGCGCCTCGCGCCAGGGTTCGACCCGTCCCTGCGCTGCGTGTCGCCGGCGTTGCCGGTGCCGCCGGACGGCTGACAGGCGGCTTCTTCTCGCCGGGTGGCAGATCGGGCGCGTAGCGCCGGGGTTGTCGGTGTGGGGGCGCAGCCTTATGTGGGTGGGGTTTTGGTGTTGTGGTTTGACCTGGATTTGATAATCTTGCTGGCTGATCGCCCATCGCGCCGAACAACACACGCCACCGACTCGGGAGCCTTCCACTCGAGGCCCGGAGTCCGACGCCAACTCCCCCCGACCCAGCCTGAGATCTCCCCGGCCGCCCCCGGGCGCCTGCTAGACTGCCCCGTGGCCGGTCGCTCCGCACCCACCGCGACCCGAACCCGGCTGCGCGAGCCCTTCAATGCGTTATCGCACCTGGCCGGCGCGGTCCTGTCCGCCGTCGGCGGCGTGTACCTGGTGGCCCGCTCGGTCGGCTCGCCATGGCGCCTGGCCGGCTTCAGCGTGTTCGCGTTGGCGTCGATCGCCCTGTTCACCGCCAGCTCGCTGCTGCACGCCTTGCCCCTGGCGCCGGGAGGGGCCGGGTGGCGCCGCCGCGCCGACCATGCGGCCATCTTCGTGCTGATCGCCGGCAGCTACACCCCCCTCACCCTGGTGACGTTGCGAGGCAGCCCCTGGGGGTGGCCCCTGTTCGGCACCGTATGGGGCCTGGCGCTGCTGGGCGTTGTGTTCAAGCTTCTCTGGTTCCACGCGCCGCGGTGGCTGTCGACCGGCCTGTACGTGCTGCTGGGATGGCTGGCGGTCCTCGCCATCGGCCCGATCGTGGCGGCCATGCGCCCCGGCGGGGTCGTGCTGCTCGCTGCCGGAGGCGTGCTCTACACGCTGGGCGCGGTGGTCTACGCCCGCAAACGCCCCGACCCGGCGCCCGCGCACCTCGGCTATCACGGCCTGTGGCACCTGTTCGTGCTGGCCGGCTGGGCCGCCCACTTCGCCATGATGGCCCTCTACGTGCTGCCGGCATGACGCGCGCCGGCCGGGCGCCCGTCATCGCGGGACCCGGCCGGCGCGCGAGCTACCTACGAACCTTGCGGGGTCAGAGCGCGGCGGTGATGAAGACCAGCACGAAGATGGCCACGGTCTCGACCACCCCGATGGCCATCAGGTAGTTGCCGAAGCCCTGCCCGGTCTCGCCGAGCGCATCGGACGCCGCCGCGCCCACGCGCCCCTGCATCAGGGCGGAGGCACCCATGGCGAGGCCGCCGAAGATGCCGAGGCCGAGCATGGCGGGCCACGCCACGGTGGTGTGGTTGGCTATCGCGTTGGAGACGCCGCGCACCACGGAGTTCATGAGGATCATGCCGTAGATGGTCTGCGACAGGGGGGCGCCCACGAAGGTGATGAGGATGAACGGCGCTGCCTTGTTCTGGGCGTAGGCGCGCTTCCAGGCGCCGACGGCAGCCATGCCGGCGATGCCGGTGCCGAACGCGGAGCCGAGGGCGGAGAGGCCGAGGACGGTCGCGCCGCCTGCCCGGCCCAGGGCGGCCATCAATACGGGATCCATGAAGCTCCTCCTTCAGTCAGGGGGCTCATGCCCCCTCCTGGTGGTCTGACGAGCGGGCGAAGGGGCGGTAGGGACGACCCGTCCACTCCATGCCCAGATGACTGGCGAACTCCAGCATGTTGAGCCGCACGCCGTGGACCAACACGCCCATGGTGGCCAGCAGGATGTTGAGGGTGTGGCCGAAGAACAGCACCAGTGCCGCGCTCAGCCCCGCGAGGACGCTGCCGACGCCGGAGCCGACGGCCATCTGGTTGAAGGCCTGCGCGATGGCGAAGGTGGCCGCGCCGACGGCGAACAGCCGCACGTACGACACCAGATCGACGAAGTTGCTCACCAGGCTGAGGGGCAGCATCACGTGGTTGAACCACTCCGATTTGAGCGCTCTGGGCGGCGTCATGAACAGCACGATGAGGACCACTCCGGCAGCCAGCACGTAGATCATCACGTGCGGGAAGGGCTTGCCGAGCACCATCTCGGTGGCGAGGAAGTACATCGTCCAGGTGGTGCAGATCCAGCCCAGCTGCGCCAGCGCGCGGGGCGACGGGAAGAAGCGCACCACGTTCCAGCCGTGCGCCACGCTGAGGTGAACGGCGCCGATCAGGAAGCTCAGCAGGATCATGTGGTTGGCGTCGGTCAACCACGCCACCTGAACGGCCCTCAGCGGGTGGGGGAGCAGCGTGATGCCGAAGTAGCTTCCGGTGAGCACGCCCCAGGCGATGGTGCACACGCTCATCAGGCGCAGGAACGAGAACATCGCCGGCGGCGCCGACGGCATGCGCCGGCGGCCCAGCTCGGTCAGCCCCAGGAAGATGAGACCGTAGCCGGCGTCACCCACGATCATGGCGAAGAACAGGCTCATGAACAGCAGGAAAGGCACGCTGACATCGACCTGGTCGTACCCCGGCAGCACCCCCGTGAACGAGAACAGCGCCTGGATGGGGCGCACCCAGCGCGGGATGTGGATCAGGACGGGCGCCTCGCTGGGGTCCTCGACGTCCTCCGTCAGCAGGCCCCAGCCGTTCGCCTCGGCCGCGCGTTGCACGCCGTCGAGCCGCGGCTCCGGGCAGAACCCCTGCACCAACGCCAGGGGGCCGGCCGTCGCCATGCCGGCGCGCGCCTCCTCGAAGGCCACGCGGTCCTCGGCCCGCGGGATCATGCCGGCAACCGCCTCGGCCCGGCCGGCCAGCTCCGCCAGCGCGGTCTTGGACGCGTCCCGCTGGGAGCGGATGGCGGCGAGCCGCGCCCGCAGCGCAGCGGGCGGTCGCTCGGGAAGCTGGAAAGGCTCGGCGGGCGTACCGCCGGCAAGCGGCGGGTACGCCTCCAGGGTGGACCTGCGTCCGACCAGGGCCAGGTAGCGATGGTTGCGGTCACGCCCCACCTCGTGCACCGCGACGCCGTCCGACACCGTCAGGGCCGCTCGCAAGGGCACACGCACCAGGCGGATCTCGACCCCGCTCCCCGCCAGGCGCTCGAGCCCGGCCGGGTCGAAGTCGCCGAGCGGCGCCAGCCGCTCCAGCTCGCGCGCGATGGCAGCGGCGTCCTCGTCGAGCTCCCGGATGCGGTGCGCGTGATGCAGCACCCGCTCGACCACCACCGGCAACACCAGCTCCTCCGGCTCGGCGGCTGCAGGCGCGGTCTTGCGCAAGGCGCCCGCCGCCTCGCGGATCGCCTCGAGGCGGCCGCGGGCGTTGGCGACCCCGTTCTCGTCCGAGACGGTCCGGTCGTCGGCGAGGCTCACGGTCGCCAGGTGGAGCACGCCCATGTCCTGCAGGGAGGCGAGGGAACGCTCGCGGTCGCTCGCCAGCATGACCACGGTGACCCGCTTCATGGGCAGGATCATGCCGCCAGCTCCTGTTCGGAGGCCTTGCCCTTGGCGATCTTCGCCCGCACCACCTCGGCGGCCTGCTGATCGCCGAGCGCGATGCGGATGGTGCGGATGGTCCGTTCGGCCTCGGGGATCTTCACCTTCTCGAAGAGGTTCACGCGCTGCGACGTGATGCGCAGCTCGCGCTCGAGGAGCTCGCGCTGACGCGCCAGCGTGCGCACCTGCAGCCGCAGCCGAAGCAGCTCCTCGACCGCCGCGACCGCCTCGTCGAGGAACGGCGGCGTGGCGTGGAGATCGGGAGCGGCGCGCGCGAACGCCACGCCCCGCAACACCGGGACGTTGATACCTGCGATGTTAGCCTCGCCGAGATCCAGGGCGCTGAGCCGGACGTGCGCCTCGACGTGGAGGTCGTCGGAGAAGAGCGCGATCCACGGGTCCAGCCCGGCGGTGGCCGCCTCCAGCCCGGCGAGCGCCTCACGCTCCTGGGCCTCCACCCGGCGCACTTCCATCTGGAGCTGCCGCTTCTTCAGCTGGAGGGTCGGGAGGTAGCGCTCGAAGCGCCCCAACGCGTCGCGCTGCCGCTTCAGCTCCTGCTTGCTGGCCCGGGCGTGGCTCAAGCCGACGCCTCCCGGTCGGAGGCGCCCTCGCGAGAGACGTCCTCCCGGCCGTTGGTTTCGGACGGCGGGGTGTCGCCCGCGTGATCGGCGGGCCAGAACGAGGCGATCAGCGCGTTCGGCAGGCCCGTCTGGGCGGGCTCGAAGCACTCGGCGAGGATGCGCCAGCCTTCGTCCAGCGCCTCCTCGAGCGGGAGGTGGACCTCCAGGCTCATCAGGCGCTCCTCGAACGCCACGCCGTAGCGCAGCAGCTGCTCGTCCCAGCGGCTCATGCTGAACCCCATCGACTGCTTCTCGAGGGTCTCGCGATAGCCGGCGTAGAGCTGGATCATGGCGTTCATCAGGGCGCGGTGATCCTCCCGCGTGCGGCCGTTGACGAGCTGCTTGAGGCGGCTGAGGCTGCCGAACGGCTCGATGCGCCCGCCCCGCAGGTAGAACTGCCCCTCGGTGATGTAGCCGGTGTTGTCCGGGACGGGGTGGGTGACGTCGTCGCCGGGCATGGTGGTGGCCGCCAGGATGGTGATCGAGCCCGCCCCCTCGAAGTCGACCGCCTTCTCGTAGCGCGCGGCGAGCTGGCTGTAGAGGTCGCCGGGGTAGCCGCGGTTGGACGGGATCTGCTCCATGGTGATGGCCACCTCCTTCAACGCGTCGGCGAAGTTGGTCATGTCGGTGAGCAGCACGAGCACGCGCTTCCCGCCCAGCGCGAAGCGCTCGGCGACCGCCAGGGACAGATCGGGGACCAGCAGGCACTCGACGGTCGGATCGGCGGCCGTGTGCACGAACATGACGGTGCGCACGCTGGCCCCGGCCTCCTCGAGGGTCTCCCGGAAGGCGAGGTAATCGTCGTGCTTGAGCCCCATCCCGCCGAGGACGATGACGTCGACCTCGGCCTGCAGCGCGATGCGCGCCAGCAGCTCGTTCGAGGGCTCTCCCGCGGGCGCGAAGATGGGCAGCTTCTGGCTCTCGACCAGGGTGTTGAACACGTCGATCATGGGGATCCCCGTGCGCACCATGCGCCGAGGGATGATGCGACGGGACGGGTTCACCGACGGTCCGCCCACATCGATCGGCTCGGCGTCGAGCTCCGGGCGATGGTCGCGAGGGCGGCCCGCGCCGTCGAAGACGCGCCCCAGCAGATCTTCGGAGAAGGGGACCTGCACCGGCCGGCCCAGGAAGCGGATGTGCGCATCGGTAGGGATGCCGCGGCTGCCGGCGAACACCTGCAGCACGGCCCGGTCCCCCTCCAGCCGGATCACCTGCGCCAGCGAGCTGCCGCCCGGCCAGCTGACGTCCGCCAGCTCGCGATAGGTGGCGTCGTCGGCACGCACCGTCACGACGTTCCCCGCGATGCGCTCGACGGCGGTATAGACCTTACGCATCGCGCGTCACCTCCGCCACCTTGTCCACGATCCGGGCCTCCAGAGCCTCGAACGCCGGGTCCTCCATGGCGACCAGGTTCCACTCCTTGGTGAGCTGCGTCAGCTCCTGGAAGAAGAGCCGCGCGGCGTCCTTCCCGGGGAACGCCAGACTCGCCCTCAGGACCGCGCACAGACGTCCGAAGACGTGGCGTTGACGGTCGGCGCCGCTGGCGGCGTCGACCTCGTGGAAGGCGTCCTGCTGGAGGTAGGAGGCATCGAGATACTCGGCCTTGAGATAGGTGATGTAGTCGTGGATGGACGTTCCCTCCTCGCCCACCACCTTCATCATCTGATCGACCTCGTGTCCAGCCCGCAACACCTGGCGGGCCAGGCGCACGTCCTCGGGGTCGGCCACCCCCTGGTAGCGGCTCCAGCTCTCGAGCGGGTCCACCGCCGGGTAGCGGCGCGCGTCGGAGCGCTCGCGCGACAGCCCGTGGAAGGCGCCGACCACCTTCAGCGTGGCCTGGGTGACCGGCTCCTCGAAGTTCCCGCCGGCGGGGCTCACCGCGCCGCCGATGCTCACCGAGGCGGTGCGGCCGTCGTTGAGGCGCACCACCCCTCCGCGCTCGTAGAAGGCGGCGATGACCGACTCCAGGTAGGCGGGGAACGCCTCCTCGCCGGGGATCTCCTCCAGCCGCCCGGAGATCTCGCGCAGGGCCTGGGCCCAGCGAGAGGTGGAGTCGGCCAGCAGCAGGACGTTGAGCCCCATCTGCCGGTAGTACTCCGCCAGCGTGACCGCGGTGTAGACGCTGGCCTCGCGAGCGGCGACCGGCATCGAGCTGGTGTTGACCACGATGAGGGTGCGTTCCATCAGGCTCCGGCCGGTGCGCGGGTCGGTGAGCTCGGGGAACTCCCTGAGCGTCTCCACCACCTCCCCGGCGCGCTCGCCGCAGGCGGCGATGATGACGATATCGACCTCGGCGTGGCGGCTGGTGATCTGCTGGAGGACCGTCTTGCCCGCGCCGAAGGGCCCGGGGATGCAGTAGGTGCCGCCGAGCGCGACGGGGAAGAGGGTGTCGATGATGCGGACCTTGGTCACGAGGGTGTCGTGCGGGCGCAGGCGCTCGCGGTACGCGCGGATGGGCGCCTTCACCGGCCAGCGTCGCAGCATGGCCACGTCGCGGCTGGTCCCGCGCTCGTCCACGAGCGTGGCGATCTTCTGCTCGACGGTGTACTCGCCCGCCGGTGCCAGCCACTCGACACGCCAGCGCCCCTGGAACTCGAACGGCACCATGATCTGGTGCCGGACCGCGTTCTCGGGCACGGTGCCGAGCGTGTCCCCGGCGCGCAGCGCCGCGCCCACCTCGGCGGACGGCGTGAAGGCCCAACGCTGGGCGCGGTCGAGGGGCTGGAGGTAGGTGCCGCGCTGGAGGAAGAAGCCCGCCTGCTCGGCGAGCTCCGGGAGCGGGTTCTGAAGGCCGTCGAAGATGCGGCCGAGCAGCCCCGGGCCGAGCTCGGCGGTGAGGAGGTCGCCGGAGAACTCCACCGCGCCGCCCACGAACAGGCCGGTGGTGTCCTCGAAGACCTGCATGTCGGCGTAGTCCCCGCGCACGCGGATGAGCTCGGCCTTGAGCCGGAGATCGCCGAGGACGGCGTAGCCGACCTCGTTCTGGATGACGGGCGTGTCGAAGGCGACGGTGAGCAGGTTCCCGTTCACCGACACGATGCGGCCTGCGTGGCTAGTCATGGTGCTCCTCGAAATGGTGCTCCTCGAAATGGTCTTCCCGGACGGCGCGCTCCTCGACGGCATCGAGGATGCGCCCCAGGGCATCTCGCCCCGCAGCCGGCTGCCGCGGCGCCCACTGCCAGGCGATCTCGAGCCGCCGGGCGTAGGCGAACAGCGCAGGGAAGCCCCACGGAACCGGGCCGGCGAGCTCGTTCAGCAGCTGCCAGCGCAGCTCGTCCAGAGCGCGCTGGCGCGCCAGCGGATGGGCCGCCTCGAAGGCACGCCCGACGCCGTCCTCGATCATGACGCTGAAGCCCCCATGCTCGCGCGCCTGGTCCGCCGGACTCAACTCCCAGAAGGGGGCGCGCCGCCTCGCGACCGCGTTGGCGAGCTGGCGCTCGAGGTCGAGCCAGCGCCGCGCCGCCCGGGCGCTGTCGCCGCTGCCGGTGGCGGCCGCCTCGGGGTCTTCCAGGCCGGTCAGCTCGGGCTCCGGCAGGAAGCCGCGACAGCGCTCGACCAGCTCGGCCAGCGACATCGGAGGGGCGCCTTCGCGGTCGAAGTCGGGAAGGGTGGAGAGGAGGTAGGCGTACACCCGGTACCTCGCCCCCGCTCGCTAGGGCCGCTCCTCGGACGCGGCCTCGGGCGTGAGCAGGCGTGCCAGCTCCGGGCGCAACATCTCCGAGAGGACCTCGGCGATGGCCTGGAGCGTGAAGTCGTGCTCGACGTGGTCGCCCTCGAGGGCGACGCGGAACCCCTTGTCGATATCGCGGCCGACCCGTATCTCGATGCCTTGCTGGAGCTTCTCGCGGTACTGCTCGGCGTAGTAACGGGCCAGTTGGTCGCGGTCGTCCGGCCCCAGCAACACGCTCATGCGCCGATCCGGGCCGCTGCGCTTGGCATAGGCCTCGGCCATGGTGAGGAGCATGTCGCGCATGGTATCGGGCGTGAGGGCGTCCTCGAGCGACACGTCGACGAGCCGCATCACCACGTCCTCGACGCCTCGGCGCACCGCGATGAGCAGGTCACGGCCGGCCTGTTCCAACGCTCGCTCGCCGCGCTCGCGCAGGAGCGCCCCGTCGCGCTCGGCGGCGTCGCGGATCTTGCGCGCCTCGGCATCGGCCGCGGCCAGACGCCGATCGGCCTCCGCCTTCGCTGCGGCCAGGACGGCGTCGGCCTTGCTCTGGGCTTCGTCCACCACCTCGCCTTGGAGCTTGTCGATCAGGGATTGCAGGGCTTCGGGCATGGCTCTACGCTCACGACCTCTCTCGGTACCTTCCAGGCGGACCTGGCGACCGCCGGACAGCCGTGCCCCGAGCCCGCGCGCGTGAGCCCGTCGCGCTCGTACCGCAGAGATGTCCTGGTCGTCGTGGTCGAACCGTTCAATCCGTCTTTTCTTGTAACACGCCGGCGCGCGTCCGATGGGGGTGACGAACGTCCTTACGGGCAAGATGTCCCCGGCCGCCGCACCGCCTCCAGCGCGGGTCAGAAACGCTCGGTGACCGTGCGCATCTCCATGAAGCCGCGAAGGTAGTCGGGGCCCCCCGCCTTGGCGTTGGTTCCCGACATCTTGAGGCCGCCGAATGGCTGGATCCCCACCAGCGAGCCGGTGATCTTGCGGTTGACGTAGAGGTTGCCCACCTGGAACTCGCTGCGGGCGCGCTCGATGCGGGCGCGGTCGCGCGAGCAGATGCCACCCGTGAGCCCGTACATGGTGGCGTTGGCGATCTCCAGGGCATGGTCGAAGTCGCGCGCCTTCATCACCGACACCACCGGCCCGAAGATCTCCTCGCAGGCGATGGTGGCGCTCTGCGGCACCTCGGCGAAGATGGTGGGCTCGATGAACAGCCCCTGCTCCGGCTCGCCGACGGCGCTTCCCCCCAGGACCAGCCGCGCCTCCTGCTTGCCGCTGTCGATATAGCGGAGGATCTTGTCGTACTGCTTGCGGTTGATCACCGCGGCGACGTCCGCGTTCTCCTCGGCTGGGCCGACACGTAGCGCCTTGGAGCGCTGCACGAAGGCATCGAGCAGCTCGTCGTAGATGCCCTCCACCGCGATCAACCGGCTCATCGCCGAGCACTTCTGCCCCTGGAAGCCGAAGGCGCCGGCAACGGCGGCATCCGCCGCCATCGCCAGGTCGGCCGTCTCGTCGACGATGAGGGCGTCCTTGCCGCCCATCTCCGTGAACACCCGCTTGAGCCACTTCTGCCCCGGCTGCACCCTGGCAGCACGCTCGTTGATGCGCATCCCGGTGGCGACCGAACCGGTGAAGTTGATGAAGCGCGTCCTGGGATGGTCGACCAGGGCGTCGCCGAGGTCGGCGTCCTCGCCCGTGAGCAGGTTGATCACGCCGGGCGGGAAGCCCGCCTCGTCGACGCACTCCATGAACTTCTGAGCGATGACGGGCGTGGAGGGCGAAGGCTTCAGGATGACGGTGTTGCCGACCACCACAGGCCCCACCGTGGTGCCCACCAGGATCGCCAGCAGGAAGTTCCACGGTGGGATGGTGACGCCCACGCCCATGGCGGTGAGCACGCTGGTGTTCTCCTCGCCTGGGAAGGGGTAGCTGGGCCGTGGGCCCGCCAGCTCGAGCGACTGCCGGGCATAGTACTCGCAGAAGTCGATGGCCTCCGCCACGTCGGCGATGGCCTCCAGGTAGTTCTTGCCGGCTTCGAAGATCTCCCAGGCGGCGAGCTCCTCGCGGCGCCTCCGCATCACGGCCGCCAGCTTGACCAGCAGCCGCGCCCGGTGCGCCATCGGCAGCTTGGACCAGGCCGTGAAGGCCGTCTCGGCGGCGGCGAAGGCGCGTTCGATCTCGTCGTGCCTGCCCTTGGCGCTGCGGCCTACCACGCGGTCCGGCCGACAGGGGTCGGTCGAGACCAGGTAGTCGCCGGTATCGACGCGCTCACCGCCGATGACGAGCGGGTAGTCGCGTCCGAGCTGGCCGCGAACCACCTCCACCGTCGAGCGGAACCGGTCCAGCGTGGCGTCGTCGGAGAAGTCCAGGTAGCTCTCGGTCACATAGGGTTCGAACAGCATATGCGCGTGCTCCTTGCCGTGAGGATCTTTCCGCTCAGCCCGCGAGCCCTCGCAGGACGAAGGCGAGGTTGGCCGGGCGTTCCGCCAGCCGGCGACTGAAGTAACCGTACCAGTCCTCGCCGAAGGGCACGTAGACCCTCACGCCGTGCCCGTCCGCGACCAGCCGGTCCTGCAGCAGCGGCTTGACGCCGAAGAGGAGCTGGAACTCGTAACGCTCGGGGCCCAGCCCGCCGCCCCGCGCGAACGCCCCCACCTCGGACAGGAGGCGCTCGTCGTGCGTGGCCACATTGACCTTGCCGCCCCCGTCCAGGGCACGGTAGACGAGCTCACGGTAAGCCTTGTCGACGTCGGCCTTGTTCTGGTACGCGACCTCGCGCGGCTCGTTGTACGCACCCTTGACGATGCGCAGCCCCGGCACCGGATCCAGCGCCAGCAGCCGGCCCAGGTCCTCGGCGGTGCGGTAGAGGTAGCTCTGCAGCACGGTCGACACGCGCCCGCCGGAGACGGCGTGCAGGCGTTCGAAGAGGCCGAGGGTGGCGTCGACGTAGCCGCTGCTCTCCATGTCGAGACAGAGATGACCGCCGGCGCTGCCCGCGAGGGTGGCGAGCCCGGCGGCCAGCTCGAAGGCGAGTTCGGGATCGACGCCGAGCCCGAGCTGCGTCGGCTTGGCGCTGAAATACGGCTCCAGCCCGGCCGCGGCCACCGCTTCCATGGTGGAGCCGATGCGTCCGGCCGCCTGGCGGGCGGCCGCCCCGTCCCCGACGAACTCGCCAAGGACGTCCAGAACGATGCGCTTGCCGGATCCGACCAGCGCCTGCAGCTTGGGAAGGGCCCCGTCCAGGGTCTCGCCCGCCACGAAGCGGCCGACGCCGAGGCGCCAGCCGGCTCGGGTGACGAAACCCCGCACGGCCGCCGAGTCGGCCACGGCCAGCACCGCGCGGCGGTAGGCGCCGGTCACGGTCACGGCCGGCCGCCGGCGCGGGCCCAGAGATCGAGCGAATGGGCGTACACGTCCCACTGTAACCGATTGCAGGGGCCCCTCCGAGGCAGCCTGCGCAGGGGTACACAGCACGCCTCCGACGGGCGGCCGCAGCGACCGACAGCCGTCCCGGAAGGCGTTGCGACGAGCCCGGCCGCGACGCGCCGCGGACGACCATGGCCGGCGGCGCGCACGGCCCCCGCGGCGAGACAATGGGGTCCGGGCGTTGACACCCCTCCCGCGAGCGACATAGCCTTGGCCTGTTGGTTCGCAAGTCGGATCGCAGCCGCGTCCCGCGCTCGCTCGGCGGAGCGCAGTAAGGGCCGGCTATCCCAGGCGGGCGGGCGCCCGCCGTCGCGCAGCCGTGCGCGAGGCGTTGGAGGAAGCATGAGACGGACCTTGTGGCAGTCGTTGCTCGTCCTCGCGGTGTTCGCCGGCCTCGCCGGCGCCGCATTCGCCCAGAAGCCGATCCTGATAGGCGTGCAGGCCCCCATCACCGGGCAGTATGCCAACGAGGGGCAGGGGATCGAGAAGGCGGTCAAGCTCATCGCCAAGCAGGTCAACGATGCCGGGGGCCTGCTCGGCCGGCAGATCCAGGTGCAGGCGTGTGACGATGCGGGCGAGGCGTCCCAGGCGGCCATATGCGCGCGCCAGTTCGTCAACGCCGGCGTGCTGGCCGTCATCGGCACGTACACGTCCGGCGCGGCGCTGGCTGCCGAGCCCGTCTATGCCAGGGCCAACGTCATCCAGACGTCCGACGGCACCAGCGACAAGCTGACCCAGAGCGGGTACAAGACCTTCTTCCGCAACGCCCCGCCCAACAGTGCCGAGGCCAAGTTCACGGCGCAGTTCCTGGTGAGCGGCAAGGGGTACAAGCGCATCGCCATCCTGTCCGACCACTCGAGCTTCGCGCAGGGCCTCTCGGACGCCGTCACCCAGGAAGTCAAGAAGGCGGGCGGCGACATCGTCTTCACCGGCTTCATCAACGCCGGGTCCCAGGACTACACGGCCGTGCTCACCAAGATCAAGTCGGTGAACCCGGACGTGCTCTACTTCTCCGGCTACTACCCCGACGGCGGCCTCATCCGCGCCCAGATGGAACAGCTCCACATGAACGCCGACTTCGTCGGCGGGGACGCCAACCAGAACGTCGCGTTCGCCAAGATCGCCGGCGACGCCGCCAAGGGCGCCATCATCATCAACGTGCCCTCGCCGTCGAACCTGCCCTACCCGGCCGCGAAGCAGTTCCTGGCCGATTACAAGGCCGCCTACGGCCAGGACCCGCCGAGCATCTACACCTTCACCAACGCCGACGGCTTCCGCGCCGTGATCGCTGCCATCAAGGCCACCCAGAGCACGGATCCCGCGAAGCTGATGGCCTGGATGCACAGCCTGAAGGACTTCCAGGGTCTGACCGGCACCTTCTCGTGGGATGCCAACGGCGAGCGCATCGGGAGCCCGTTCACCGCCTTCGAGATCCAGGCGGACGGCTCGTACAAGATCATCTACCCGGCGTCGGCCGCCCAGTAGCGGCCGTGACGGACCGGGCATAGGGGCGGCGAGGCGCAGCGGTGGACGTCGTGCTCCAGCAGTTCATCAACGGCGTGACGGTGGGTGGTTTCTACGCTCTCATCGCGCTCGGCTACACCATGGTGTACGGCGTCCTCAAGCTCATCAACTTCGCGCACGGCGACCTCTGCATCCTCGCCGCCTTCATCGGGTTGACGGTCCTGACCAGCGGCATCGGCGGTGCCGACGGCGGGGCGATGCTGGTGGCGCTGGCCTTCATCGTGGCCGCGATCGCCATCGGCATCGCCGGGACGGTACTGGAGCTGACCGCCTACCGGCCGTTGAGGAAGGCGCCGCGGCTCTCGGCCGTGGTGTCGGCCCTGGGGGCCTCGATGCTCATCGAGAACGGCATCATGCTGATCTGGGGGCCGCAGGTCCAGGTGTTCCCGGCCAACCTGTTGCCGCACCTCAGCTGGAGCATCGGCAGCGCCTCGATCAGCTTCGTGCAGCTGCTCATCATCGGCGGCTCGATCGCGCTCATGGCCGCCCTCTACTTCTACGTGCACCACACCCGTTTCGGCACCGCCATACGCGCGGCCGCCATCGACCAGGACGCGGCCCGGCTGATGGGCATCAACGTCAACCGGGTGATCGCCAGCGTCTTCGTCATCGGCCCGGCGCTCGGCGCGGTCGGCGGCCTGTTCATCGGCCTGTACTACCGCGAGGCCTACTTCAGCATGGGCTGGATCTACGGCCTCAACGCGTTCATCGCCGCCATCCTCGGCGGCATCGGCAACATCCCGGGCGCGATGGTAGGCGGGCTGGTGCTGGGGCTCTTCAACGCCTTCGCGGCGGGCTACGTATCGAGCTCCTGGCAGGAAGCCATCACCTTCGCCCTCCTCATCGCCATCCTGCTCGTCCGCCCCACCGGCATCCTCGGCGAGCGGGTGGCGGAGAAGGTATGAGCCCGGCGCTCGCTCCCCGGCGAGGGGCAGCGTAGGCCGCGTGGTCGCGACCGAGCGCCGATCGCGCCTGGCGCAGGCGCGCCGGGCCCTGGGCCCCGCCATCTGGCTGGCCGGCCTGCTCGTCCCGCTTCTTCTGGGGGGCAGCTGGATCAGCATCATGGCCATCTTCGCCATCTACGCGATCGTGGCGCTGTCGCAGGACATCGTGCTTGGCCGCGCCGGCATGTACGACATGGGCCACGCCGTCTTCTTCGGGGTCGGCGCCTACGTCACCGCCATCCTCAACACCCAGTTCCACTGGCCCATCTTCGCCACCTGGCCGGTGGCCATCGTGGTCGCGGCGCTGCTCGGAGCCGCCCTGTCCGCCCCCATCGTCAAGCTGCGCGGCGACTACCTGCTGGTCGCCACCATCGGCTTCAACATCATCTTCGTGCTGGCGATGAACAACAACGTGCTCGGGCTCACCGGCGGGCCGGACGGCATCTTCGGGGTGGGCGTGCCCAAGCTCGCGTCCTACGCTCTCTCCAGCCAGGGGGCGCTGTTCTACGTCGACTGGCTGGTGCTGGCGGTCGCGCTCGTGCTGATGCGCAACCTCGAGCGCTCCCGCCTGGGCCGGGTGCTGCGTTACGTCAAGGAGGACGAGCTGGCGGCGACCACGCTGGGCGTCGACGCGCGCTACTACAAGATCCTCGCCTTCGCCATCGGTGCCGGCCTCGCCGGTGCCGCCGGCACGCTCTTCGCGGTGCAGCTCGCCAGCGTGAGCCCCGGCTCGTTCGTGTTCACGGAGTCGGTGACGCTCTTCGCCATCGTGCTGGTGGGCGGCCAGGCGTCCATCCCGGGAGTCCTCCTGGGCACCGCGCTGATGTTCGTGGTGCCGCAGGTCTTCCGCGGTCTCGCCCAGTACCGCTACTTCGCGTTC
>Ga0209919_1000662_pt1 | contig 16981 bp, 18 predicted proteins | sample SalPon2A_C_D2_MG_FD_185721 | JGI IMG/M metagenome (GOLD analysis project Ga0209919, IMG submission 185721) | Soil microbial communities from South San Francisco under conditions of wetland restoration - Salt Pond MetaG R2A_C_D2_MG (SPAdes)... | ecosystem: Environmental > Terrestrial > Soil >... | reverse complement strand
GTCGTCGGCTTTTCCCAGAACAAGTGAAGCTGCCGCTACGGTTGACAGGCTGCGTCACATCGTCCACCGGTGTGGTGATCGCCACCTACGAACCGGAGAAGGAATGAAAATGGATGGCGTGTCCTCGGCCAGGATTCAAACGGCATACAATCCCCGGCGGATTGCGCCCTAATCACTGTTAGCGCTCATGGACGGTATCAGCCACCTGACATTCCTCGTTAAAGACCTAGATCGCATGGCCAGATTTATGTGCGATGGTCTAGGTGCTGTCGAGGTTTACGACAGCAACGGCAAGAACTTCTCCCTTTCGCGCGAGAAGTTCTTCGTTCTTGGTGGGGTTTGGATCGCTGCCATGGAGGGAGTTCCGCCTACAGACCGTAGCTATCAGCATGTGGCGTTTCGAGTCAGCCAGGAAGATCTTGCGCACTACCGCGAGCGCCTAGAGCGCATCGGGGCAGACGTCCTTCCTTCCCGGTCGCGTGTCCCCGGCGAGGGTGAGTCCGTGTATGTCTACGACTTCGACAACCATCTTTTCGAGCTGCATTCCGGCACACTTGAGCAGCGTCTCGCTAGGTACGCCAGTGAGCGCTAACTATTCACTCAAGCGGACAGTCCAATCGTTTCGCGATTAGAGCTGCCGTTTAGTTCAAGCGTTAGCTACTTGAAACGGAGTTTTCGATGAATCCGCACAGTGATGAAAAAATAGTGGACTCGTGGAAGAAGAATGTGCCTCAGTGGACTGCGGCGGTGCGGGCGGGTCGAATTGAGAGCCGCAAACTGATCACCGATAAGGCGGTAGTCGAGGCCGTGTTGAGTCATTCCCCCGAATCAGTCCTCGATATTGGCTGTGGCGAGGGCTGGCTCATTCGTGAACTTGCTCCCCGGGTGAGTCATCTGGTGGGGGTTGATGCCGTTTCCGATCTGATCAAGCAGGCAGAAGCTGGCGGCGGCGGTCATTTTCTTGTCGCATCCTACGAAGCGGTCGCGCGGGGTGCGATCAAGGGAGTGTTCGATATCGTCGTTTGCAATTTCTCGCTTCTAGGCAAGGAGTCGGTCGAGACGCTGTTCAGCGCTATCACGGCGTTTCTGAAACCTGGTGGAGTATTTATCGTGCAAACACTCCATCCCATGTCTGCGATTGACATGCCTTACATCGACGGCTGGCGGGACGGCTCTTGGGCCGGGTTTGACTCAAATTTTATTGATCCAGCCCCTTGGTACTTCAGAACGCTCGAAAGCTGGATGACCCTGTTTTTGGCGAACGGGCTTCAAATACAAGAGGTGCGTGAGCCAATAAACCCCAAGACTCATAAACCTGCATCCATTCTTTTTACCGGAGCTAACAAGGCAATGCACGCGACAAGCGCGTGATTGCGGCGTTGGATTCTATGGGTCTTGCAGCTGTTGCATGCCCACAATTGGAATCGGAGCTTGCCGTCATGCAGTGTGCGCTTGAATCAAGAGACGTTCATTCCTTCGTGCGGCTCGAAGATCGTGAATGGTTCGTACACGACCAGCCTTGCGATCGTCGTCGCTTGCGCGGCTTGACGCGGCGTTAGTGCTCATGACAGTGGAGCTGGCGGGGTTCGTGGGGTTGCTGGCCGGAATGCTGGTGTTCAGCGCACTCCTGCGATGGGCGATTGCACTGGTGAAAACTTACAAGGATTATCGTATTGCTGCGGGCTATCCTCATCTCCAGCGGGCCAGACGTCCATGGATTTTCTTGTTTATGTTCGTGCTGCACTCGGGACCCTGGGTGCTCGCACTGACTGTATTCGGGGCGTTCGAAATCCTCACGAGCCCTTATCAGGTGTGGCACTCCTGGTTCATCGGCGGCTTCCTCTCCTACTGTGTCCTAATGGGGTGCTTGTTCATGTGGGCTCGCAAGAAACATAAACCTCGCAAGACCATCAAGCGCGAGGGGAATTAGAGTCGGGCAATCCGGGGCAGGTCGGGCGTTTTGCTCCGCAGAGGTTGGTATGCAAGGGCACAGCCTGGTGAAGAAAAAGCCGTGCCGCTTGACTGGCGCCGGTGCCGGGGTTCAGCCGATGGCGCGGCCAACGAAGAAGGTGATGGCGCCGGCGACGGCGCCGATCAGGAGCATGCGCACGGCGCTGTAGAAGGCGCTGCGGCCGGTGAACAGGCTGGTGGCGAGTCCCGCCCCTGCGAGGGCGATGGCGGCGAGCGCGAGCATCGCGATCAGTGCCGTCCGTCCCGTACCGAAGAAAAAGGGCAGCAGCGGCAGCACGGCACCCAGCCCGAAGGCGACGAAGGAGGCGTAGGCGGCGCGCCACGGCGAGCCCAGCGCGTCGGGGTCGAGGCCGAGTTCCTCGCGGGCCAGCGCGTCGAGCGCCTGCTCCGGCTGGGCGATGGTGTCGTCGGCGAGCTGGCGGGCGGCCTCCGGGTCCATGCCGCGGGCGGTGTAGATCAGCGCCAGCTCGGCGGCCTCTTCCTCGGGATACATCTCGAGCTCCTCGCGTTCGAGCCCGATCTGGTATTCGAACATCTCCCGCTGCGAGCGCATCGAGACGTATTCGCCGGCGGCCATCGAGGCGGCGCCCGCGATCAACCCGGCGACGCCGGTGAGCACGATCACCGAGCGGCTCATCCCGGCGCCGACCAGCCCGAGCAGCAGGCTGGTGTTGGACACCAGGCCGTCGTTGACGCCGAAGATCGCGGCGCGCAACCCGCCGCCGCGCTCGAGGCGATGGTGGAAGCTTTCCGGCGCGCCGGCACGCGCCGGCTGGGGATGGCTGGAGGGGGCGCTCGCGTTGCTGTAGACGGACAGGCCGCGCAGCTTCATCGCCGCGAGCATGCTCTTGAGCTGGGCCGGCGGCAGGCGTCGGATCAGCGCGGCGACGATGCGCGCGCGCAGGGTCGGATGGAAGGCGGGCACCATCGTGTCCTTGGCCTCGATGCGGCGCTCCCAGGCCACCGCCTGGCGCTCGGCCGCCACGGCGAGGTCGTTGAACAGCCGGGCCCGGTTCGGATTGTCGGCCTCGCGCTCGGCGAGGATGCGGTAGAGCCAGGCGGATTGGCGCTCCTCGTGCCAACCATTCAGTTCGGTGCTTTTTTTCATTCGTTGGCGACTCCGTGCGGCACGTGACCGGTGGCGACCAGGCCCGAGGCGCCCTCGCAGTGACGGCGCTGGTCGTCGAAGAAAATGTCGGCGCCGAAGGTCTTCAGGAACGGCGCCTTGTCGAGGCCGCCCAGGAACAGCGCCTCGTCGATGCGCACGTTCCAGTTCCGCAGGGTGCGGATGGCGCGTTCGTGGGCCGGTGCGGAGCGCGCGGTGACCAGCGCGGTGCGGATCGGGGAGTCGTTGATCGGGTAATCGGACTGGATGCGGTGCAGCGCGGAGAGGAAATTCTTGAACGGGCCGCCCGCCAGCGGTTCGTGCGCGGCACGGCGCTCGCTTTCGGTGAAGGCTTCGAGGCCGCCCTCGCGGAAAATGCGCTCGGCCTCGTCGGAAAACAGCACGGCATCGCCGTCGAAGGCGATGCGCAATTGCTCGCCGGGCGCGGGATCGACGCGGCGCGGGATGATGGTGGCGGCCGCGGTATGGGCCTCGAGCGCCCGCGCGACATCGGCCGGGTCGGCGGAGAGGAAAAGGTCCGCCGCGAAGGGCGTGACGTAGTGATAGGGCGAGCGGCCGTTGGTGAACGCGGCCTGGGTAATGTCGAGCCCGTGGTGCTCGATGGCACGGAAGATGCGCAGGCCGGTGTCGGCGCTGTTGTGCGAGAGCAGGATCACGTTCACCCGCCGATGCGTCTCGTCGTTCAGGCGCAGCAGTTTCTGCACCAGCGCGAAGGCGACGCCCGGTTCCAGCAACTCGTCCTCGTGCTCGATCTGGTAGCGGGCGTAGGCTTCCAGTCCCTGCTCGGTGTAGATGCGGTGGCTGTCCTCCAGGTCGAATAACGCGCGCGAGGAAATGGCGACGGTCAGTGCGCGTTCCGGCTGCGTTTCGCTTTGCGTGGAGGCTGTGTTCATATCGGCTCGGCTGTGTCTCAGGACTTGTAAAGTTCGGCGACGAAGCCGCTGGTGGAATTGGAGGCGCCCAGGTAAATATAGGTGCCGGATGCATTGTTGAACAAGTCGTTCAGGTCCTCGGTGTCGGTGAAGCCGAGACCGTTGACCGAACCCGCGCATACCGAGTTGCCGGTACTGCTGGCGCTCACTTTCAGCAGGTTGTAGCCGGCGATGACGCTCAGGGTGCCGTTGCCCGAGCAGCCATAGCCGTCGTTGAAACTGAAGCTGCCGTCGCTGTTGAGCGTGAGACTGATGGCAATCGAATTGCTGCCCCAGTAGTAGCCCTGGTAGGTGCCGGCCAGATTCGCAAGCGAGGGTACCTGTGTGGACAGGTCCTTGTGGGTGAGCGTGAAGCTGCCGCCGCCGGAGTCACCGCTCAGGATGCCGGTAATGTCGGTCACGGTGTTGCCGCTCGCATTGGCCTGCCCGGTGAGGGTGAAGCTGCGCTGGGTCTGTCCGTTGCTGAAGGTTTGTCCATAGGGCGGCCAGCCGGTCACCTTGTCGGTGAAATCTCCGTTCACGATCTTGCTCGGCAGCACGTAGAGGTTGCCGTTGACACCCCCGAAATAGGCATAATTGTCCGCCAGTATCGCGCCGTAGATCGCCACCGGGTTCGAGCCGTCGTTGGGGCTGTAAAAGCCGAAGTACACGCCCTGGGCGGTGGTGGTCGTATTGAAGAATTTGCAACCGCCGAGCAGGCCGGCGCCCAGGAGGACGATCACTGACACGCGAAGCAGGGTTTTGATGGGCACGGGCCGAGTCTCGCCGGTTTGGATTCAGGCTTACCAGCATAGAACATAAAGGCCCCGACGGTGAACATTCGCTGTCGCCGTCGGTCATACTATTCACCCAGCCCCCGTTCTTCCGGAGCAGACATGAATCCAATTCGTCCCCGCAGCAGCAATCCCGCGCTCCGCGCGCTCTCCTCCCGCGGCATACCGCAGGCGAAGGCGGGTGAGAGCGTGATGACTGTCGGCGGCACCATCAACAAGACCATCATGCTGGTGGCGCTGGTCGTTATCGGCGCGGCCTGGGTCTGGAGCCGTTACGCGGCGGCGTTGCCCGGCGGACTGGAGGCGGCCGCCGGGGCGATTTCGGGTTACCTCATCGCCGGGGTCATCGGCGGCCTGGCCGCGGCCGTGGTGACAGTGTTCAAGCCCACCTGGGCACGTGTGACGGGGCCCGCTTATGCCCTGCTGGAAGGCCTGGCGGTGGGCGGGATTTCGGCGCTGCTGAACAACCGCTATCCCGGCATCGTGATCGAGGCGGTGGGGCTGACCTTCGCCGTGATGACCGGCATGCTGGTGCTCTATCGCACCGGGCTCATCAAGGTCACGCCCGGGCTGCAGCGCGGGATCATGGCCGCCACCTTCGGTGTGTTCCTGTTTTACGGCGTGTCCTGGCTGCTCACCCTGTTTAACGTCGATACCTCGATGCTGTTCGCCCACTCCCGGTTGTCGATCATCATCAGCCTGGTGATCGTGGCCATCGCCGCCTTCAACCTGGTGCTCGATTTCCACTTCATCGACCAGGGCGCGCAGGCCGGCCTGCCCCGCTACATGGAGTGGTACCTGGCCTGGGGGCTGACCGTCACGCTGGTGTGGCTGTACCTGGAGTTGCTGCGGCTGCTCGCCTCGTCCCGCAGTAGCTAGGTTTCGGACCCGGGAGCGCCGGCGTTCCGCCGGCATACCCAACCTCCGTCATTCCGGACTCGATCCGGAATCCAGTATTAAGGCGAATCCCGATCTTTGGTCGGGATACAAATTTATGGCCCTTCCGGCGGACCTGCTTTCGTTTCGGCGAAAGTAGGCCAAGCCATCGTGCCGGGCGCTCGCGGCCCCAAGGCCTGTGGCCTTGGGGCTACCCGGCGATGCTCGCCCGCAACGGGCCGGTCGGCAACTCGGGCTACGCCGCATGCGGCGTAGCCCTCAGACACTCCTCCCTGTTCCCCCGTTGCGTGCTGCGCTTCTCGGCGCGGACGAACGGCACACCCGCGGAGAGAGTAACCTTTCGAATCCCCCTCCAGCTCCCCCTTCCTCGCTGCGCGAGCATAGGGGAGGGAAAGCCGGAATGACGAGGGGGGTAGGAGCGGCTTCAGCCGCGATTCTTCAGGGCACGCTCGAAGCGGGCCAGGGCTTCGTCAAGTACGGTGCGCGAACAGGCGAAGTTGAGGCGCACGAATCCGGGGGCGCCGAAGTCCGCCCCGTCCGACAGGCCGACGCCGTGGTGCTCCAGGTGGCGGGCCGGGTTTTCGATACCCGTGCCGCGCAGGTCCATCCAGTAGAGGTAGGTGCCCTCCGGCGCTACGGCGCGTATGCCCGGCAGTCCGGCGACTACGCTGGTGACGCGGTCGCGGTTGCCGCGCAGGTAATCGACCAGTTCGGCTTGCCAGGCCCAGCCGTCGCGGTAGGCGGTCTCGGCCGCCACGTAGGCCAGGGCGTTGACGTAGGGCAGGATGCCGTCGATGGCACGGCGGAACCGCTTCCTCAGGTCCGGGTCGGGGATGACCGCGCAGGCCAGGCCCAGGCCGGCCAGGTTGAACGTCTTGCTCGGCGCCAGCAGGGTGATGGTGCGTGCCGCCAACTCCGGCGACAACGCCGCGAAGGGCTGATGGGCGAGCCCGGGTTCGAGCACCAGGTCGGCGTGCAGCTCGTCGGAGACGACCAGCGTATCCTGAGCCAGCACACGCTCCCCGAGCGCTTCCAGTTCGCTTCGCGTGAAGACGCGTCCACCCGGGTTGTAGGGATTGCACAGGTAGAACAGGCGGCCGTCGTCGGCGAAGGCCTGCGCCAGGTCATCGAGGTCGAAACGCTGCAGGCCGGTATCGTCGGCCAGCATGGGAGCTTCGCGCAGGCCGCGGTCCATGTGCCCGGGGGCGGCCAGGAACGGGGGGTAAATCGGCGTGGTGCTGACGACGTTTCCACCGGGCTCGATCAACCGGCAGGCCGCGTGCAGTGCGGGAACCGAGCCCGGCAGCCACACCAGCCATTCGGGTTCGATGGCCCAGCCGTGACGGCTCAGCGCATAGTCGCGAAAGGCCTCGACGAGGCCGGCCGTGGCATGGGTGTAGCCGAAGATGCCGTGGGCGACGCGCGCCTGCAGGGCCGCGATCACGGGCGGGGGCGCGGCAAAGTCCATGTCCGCGACCCACAGCGGCAATATGTCCCGGTTGCCGTAGCGGTCCCACTTGACGCTCGCGGTGTGGCGGCGGTCCGACTCCGGGTTCAATCGCGTTCGATTTTCTCGTAGAGCTGGCTGACTATGTCGCCCTGGCGCGAATAGGGGTGCTCCCGGCGGGCCACCTCGATCCAGTCGTCGCGCTCGGCGGCCGTTTCGAACCAGCGCTCCGACGACCAGTCGGGGCCCAGCAGGTGCGGTGCCCGCATCGGATCGTCCGCGGGCATGGTGATCTTGACGCCGTATTTCTTGTCCACAACGAAAAACCTGTCCTTGACGGGGACAATTTTACTCCATAGCCGCCGCGCCTTCCTCATCGGGCAGGTCGCCGCCGAAGCGATAGGTCATGAGCAACGGCAACGGCACCATGATCAGCATCAAGGCCGACATGATCAGGAAATCGTTGTTGTAGCTGATCATCATCGACTGGCGGGTGATCTCGCCGTTCAGCATGGCGTATGCCACATCGCGCGGCACGGGGAAAAGATTCAGGAAACGCGACAGCCGTTCACTGTAGATCGTGAATTTCCCGGCAATCGCGGCATGGTTGACCTGCGTGTTGTGGCTGAGCAGGGTGAACACGATGGAAATGCCGATGCTCGAGCCGATATTTCGGATCAGGTTGAAAATGGGAGTGCCCTCGTTACGCAGCCTGGAGGGCAGCGTCGAGAACGCCACGGTTTGCAGCGGCACGAAAACCTGGCCGAGGCCGAGGCCCTGGAGGAAACCGGTCCAGACGATGTACCAGGGATCCACTTGCAGCGTCATCTGGCTCAGTGCGAACAGGGCGAACACGTTGAGCAGGATGCCCGTGAGGATGAGCAGTCGCGGGTCTACCCGGTTGATCAGGCGGCCCACCAGGATGGCGGCGAGCATCGCACCGAGCCCGCGGGGTGCCAGGATCAACCCGGTCGTGAATACCGGGAAGTCGAGCAGGTCCTGCATGAACGGCGGCAGCAGCGAAACGGTCGCGAGCAGCACCATGCCGAGCAGCAGCATCAGGATGCTGCCCATTGCGTAATTGCGGTCGCGGAACAGGCGCAGGCTGACGAAGGGGTGTTTCTTGAGGCTTGCGTACCAGGGGTAGATCCAGAGCAGGACAAAGGCCGCCGCCCCGCAGACGACGATTTCGGGCGAGGCAAACCAGTTCTTGACGTTGCCGCGATCGAGCATGAACTGCAAAGCGCCGATGCCGACGCCCAGGATGATAAAGCCGAGCAGGTCGAAATCCCGCGACCTGTCGCGCGGTTGTCGAGGCACGAAGTTCCAGATCATCAGCAGCGCGATAAAGCCGAGCGGGACGTTGATGAAAAAATTCCAGCGCCAGCTGTAGAATTCGGTGATGTAGCCGCCGATCGTCGGGCCGAGCACCGGGCCGACCACCACGCCCAGCGTGAAGATGGCCATGGCGGTGCCGTGGCGCTCGCGCGGATAAGTGTCGAGCAGGATGGCCTGGGCGAGGGGCACGAAAGCCGAGCCGAAGACGCCTTGCAGCGCACGTGCGGCGACCACTTCCGTAAAGTCCGTCGACGCGCCCACCATGAACGAGAACACCGCGAAGCCGGTCACGCATACGAGCAGCACCCGCCGGCGGCCGAAACGCTGGGCGAGCCAGCCCATGGCCGGGGTGGCCACGGCCGAGGCCACGATGAAAAAGGTCAGGACCAGCTTGATGTCGTCGAGGCTGACCCCGAAGCTGCCCTGCATGTGGGGCAGCGCCACATTGGCGATCGTCATGTCGATCACCTGCATCAACGCCGCGAGCATGACCGCGACAGTGATGGCCCCGCGATGTATATGCGGTTGCGTGTGGTCGTTCATCTTCGTCGTTTGATGCTTGGTGGCTTAGTGGCCGCCGACGTAGACGCTCACCTCGGCGCTCATGCCGGCGCGCAGCGCCGGTCCGGAGGCGGCATCGTCGATGTCGATCCGTACCGGAATGCGCTGCGTGACCTTGACCCAGTTCCCGGAGGCGTTTTGCGGCGGCAGCAGCGAGAAGATTTCCCCCGATCCAGGGCTGATGCTTGCGACCCGTCCCTTCCACTGGTGGTCGGGATAGGTGTCGACGGTGATCGTGACCGGCTGCCCCGGATGCAGGTTGGTGAGCGCCGTTTCCTTGAAATTCGCCTTGATCCAGAACTTCGCGGTTTCCACCAGGGGGAAGGCCGGCTGCCCGACGCCGAGGGTGTCGCCGGGACGCACCTCGACATGGCCGACGATGCCCGCCGCTGGTGCGCGCACCACGGTATCTTCAAGGTTCAACCGGGCCTGCTCGAGCGCAGCGGCGGCCTGCATGTAGTTCGAGTTTTTCTCCACCGGCTGGTCCGGGTCGCCGCCCAATTGGGCCACGACCTGGCTGCGCTCGGCTTCGAGCACCGTCACCTGCTGCCGCGCGCGGGTGAGCTGCGTGTTGAGGGCATCGAGGTGGGCATTGGTGATCACGCTTTTCTGCGCGAGCGGACCGTTGCGCTTGACCTCTCGCGCGAGGTACGCCACCTGGGATTTTTCGCTGTCGATCTGTGCGCTCAGGGCCCGGTATTTGGCCTTGAGCGAGCCCACCTGTGTGCGTGCGGTCGCCAACTGGGCCTGCGCCGCGTCCACGGCGGCCTGGTAGGAGGACGGATCGAGCCTGAGCAGCACGTCCCCCTTGGCAACCTTTTCGTTGTCGTCCACCGGAACGGCGGTTACCCGACCCGCTACGCGCGGGCTCACCTTGACAATGTGGGCTTCCACGAAGGCATCGTTGGTACTGACGTAGCCGCGGTGGCTGAGGTACCAGGTCAGCCCCCCCGCAAGCAGGGCCAGCGGGCCGAGTATCATCAATGCCACGCGCAAGCGCCGCAGCCAGGGCCGTGGCTGGGATTGTTCTTCGGCCATCCGCCTCGCTCCATTAATGGAATAGACCGTCTAGTCTAAATAAATAGGCTTTACCAGTCAATATGGCCTGATAATACAAGCACTTGTTATCGGGTAACCCTGCCTATAAAATAGACTGAACAGTCCATATTCATATTTGGAGAAGCAGGTGAAGACGAGATTACTGGCAACGCTGGCCCTGTTTGCCGGCGCGGCGGTCAGCCTGCACGCGGGAGCGGAAACGCTGGATCAGGCGCTGGCCGATGCCTACCAGACCAACCCGCAATTGCAGGCTGCCCGTGCCGGGCAAAGCGCGACGCAAAAGGACATCAGTGCCGCCAGGGATCGCTGGTATCCCAGCCTCGGGTTGACCGGCGGCGTGGGTCGCGACAGGACCTCGGGAAATATCACCTTCCTGCCGGGGCCACCCTTCAGCGACACGCTGGACCAGAGCCACATCGGTGTCCGGCTGGATCAGCCCATCTGGCAAGGGGGCACGATTACGGCCGGGATTCATGTCGCCGAAGACAAGGCCTCGGCGGCCCATGCCACGACCCGGGCCCGCGAGGCGGCGGTGCTGCTGCGGGCGGTCAAGGCTTATCTCGGCGTGGTCACGGCCCAGGCGGTACTGCAGGTCCAGACTCACAACGTCGAGACCCTGCGCCGGCAACTCGATGCCGCCCGGCAATCTCTGAAGCACGGCGAAGGCACGCGCACCGACGTGGCACAGGCCCGGTCGCGCATGGAAGGAGCCCTCACCGCACGCATCAGGGCGCAGTCCCGGCTGGCCCGGGCCCGGGCGGATTACCGCACCGTGATCGGACACGCGCCGGGATCCGGACTGGTGCTGCCGCAGACTACGCCGCCCTTGCCCGCCAACCTGCAACAGGCCGAGCAACTCGCCGGCCGGAACTACAACGTGACGGCGGCCCGTTTCAACGCCCAGGCCGCCCATGCGAACGTCGACAGCGTCCACGGGCAACTGCTGCCCAAGGTCGGGCTGTATGCCGAGGTCGTGCGCCAGAACAATCCCCAGTACGGCTTCACCCGGGTCACCGATCGGGTGATCGGCCTGTCCGTCAGCGTGCCGATCTGGCAGGGCGGCGCCGTTCGCGACCAGACCGCCGCCGCGCGCGAGCGAGCGCGCGAGGCCGAGTTGCAGACGCAGTCCACCACCAACCAGGCGCGCAACGAAGCGGTGTCCGCCTGGCAGGATTACCTGGCGGCCAAGTCCACGGTGAGTTCGATCCAGGCCCAACTCGAGGCGGCGCGCATTGCCTACCAGGGCACCCGGGCCGAACATCAACATGGCCTGCGCACGTTGGTCGACGTGCTCAACGCCCTGCAGGAGATGCGCAACGCCCACGTGTCCCTGTTGCGTGCCCGCAGCGAGCGGATCGCCGCCGCCTATGCCCTGCTCGCCGCGACGGGCGGCCTCAGTGCACGGTCCCTGAAGCTTCCGCTCGCGGCCCAGGGAGCGGATGCGCCGTGATCGGGGAAGCCAAAAAGGCGACCACCCGCCGGGAGGCCATCCTGGAAGCGGCGCGGAACATCTTTCTCCGCGAGAGTTATACCGGGGCGAGCATGGAGTCGGTGGCACAGGAAGCCGGGGTCTCCAAGCAGACCATCTACAACCACTTCGCCAACAAGGACGAACTGTTCCGCGCCCTGGTGCTCGATATCTGTTCCCAGTTCGGCGCCACGCTGGGCGATCTCTCGCTGTACGTGGAACAGCCGCCGGAGCAGGTGTTGACCCTGTTCGGCGATGCGGTGCTGAAGAAGATGTCCTGCAAGGACATCATGCGCCTGCATCGCCTGCTGCAGCTGGAAGGGCGCAACCACCCCAGCCTGGCCGAGACCTTCTACAAGCTCGGCCCCGACAGCATTGCCCGCTGGTTGAAGGACTACCTGGAGGCCCAGGTGGAAAGCGGCGAGATGCAGATCGTCGATACGCGCATCGCGGCCGAACAGTTCGTCACCATGCTCATGGGCCATTTGCGCCTGCGTCATCTGCTGGGATTCACCGCGGCGCCCGACAAGCAGCAGCGGGCGAGCTACGTGGCCTCGGCGGTGACCATTTTCCTCAACGGCGTGCGGCCCCGCTGATCCGCAAGCCGCGGCGCGTGTTTGTCATCGCGTGCAGTCGGGGTTCTTGCCTGCGGCGCGGGCCTTCTGGTAGGCCTTCAACGCCTGGGGCAGGTGCGACTGAAGATCATTGATGCGGGTGGAGCCCGAGGGGTGGCCGGACAGGAACGCCGGCGGTTGCTGACCCGCCTGCGCCATGTTCTTCCACAGTTGAATGGATGTCCTGGGGTCGAAACCGGCTTCGGCCATGAGGGTCAGGCCAATCAGGTCCGCCTCGCTTTCCTGCGCCCGGCTATAGGGCAGCAAAACCCCGACCTGGGCCCCCACGCCGAGGGCACTCATCATCAGCCCATGCGTGGAGCTGGAGCCGCCGATGAAGGCATCCGCCGCCTGTAACCCGATGTTGGTGACCATCTGCGTGGAGACGCGTGCATCGGCGTGGCGTGCGAGCACGTGCCCGACTTCATGCCCGATCACCGCGGCGAGTTCGCCCTGGTTGCGCGCGTATCCCAGCAGGCCCGTATAGACGCCGATGTTGCCGCCGGGCAAGGCGAAGGCGTTTACCTGCTTGCTCTGGAACACCGTGACCTGCCAGTGGTAGCTCATCGGCGTGAGGGCCGTGATGTGCTGGGCCACGCAGTGGACATAACGGTTGATGGAGGCGTTCTTCGAGACCGGCGTTTTCTGCTTTATCTGCTGGAAGGCCTGGTCGCCCATCTGGTTCATCTCGCCGGGGGAGACCAGCATCAACTGGTGACGGCCGGTGGGTGAGGTAGCACACCCGCCGAGCAGTGCACACAGAATGAGTGCAGCGCTTCCATGGAGCAGGTGACGGATACGCAAGAGGTTCACTCCCCATGTGCCCGGACCCAGCATAGCGCAGTACGCCGACCAGGCCCTCATCCATTCAGAATCCGGTCAGATCTCCACCATCTCGAAGTCTTCCTTGGAGGCGCCGCAGTCGGGGCAGCTCCAGGTGATCGGGATATCCTCCCAGCGGGTGCCGGGAGCGATGCCGTCCTCGGGATCGCCCAGTTCCTCGTCGTAAATGTAGCCACAGACGACACACATGTATTTGCGGTAGGTCACGCTAGTATGGAGCGGGTTGGAATCGAGGGGTATTTTCGCATGAAGCCGGCCATGGACAAGGACGCGCGGCCATGAATGGTCGCCCGGTCGTTCTCATCATCGCCGGTCTCGACCCCTCGGGCGGGGCGGGACTGGCGGCCGATATCCAGGCGGTTACCGCGTTGGGCGCGCATCCGGCGCCGGCGGCGAGCCTGATCACGGTACAGGACACGCGCAACGTGATCCGCACCGAGCCGCTGGATGCCGCGCTCGTCGTCGAGCAGGCCGAGGCGGTGCTTGCCGACATGTCGGTGGCGGCGATCAAGCTGGGCGCGCTGGGCACGGCCGCCGTCGGGGAGGCCGTGGCGGAATTGCTGGCGCGCCATGCCGGTATCCCGGTGGTCACCGATCCGGTGCTGGCCGCGAGCGGCGGCGGCTCGCTCGCCGCAAGCGAACTGGTCCCCGTTTACCGCGAACGCCTGTTCCCGCTCAGCGTGCTCGCCACGCCCAACCACGGCGAACTCGAGGCCCTGGCGCCGGGCGACGGTGCCGCCGAACTGCTGGCACAGGGGCTTCCCGCCTGCCTGGTCACGGATGGCGACGGACGCGGCGACCGTATCGTCCACGAGTTGCACACCGCGGAAGGCATCAGCCTGCTTGCGGGCGGCCCGCGCCGGCCCGGCGTCTTTCACGGCAGCGGATGCACGTTCGCCTCGGCCATCGCCGCGCGGATCGCGGCGGGCGATGCACTGGAGGAAGCGATCGCGGCCGCCGGGCGTTTCATGGAGCGCGCCATAGCCCAGGCCTTCACGCCCGGCAAGGCACAGGCGATACCCGGACGATGGTGAAGGATCCCCGGCTCGCCGGCCTGTATGTGCTCACCGACGAACGCCTCGGCGAACACCTGGCAACAGCCGTCGATGCCGCGCTGTCGGGCGGGGCGCGTCTCGTCCAGTACCGGGACAAGGGCACGGACGGCGCGCGCCGCGAGGCCGAAGGCCGGATGCTGCGCGAGCTGACGCGCCGCCATGATGCCGTGCTCATCGTCAACGACGATCCCGCCCTGGCCGCCTACATCGGAGCCGATGGCGTGCATCTCGGGCGCGAGGACCCGGACGTCGCGGCCGCACGTAGTGTGCTGGGCACGCGGGCGATCATCGGCGTCTCCTGCTACGACTCACTTGACCTGGGCCGTGAAGCCGTGTCCGCCGGCGCCGACTACGTTGCCTTCGGCAGCGTCTACCTTTCGCCCACCAAGCCGGACGCCGTTCGCGCGCCGCTCGAACTGTTTGCGGCGGCGAAAAGGGCGCTCGCGGTGCCGGTCTGCGCCATCGGCGGCATCACGCCTGCCAATGCCGGGCCCGTGCTGGCTGCCGGGGCCGACATGCTCGCCGTCGTCGCGAGCGTTTTTTCCGCCCCCGACATCAAGCGGGCTGCGCAGGCGTTCGGACTGTCCTGAGCACGTGTTATCGGACGTCGCCCTTGCGACCGTTCGTCCCTCCTGATCGACCGTTCGTCAAACCGGCCGTCGTTGGAGGCCAGGAATCAAGGGATTCCTGCGCCGGCTCCGGGGTGCGCGCCGCCCGGCACAGGAACATAATGGCAAATGTCGGGTCTTAAAAGCGGAAGCACAAATACAAGTACGAGGCCTGCATAGGCCACGCGATGGAATCGTCTGCTGGATGCCCCTCACTCTTCAATCCGACAAAAGGAGGACAGCTCCATGAAAATGCGCATTTACTTCGTACGAATCCTGGCGACGACGCTTCTAGCGGGCGGGATTTTCGCCCTCGCCGCCTGCAATGGATCCAGCAACGGGTCGGGCAGCCTGAGCCTCGGCGTCACCGATACGCCGGTGGATGGCGCCCAGAGCGTGGTCGTGGCCTTTACCGGTGTGACCCTGCACGGGCCGGACGGCACGAAAACCATCACGTTCCCGCAGGAAAAGACCATTGACCTGCTCGCCCTGCAGGGCACCGCCAGCAATGCCTTGCTGGCCGACACCACGGTCACGGCAGGCCAGTACCAATGGGTACGGCTCAACCTGGACCTGGCCAATTCCTACCTCGTGACCAGCGGCGGGAGCCAGTACCCCCTGACCATTCCCAGCGGTTCGCAGACGGGCCTCAAGCTGGTCAGCGGCTTCACGGTTGCCCAGGGTGGACAGGCAAGCTACATGATCGACTTCGACCTCCGCAAATCGTTGACCATGACGCAGACTCCCGCGGGCACCACCTATATCCTCAAGCCTGCCCTGCGCCTGATCAATGAACAGCAGGTCGGTTCCATTACCGGCAGTGCCGCAGGCAGTATGAGCATCGGTTCGGAGAGCATCAGCGATCCGGCCTGTTCGCCCGCGGTGTATGCCTTCAGTGGAACCAACGCTACCCCGGAGGGCTACAACGTTACGGTGTCGGGCGGTACGCCGCCGCTGACCAGCGCGACGCTGAATCTGAACAACACCACCGGCGATTACGACTACACGGTGGGCTTCCTGGCGGCCGGCGGCTACACGCTGGCGGTCACCTGTGCGGCCAACGATACGACGGCCGCCACCGCGCTGACATTCTCGGCGCCGGCGAATGCGACCGTGATGGCGAACGCCTCGACCACGGTCAACTTCCCGCAGTAAGTACTGCATAACCGGAAACGGACGGGCGCCGTCCCGTCGGAGGCACGGGCCTTCGCGGGACGGCGCCCGTTTTGCGTTCGAGTCGCCGGTTCTACAATAGGAGCCGAGCCCGAGATGCGATTGCAGCCCATGAACGAATTCGAACGCGCGCGGAAAGTGCTCGCCGGCGGAGTGAACTCGCCGGTGCGCGCCTTCGGCGCGGTCGGTGGCGAGCCGCTGTTCATCGAACGCGGCGAAGGGCCGTACCTTTTCGGCACCGACGGACGGCGCTACCTTGACTACGTCGCTTCGTGGGGGCCGATGATCGCGGGCCATGCCCAGCCGAAGATCGTCGGGGCCGTGCGCGAGGCCGCGGCGCGCGGGCTGTCGTTCGGCGCGCCGACCGAGGTGGAAACGCAGCTCGCGGAGGCCGTAATCGGGCGCGTGCCCTCGATCGAGCGCCTGCGTTTCGTCAACTCCGGCACCGAGGCGACGATGAGCGCGATCCGCCTCGCGCGCGCCGCGACCGGGCGCGACCTGATCGTCAAGTTCGAAGGCTGCTACCACGGCCACGCCGATTCGCTGCTGGTGGCGGCGGGCTCCGGCGCGCTCACCTTCGGTGTGCCGTCCTCGCCGGGCGTGCCCGCGGCGCTCGCGCATCTCACCCTGACATTGCCCTACAACGACATCGACGCCGTGCGCGAGCTGATGGCCGAGCGCGGCGGCGACATCGCGGCCGTGATCGTCGAACCGGTGGCCGGCAACATGGGCTGCGTGCCGCCCGAGCCCGGGTTCCTGGACGGACTCGTCGCCGAGGCCCGGGCCCAGGGCGCGCTGGTGATCTTCGACGAGGTGATGACCGGTTTCCGCGTCGGGCCCGGCGGCGCCCAGGGGCTGTACGGGATCACGCCCGATCTCACCACGCTTGGCAAGATCGTCGGCGGCGGCATGCCGGCGGCGGCCTTCGGCGGCCGCGCCGAGCTGATGGCGCAGCTTGCGCCGGACGGGCCGGTGTACCAGGCGGGCACGCTCTCGGGTAACCCGCTGGCGATGGCGGCCGGGCTGGCCACCCTGGAGCTCACCGCGGCGGAGGGCTTCTACGAGACGGTGGAGGCCCGCACCCGGGCCCTGGCCGAGGGCCTGGACGCCGCGGCG
>Ga0209919_1000660_pt1 | contig 17024 bp, 17 predicted proteins | sample SalPon2A_C_D2_MG_FD_185721 | JGI IMG/M metagenome (GOLD analysis project Ga0209919, IMG submission 185721) | Soil microbial communities from South San Francisco under conditions of wetland restoration - Salt Pond MetaG R2A_C_D2_MG (SPAdes)... | ecosystem: Environmental > Terrestrial > Soil >... | reverse complement strand
TTTCCCTCGTAGTCGTTCACCGCAACGTAGTCGGCGAGCCCGAGGAACTCGTCCAGCTCTTCGGCCGAGAACATCGGCAGGCCCTGCCCTGGATCGAACACGAACGGGATGCCGTGCTTGGCGCATTCACGTGCATGCTGCTGCATGCCCTGTTTGCCGTCGGGTCCGACAATCGCGAGCTTGGCGCCGAGCTGTGCGCTTATGTGATTCTGGTGCGAATCGTTCATTGCCCCCGGATGGAAGGCGGTGATCTGATTGTCGTCGAGATCGGTGGTAATGAAAGCCTGCGCCGTGAACTGGCCCGGGATGCGCTTGAGCAGTTTCGTGCCTATCTTGAGCCGCTCGAGGCGCGCGAGGTACGGTTCGATGTCCTCTCCCACCGTCGCCATGAGCAGCGGGTCTGCGCCCAGCAGACGCAAGTTGTAGCCGATGTTGCCCGCGGTGCCGCCGAACTCCCGCCGCATCTCCGGAGTCAGGAAACAGACGTTCAGAATGTGCAGCTGGTCCGCGAGCAGGTGGTTCTTGAAACGATCAGGGAACACCATGATGGTGTCGTAGGCGATCGAGCCGGTGACGAGTATCTGCAAGAGAGCTCCGTGGTTCAGGGGAAAAAAAGGTAAAGGCGGTATCCGGTAGCGCGTACGCGACTGGTATCGAAATACAGTCGCACCACCACCTCCGCGCCTGGGCCGATTCCGTTCAACGCGCCCTGGCTGCGCGGGGTTGCGACGTAGTCGGCCGGCGCCAGCACGCGCCGCACCACTGCCTGGTCGCTTTCATCGGTCAGCGTGAACTCCAGGTCGGGGTATTCCTGCGGGAACGGTGCGCCGTTGCGGATCACGGCGTTCAGTACCACCAGGTTCTCGTGCCCGGGATCGGCCTGGAGGTCCGACGACTCAATGCTCATCAGCTCGGGGCGCCGCGGCAACTTGACCGTGCAGTCGAAGGTCTTGCAAGCCGTGACCAGGAACGGCTTCAGCTCGGGTACCCGCAACGCGGCCTCGGTACGGAAAGACAGCAGCAACTGCCCGGCGAGGCCCAGCAGCGCAAGCAGCGCGAGCAAGCCCCACAGGAAGCGCAGCCGTTTCGGCGGCGCCTCGTCCTCCAGGAATTCGGGCAGAGGCTGCGCCACACTATCCTGGCGCGGCACCCGCTTCGCCGCCGGGGCGAGGGGTCTGGGCGGCGGGCGACTTGCCGCCGGCTCGACAGCCGTCATGTCGAGCTCGACCGTCATGTCGGGGGACGCTCGCGCCGGGCGGCGGGAAGGGTCGAAAAGGCCGAGCTGGGGCGATGGCTCAGTACGGACCGGGGCGTCGCCGTGGTCCTGCAGCGATGCAACGGCGTCGAATACCGCGGCGCATTTACCGCATCGCGCCTTACCCCCACGCGCGGCCAACTGCGCGGGCTTAATGCGAAACGTCGTGCCGCAGCTCGGACAACGAGTGACCAGGCTCACTGGCGCCCACCTCCGAGTAGAACCCAGCCGTCTTCGCGATCGGCGGTTGAAAGCGCGACGCTGGGCGCATAGGCTGCTATCACTTCGGCGGCCTGCGGTTCGAGAATGCCGGACAACGCCACCCGCCCTCCCGCGCGTGTGCGCTCACAAATCAGAGGTGCCAGCAGGATCAGAGGATTAGAGAGGATGTTTGCAACAACCACGTCGTACTCAACGGCTGGCAGTGCTTCCGGCGCGCAGACGTTCACGACGATCTCGTTGGTGCGCGCGTTTTCCGCTGTGGCTTGCAGTGCCAGCGGGTCCAGATCAACGGCGTCGATCCGGGCGGCGCCGAGCTTGGCGGCTGCAATGGCCAATATACCGGATCCGCATCCGTAGTCCAGCACACGCTCCCCGCCGCGAATCTCGCGCGCGAGGAAACGCAGCGCCAGCCGGGTGGTCGGATGGCTCCCGGTGCCGAACGCCATTCCCGGGTCGAGCCGCACCAGCACCGCACCCGGAACCGGGGGCTGGCGCCAGCTGGGAACGATCCAAAGCCGCTCGCCGATCGACACGGGAGCGAATTGCGACTGGGTACGCCGCACCCAGTCGTCATCCGCGACGCTGCCGACAGTGTAGGCCGGCGGCATGGCGAGCCCGGCCGCGCGCGCCGCGCGCTCGACGACCGTTCCGGGGTCCATCGTTTGTGCAAGCAGCACGCTCAGCCGGTTGCGCCGCCAAGCGACCGACCCTTCCCACAATGGCTCCGCGTAACGCGGCGTCTCGGTTTCCTTGCCGGCGTCGCCATCTTCGACGCAAACCGACTCCGCACCCTGCTCGAGCAGCGCGTCGGACAGCGCGTCGGCCTCGGCCGCGTTGACGTCTAGGGTGAGCGACTGCCACGGCATCGCGCTACTTCGCCTTGGGCTTTTGCTCCTGAGCGAGCTTCTGCTCGAGATAGTGAATCGACACGCCGCCGCGCAGAAAGCGAATGTCGTGCAGCAGCTCGCGGTGCAGAGGAATATTGGTTTGGATACCTTCGACGACCATTTCCGACAGGGCCACGCGCATGCGGCGGATCGCCTGCTCCCGGGTTGCACCATACGCGATAACCTTGCCGACCATCGAATCGTAGTTGGGCGGCACCGTGTACCCCTGGTATACGTGCGAGTCGACGCGGATCCCCGGCCCGCCTGGCGCGTGATACGAAGTGATGCGCCCCGGCGAAGGCGTGAAGCGGTAGGGATCCTCGGCATTGATCCGGCACTCGATCGCGTGCCCCCGAATCTGGACATCCCTCTGGCGGAACTGAAGTTTCTCGCCTGCGGCGACGCGGATCTGTTCCTGCACGATGTCGATCCCGGTGATCATTTCGGTGACCGGGTGTTCGACCTGGACGCGCGTGTTCATTTCGATGAAGTAGAACTCGCCGTCCTCATACAGGAATTCGAATGTTCCCGCGCCGCGGTAGGCGATCTTGCGGCAGGCCTCGACGCAGCGCTCGCCGATCTTTTCGCGCATCCTGGCGGTGAGCTCCGGCGCCGGCGCCTCCTCGATGACCTTCTGATGCCGTCGCTGCAGCGAGCAGTCACGCTCGCCCAGATATACCGCGCTCTTGTGGCTGTCGGCCAGGACCTGGATCTCGATATGGCGCGGGTTCTCCAGGTATTTTTCCAGATAGACCGTCGAGTTCGAGAACGCCGCCTGCGCTTCACCGCGGGTCATGGACACCGCGTTCAACAAAGCGGCCTCGGTGTGCACCACCCGCATGCCGCGGCCGCCGCCGCCGCCGGCGGCCTTGATGATCACCGGATAGCCGACCTTGCGCGCGATGCGCACCACCTCCTTCGGATCTTCGGGCAGCGCGCCCTCGGAGCCGGGAACGCAGGGGACCCCGGCCTTGAGCATCGCCTGCTTGGCGGTCACCTTGTCGCCCATCAGGCGGATGTTCTCCGGTCGCGGACCGATGAACACGAACCCGGAGCGCTCGACTTTCTCGGCGAAGTCGGCGTTTTCGGACAGGAAGCCATACCCTGGGTGGATCGCTTCGGCGTCCGTCACCTCGGCCGCGCTGATGATCGCAGGTATGTTGAGGTAGCTCTGTGCCGCGGGCGCGGGCCCGATGCACACCGACTCGTCGGCCAGCTTGACATACTTTGCCTCGGTGTCCGCCTCGGAGTGCACGACCACGGTGCGGATTCCGAGTTCGCGGCAGGCGCGCTGGATGCGCAGCGCAATTTCGCCACGGTTGGCAATGAGAATTTTCTCGAACATCTAACCGATGACGAACAGTGGCTGGCCGTACTCGACCGGTTGTCCGTTTTCCACCAGGATCGCCTTGACCACGCCTGAAGCGTCGGCCTCGATCTCGTTCATCAGCTTCATCGCCTCGATGATGCAGATCGTCTGCCCCTCTTTGACGGTCTGACCGAGCTCGACGAAGGCCTTGGCGTCGGGCGAAGGCGAGCGGTAGAAGGTTCCAACCATCGGCGACTTCAGAACATGCCCTTCCTGCTGCGCCTCGGACGGCGTGGCCGGTGCCGCCCCGGGCGCTGCCTTGGGCGCGGGGAGCGCCTCGACCGCGGTGCTCACGCCATGCGCCGCCGCGACCTGCGTTGTAGGCGTGACCCCGACGCCGCCTTTGACGATCTTGACCTTCTCTTCGCCTTCGGTGATCTCGAGTTCCGAGATTCCCGATTCCTCGACCAGGTCAATCAGCTTCTTCAACTTGCGCAAATCCATAGCAATCCCCTTGGCCGGGAACCCACCCGGCGGATCGGTTACCACAGGATCTAAGCCCTGCGGCCCCCTGAAGTAAGTCGCCCGAGCGCATAAGCCAGCGCCAGGTCGTAGCCCTGGCTGCCCAGCCCCGCTATAGTCCCGAGCGCGGTTTCGGCGAAGTACGAATGGCGTCGAAACGGCTCGCGCGCGTGCACGTTAGAAAGGTGGACCTCGATGAACGGGATTTCCACCGCGGCGAGTGCGTCCCGCAGGGCAACGCTGGTGTGGGTGTAGGCGGCGGGGTTGAAGATGATGAAACCAACCCCCTCGCCGACCGCTTGGTGGATCCGATCCACCAAAGCCCCCTCATGGTTGCTCTGAAAAGTATTCAACACCACCCCCGCCGCACGTGCCGTCGCCGCAAGGCGGCGGTCGATCTCGGCCAGGGTCTCTCGCCCGTAGATCTGCGGCTCGCGGCTGCCGAGCAGGTTCAGATTGGGACCATGCAGAACCAGCACGCCCCCCGGCTCTTGTCTCGCTTTTTTGCTCATTTTCGCCGCAGAACGCGGCATCTTACCGCACTTTGAGGCCGCGATTCCGGGACGGCGGGCGTGCCGCCACCTCAGGACCGGAGCATTTCGGCGAGTCGTTCGTTGACCTCTGACTCCTTCAGCGCGCCAAGCTTTGTGCCCACGATCTTACCCTTGCGGTCCAGGAACGCGGTGTACGGCAAACCACCAACTTGGTTGCCCGCCTCACGCATCAGGTCGATGCCATCGGGACCCGCGATCAGGATCGGATAGGTAATTTTGTAGTCTCTCGCGAGAGAAGCCACTTTAGCTGCAAAATCGACGGCGATGCCAACAACTTGGGCGCCTTTCGGCTCCATTCGACTGTTCAGGGCAACCAGCATCGGGATCTCCTCGCGGCATGGTGGACACCAAGTTGCCCAAAAGTTGCAAACGACAACCCTTCCCGTCCACTCGGCGAGCTGGCGCGTCCTGCCCTCGAGGTCGGTGAATTCGGCCGCCTGCAATGCGGCGCTGCCGCCATCGGACCGCAGCAGACCGAGGGCCGTCAGTGCGCCGGCTGCGGTGGCCGCGACGCCGACGGTGCCGAGGATCAGCGCCTTACGCCGTCCGAGCGCCATCCAGGCCCCGCGTTGATCAGTGCGCCGACCTCGGCGATACCGGCGCGCTCCATCACTCTCCCGGCCTGCGTGGTCTTGAGCGCCAGGCGCTCATCGCGCGGATCGAATATGGAGAGCCGCAGCGGAGCCCCCTGCCACGTCAGCGAAAGGACGGTGACCGCGCGCACCCGGTCGCCCGAGTAGCGGCGCCCCTCGGAAGTCGAGTAGGGTAGGTTGCGATCAAGCAGAAAGATTTCCACTTCCTTGGTGCTCTCGGGAAACAGCTGCAGGTCGATTTCCGCGTAGCGACCTGCGAGGCCGGTCAACACCGCGCCGGTAAGGTAGGGATTGAAGCCCTCCAACTCGCGCATCGCGTCGAGCGCGATTCGCCGCAGCTCGGCGATTCGCTCCGGGTGCTCGGACGGCTGATAGAGCGCCCGGTAGGCGCGCAACTCGGCCTCGATCTCGTCGTTGGCCGGGAGTGCCTGGGTGTCCTCGGCGCCGACTTGCCGCGCGGCTTTGCGCTTGGCGAGCGCGAAATCGTCGATGCCGTCCTCGGCCATGATGCGCGCCGCGGCGGCGGCAATTCGTGCGCGTGTACCATTTTGCCGCGATCCCTTGCGGCCCATTGCAGCGCCTCGATTGGATGGGGGGAGCGCCACGATCAGGCTCCCGTCGCCGCACATCATAGCGCAGCCCGGTCTCAACCCCGTATCGCGTAGAATCGGCGCCTTTTCGCCGCACCTTCATGTCCGCTCACCTGCACATCCTCGGCGTTTGCGGCACCTTCATGGGTGGGCTCGCCTCCATCGCCAAAGCCGCCGGTTACCGCGTTACCGGGTGCGATGCCAATGTCTATCCGCCCATGAGCGATCAACTCGCTGCGCTCGGAATCGAGTTGACCGAGGGCTACGACAGCGCTCAGCTCAAGCTGGCGCCTGACGTGTGGGTAATCGGAAACGTCGTCACGCGCGGGAACCCGCTCATGGAAGCCATCCTCGACCGCGGCGACCGCTACGTCTCGGGGCCGCAGTGGCTGGCGGAAGAGGTGCTCCATGGGAAGTGGGTACTTGCTGTCGCTGGGACCCATGGCAAGACGACGGTTGCTTCCATGCTGGCTTGGATCCTTGAGCGCGCAGGGCGACAACCGGGATTTCTGATCGGGGGTGTACCGCTCGATTTCCCGGTTTCGGCGCGGTTGACCGACGCGCAACATTTCGTCATCGAGGCCGACGAATACGATACGGCCTTCTTCGACAAGCGCTCCAAGTTCGTGCACTACCACCCGCGGACCGCGATTCTGAACAATTTGGAATTCGATCATGCAGACATATTCGTCGATCTTGGCGCGATCGAGCGGCAATTTCACCATTTTGTGCGGATAATCCCCAAGTCTGGCCTGATTGTCGCCAATGCTCGCGATGCGGCGCTGACGCGGGTCCTGGCGATGGGCTGCTGGTCGCCGGTGGAGACCTTCGGCGATGAGGCGGGCTGGATGGCAGGGGGGCCGGACGCCGAAGGAGGCTTCGAGCTCGCCTGGCGGGGCGAAGCCGTGGGCCGCGTCGCCTGGAGTCAGCTTGGCGCGCACAACCGGCTGAATGCGCTCGCCGCCGTCGCGGCGGCGCGCCATGCCGGCGTCGCACCGGCCGAGGCCATCGCCGCGCTGAGCGCCTTCGGCGGGGTCAAGCGGCGCATGGAAGTGCGCGGCCGGGCCCGCGGCGTGACCGTGTACGACGATTTCGCGCACCATCCGAGCGCGATCCGGGCGACGCTGGACGGACTGCGCCAGCGCGTGGGCGGAGCGCGCATCCTGGCGGTGCTTGAGCCGCGCTCGAACACCATGAAGCTCGGAGTGATGAAGGACGCTCTCGCCCCAAGCCTTGCGCTGGCCGACGCAGTCTACGTCTATGACGCCCAGCTTGGCTGGGACGCGGCCGAGGCCCTGGCTCCGCTTGGCGGCAGAGCTCACTGCGTGAGCAACCTCGACCGCCTGATCGAGATGCTTGTCGAAGCTGCTCGCGAAGGCGACCACGTCGTGATCATGTCGAATGGCGGGTTCGGCGGCTTGCACGGCAGGCTGTTGCAGCAACTCGGCCGCAGCGGGTGAGCGCGATGATTATCTATCTGCACGGCTTCAACAGCTCGCCCGCGTCGCACAAGGCGCGCACCATGGCGTCCTACATGCGGGCCCGGGGAGTGGGGGACCTGTTCGCTTGCCTGGCGCTGCCTCCGGGTCCGTTGGAAGCGGTGCGGACGATCGAGGCCGAGCTCGCACGGCACGCCTCAAGCCCGACTTTCGTCGGCAGCTCACTGGGCGGTTTCTACGCGACTCATTTCGCCGAGCGGCTGGGTGTGCGAGCGGTCCTGATCAATCCGGCGATCACCCCCCATATCGGACTGGAGGCCTACCTCGGCACGCAGAAGAATCTGTACACCGGTGAGACTTACGAGCTGACGCGTGCCGACCTCGAGGCCTGGCGCACGCTCGTGGTCGAGCGAGCAGACCCCGAGCGCTACCTGCTGTTGCTTGAAACCGGCGACGAAATCCTGGATTGGCGCGAAGCGGCGCGCAAATACGAGGGCGCCCGCACGGTAATCCGTGACGGCGGCGACCACACGCTGCAGAGTTTTCCCGACCACCTGCCGCGCATCCTTGCCTTCGCGGGGATCGCGGTTTCCTGAGCAGGACGCTGCGGCGCTCGCCGCGGCACGCCGCCTATAATTCCCAGGCCATGCAATTGCTTTACGAAGAAGACGGAGAGTTGAAGGTGGGTTCGGTGCTGGCACAGGCGCCGGCTTCGTTCCAGGTCGAGAGCCCGCACGGCCGGCGCACGAAGGTCAGGGCGGCGAACGTGCTGCTCAGCTTCGAACGTCCCTCGGGCGGCGAATTGCTCGCGGCGGCGCAGGCGTTTGCCGATGGCCTCGAAACCGATTTCCTGTGGCAGTGTTGCGGCGAGGGGGAGTTCGAATTCCGCACTCTCGCGCGCGAGTACGTCGGCCGCGAGCCGACCGCGGTCGAATCGGCGGGAATCCTGATCAAGCTGCATTCGGCACCCATCTACTTCTATCGGCGCGCGCGCGGCCGCTTCCAGGCGGCGCCTGCGGAAACGCTCAAGCTGGCGCTCGCGGGGCTGGAGAAGAAAAAGCGCGTGCAGGAGAAAATCGCCGAATGGGCGGCGATGCTCACCCGTTTCGAATGTCCTCCGGAGATCGCTGCCCTGCGCGAAGAACTGCTTTATGCACCGGAGCGTTCCAAGCCGGAAACGAAGGCTTTCGAGCAGGCGTGCAAGAACACCGGTCTCGCGCCGGCGCGACTGTTCGAGCGCTGCGGCCTGCTTTCGGACAGCCACGACTTTCACCTCAACCGGTTCCTGTTCGAGTTCTTTCCGAAGGGCACGCGCTTTCCCGCGCATGAGCTCCCTGCGCCTCTCGAGGATCTTCCGCTCGCCGACGTGCAGGCCATAAGCCTCGATGACATCGGCACGACCGAGATCGACGACGCATTCTCGGTGACGCGGGTCTCGGACCGCGAGTTGCGCATCGGTATCCACATCGCGGCTCCTGCGCTCGGCTTTCCGCCCGGCTCGCCACTTGACGCGATCGCGCGCGAGCGGCTTTCTACCGCTTACATGCCGGGGCTCAAGTACACGATGCTTCCCGAGGACGTGGTCGAGCGCTTCTCGCTCGATGCCGGCACCGCGAGGCCCGCGGTTTCCCTGTATCTGAACGTTTCGGCCGACGACCTCTCCCTGCGCGGCCATAGTTCCAAGCTTGAACGGGTGAGCATCGCCGCCAACCTGCGTCACACCGACTACGGGATCCTTAACGCAGGATTCGAGTCGGGCGTCGCCACTGGGCTCGCGCACGAAGAGACGCTGGGAACGCTGTGGCACTTTGCCCAGGCCCTGGAGGCACAGCGCGGCAAGCCGAGCGTAAACGCGGGCATGGTGGATTATTCTTTTCGCGTCGAGCAGGGGCGCGTATCCATCGAGCCGCGCCGCCGCGGGGCGCCGCTGGACAAGCTCGTTTCGGAGCTCATGATCCTCGCCAACACCACTTGGGGCAATCTGCTCGCCGAACGCGACGTGGCGGCGATCTACCGCGTCCAGGCTTCCGGCAAGGTCAGAATGAGCGTGCATCCAGAGGCGCATGACGGTCTGGGCGTCTCCTGTTACGCCTGGATGACCTCGCCCCTGAGGCGCTACATCGACCTCGTCAACCAGTGGCAGCTGGCGGCGTCGCTCGAGGGTCGCCGGCCGCCGTTCACACGCAATGCCGAGGCATTGCTTACGGCCATGCGCGCATACGAGGTGACCCACGCGCGCTACGACGAGCACCAGCGGACGATGGAGCACTACTGGTGCCTGCGCTGGCTGGTTCAGGAGCGGGTGAGCACCGCCGAAGCCGTGGTCGTGCGCGACGGGACGGTGCGCTTCGACGGCATGCCGCTCACGGTCCGCGTACCTTCGCTGCCGGACTTCGAGCCCGGGACGCGGGTGCGGCTCGAAGTAGGGGAGATCGACCTGGTCGAGAGAACGGTGGCGTGCATCTATCGTGAAACGCTGGTCGGCGGCGACGGGCCGGGCGAACTGGCTGCGCTGCCGGGTGACGCCTAAAGGCCTAGAATATCCGCCACCCGTGCGCGTGAGGGGATTTTGCAGGTAGCAATCGCGACCAACTCGATCCGGCGGCCCGATTTCTGGGTCGGCCTCGACCGCCAGACTCGGGCGCTTTATGGCGCGATTTCGGTCTCGGTTGTGCTGCATGCGGTGCTGCTCGCGGTGCACTTCCGTTTTCCGGACGCCTTGCGCTGGAAATCCGCCAACCAGCCGTTGGAAGTGGTGCTGGTCAATGCAAGGACGGAACAAAAGCCCGTCCACGCCGACGCGCTGGCGCAAGCCAATCTCGACCGCGGCGGCAACACGGACCAGCCCCGCCGCGCGAAGACGCCGCTTCCCGTCACCCGGCCGCGCAACCCCGGCAAGGATCTCGCGGCGGCGCAACGGCGCGTGCGGCGGCTGGAGGAACAGCAACGGCGCCTGCTCGCCAAGGCGACCAAGTCGAGGCCGCAGGTCGCACCGGAGCCCAAGCAAAAGGCGCCCGCCGAGCAGCCGAAGCCACAAATCTCCGGACGCGATTTGGCCGATTTGTCGCTTGCTGCGATGCAGCTTCAGGCGCAGATCGACCGGCGCATCGAGGAGTATCAGAAGCGCCCACGCAAGAAGTTCATCGGCGCCCGCGCCGCCGAGTACCGGTTCGCTCAGTACGAAGAGGACTGGCGGCAGAAGATCGAGCGGATAGGCACCCTCAATTACCCTTCGCAGGCGCGCGGCAAGCTGTACGGCAACCTGCGGCTGACTGTTACCATCCGGCCGGACGGCAGCGTGCAGTCGGTGGACCTCGACCGCTCGTCGGGCCTCAAAGTGCTCGATGCGGCCGCGTTCAAGATCGTGCGCATGGCCTCGCCGTTCGCGCCGTTTCCGCCGAATATCCGCAAAGACACCGACTTGCTGGTTATTACCCGGACCTGGTTTTTCGGTCGCGGCGACAAGATTTGGACGCAATAGCGCATGCCTGATCGTTATGCGGTGATCGGCAACCCGGTCGCGCATTCGAAGTCGCCGTGGATTCATGCGCAATTTGCGCGTGCTTGCAGGCAGGACCTCGAGTACGTGCGCATCGAGGCTCCGCTCGACTCGTTCGGTGCCACCGTGCAGGCGTTTCGCGCCGCTGGTGGGCGCGGCGCGAACGTCACCCTGCCATTCAAGCAGGAGGCGTTCGGCTATTGCGCCGGCGTGAGCGCGCGCGCGCGCGAAGCTCAGGCGGTCAACACGCTGGTGCTCGACCGCGGCGCGCCGTGGGGCGACAACACGGACGGTGTTGGCCTGGTGCGCGACCTGGAGATCAATCTCGGCTTCGCGCTGCAGGGCCGGCGCGTGCTGGTGATGGGGGCGGGCGGCGCGGCCCAGGGCGTGGTACCGTCGCTGCACGCGGCAGGCCCCGAGCGGCTCGTGGTGGCCAACCGCACGGTTGACAGGGCACGCGCCCTGGCGGCGCGTTTCGAGGGCACGACCGGCTGCGGCTACGGCGAACTCTCGGGCGCGATGTTCGATCTGGTGGTAAACGCGACCTCTGCCGGGCTAGCAGGCGAGCTGCCGCCGCTGCCACCGCTGAAAACATTGGTTGCTCCCGATGCACTCGTCTACGACATGCTGTATGGACGCGATACGCCGTTTCTCGCCCTTGCGCGGGGGGCGGGTTTGCGCACCAGCGACGGTGCGGGCATGCTCGTCGAGCAAGCGGCGGAATCGTTCCTAGTATGGCGCGGCGTGCGCCCCGACACACAAGCCGTTCTCGCCTCGCTTCGACGAGGCTGATGCGCGCGCTGCGTACGTCGTGGAGGGTCTTCAGGTACGGCCTGGCGGCGCTCGCGCTCACTGTGCTCCTGGCCCAGGCGTGGTTCTACGCCCACGTGCTGTGGTGGAACACGCACAACCCAACCAGCACCGCGTTCATGCGCGAGCAGCTCGAGCGCATGCGGGACAAGGATCCTCGTGCGCGCTTGCAGCGGCGGTGGGTGCCGTATGCACGCATATCGGTCAATCTCAAGCGCGCGGTGGTGGCCGCCGAGGACGCGAAGTTCATCGATCACGCCGGATTCGACTGGGAGGCGATCGAAAAAGCGATCGAGAAGAACGAGAGAAGAGGCAAGGTGGTCGCCGGTGCCTCGACGATCAGCCAGCAGCTGGCCAAGAATCTGTTTCTCTCCGGCGAGCGCACGTGGTTGCGTAAGGCAGAGGAAGCCGCGATCACCTGGATGCTTGAATCGACCATGTCCAAGCGCCGCATCCTCGAGCTGTACCTGAATATTGCCGAATGGGGCGACGGCGTCTTCGGTGCCGAGGCCGCGGCACGGTACCATTTTGGCGTCTCAGCAGCGGGGCTCAGCGCCGAGCGGGCCGCTTGGCTTGCCGCCATCCTGCCGAGCCCGCGCCGCTACGAGCGCGGCCGCACGACCGCATACCTCGCCGGGCGTATCGCAACCATCCGCGCGCGCATGCCGAAGGCGCAAATCCCATGACGCGCTAGCTGGGCGCACGACGGTTCCGCACGTCGCATCGATTCAATACAATGACGCCGGGCCGGCCATCGTCCGGCCCTGCGCGCAGGCAACATGTCCGAATTGCTCACAAGGCTCGAGGTCGAAGACCTGAAAGAGAACCTGCGCGAGGTGCAGGAGCTCTTGCACCGCCACGCCCTGGTCGAGGGCCTGGTGGGCCGTCAGGAAATGCCCAGGCACGCCCTGGTCGAGCAGCTGGTGCACAGGCAGCATCTCGCCGAGCTGCGCACCAAGCTCGAAAACCTGCATCCGGCCGACATAGCCTACATCCTCGAAGCTCTGCCGCTCGAGGAACGCCTGGTCGTCTGGGAGCTGGTCAAGGCCGACCGCGACGGCGAAATCCTGCTCGAGGTGTCGGATGCGGTGCGCGAATCGCTCATCGCGAGCATGGATTCGGACGAGCTGGTGGCGGCGGTCGAGACGCTGGAGGCCGACGAGCTCGCGGACCTGGCCCCGGACCTTCCCGCCGAGGTCATCCAGGAGGTCGTGCAGTCGCTGCCCGCCGAGGAGCGCGAGCGGCTGCGTTCCGCGCTGTCGTACCCGGAGGGAACGGTCGGCGCGTTGATGGACTTCGAGATGGTCACGGTGCGCGAGGACGTCACGCTGGAGGCGGTGACGCGCTACCTGCGGCGCATGGACGAGCTGCCCGACCATACCGATCAGCTGTACGTCGTCGACCGCGAGCGGCGCCTGCGCGGCACCTTGCCGCTCGCCCGGTTGATCGTCTCGGACCTCGAGGCCGAAGTTGCGACGGTCATGGTGCCCGAGCGCGTCACATTGCACCCGCAGGACCGCGCTGCGGACGCCGCTCAGGCGTTCGAGCGCTACGACTTGGTCTCGGCGCCGGTGGTCGACGCACGCGACCGGCTCGTAGCGCGCCTCACCGTCGACGCGGTGGTCGACTACATCCGCGAGGCAAGCGCGGAGACCCAGCTGGCCGAGGGCGGTTTGCGCGAGGAGGAGGATATCTTCGCGCCGGTGCTGAACAGCTTCAGGAACCGCTGGTCGTGGCTGGCGATCAACCTCGTGACCGCGTTCATCGCCTCGCGCGTGATCGATGCCTTCGAGGGCTCGATTGCGAAGCTGGTCGCGCTTGCCGCGCTGATGCCGATCGTAGCCGGAATCGGCGGCAACTCCGGCAACCAGACCATTACCATGATCGTGCGCGCGCTGGCGCTCGGCCAGATCCAGGCGCAATACTGGCGCAAGCTGCTTGCCAAGGAGCTCGGGGTTGCACTGATCAATGGGATGGTTTGGGGAACACTGCTCGGCGTGCTCGCGTACGTGCTCTATGGCAACGTCGGGCTGGGCGGCGTGATGGCCCTCGCGACGGTGCTCAACCTGATCCTCGCCGCCTTGATGGGCGTGGCGATCCCCTGGCTGCGCTCGCGCATCGGCAAGGATCCCGCCATCGGCTCGTCGGTGCTGATCACCGCCTGCACCGACTCGGGCGGGTTCTTCATCTTCCTCGGCTTGGCTACGCTGTTCCTGGTTTGACCCGCAGAGCGTCGACCATGCCGCGCACCGCGTACAGCTGGCGCTTGAGGGCGAAATCGAACAACCCTATTCGCTCGGCAAAGAGCTCGTTGGCATAGCTCGAGGCATCGGCCCGCGGCAGTTCGAGCCAGGCGTCGGACTCGCCCTGTTCGGTGGCGATGCGCATGCCCTGCTTGCGGGCCAGGTGCATCATCGCGCCGTTCTCACTCAGGCAGTGCATGAAAAGGGCGCGGATGCCCCAGTTGCGCGCGTGCATATGACTGCGTGCGAGCAGGGCGGCACCTGCGCCGCGCCCGCGCCAGCCGGGAAGCACCGAGACGCCGAGCTCGGCGTGGCCGTCGCAGCGCGCAAGGTGCGCTGCGGCGACCAGCTGCAGGTCGTCGTCAAAGACGCCGAACACCGCGTCGCGCTCGAAGTCGATGCGCGCGACATAGTCTCTGATCGCCTGGTCGGGCAGGGCGATTCCGAAGCGCAAGCGCCGGTCATCGTCGCCGAGAGCGAGCAGGTGGCGCCCGAGCGCGTCGCGCTCGAACCGGGACAGTTCACGGGTGACGATTTGCATACTACGAGTTAAGACAGCAAGAATCCCGCAAGGTTCACGCCTGCGCCCTTAGGCGATGGCGGCGAAAGCCGCGCGCGCTGCCGCGAGCGTCGCGTCGATCTCCGCCGCACCGTGCGCCGCCGACACGAAGCCCGCTTCGTACGCCGAGGGGGCGAGATACACGCCGCGCGCCAGCATCTCGTGAAAGAAGCGGTTGAAACGCTCGCGGTCACACTGCATGACCTCGGCGAAGCTGGTCGGCGGCTCGGGGCGGAAATACAGCCCGAACATGCTGCCGATCGACTGCGCCGAGAAGGCAACGCCTGCCTGCTTCGCTTCTGCGGCAAGCCCGGAGACAAGCGCCTTCGCGGTCGCCTCTATGTCTTGCTGGAAGCCCGGCGCCTCGATCAGTGCGAGGGTCGCGAGACCCGCGGCCACCGCGACCGGATTGCCCGACAGCGTCCCAGCCTGGTAAACGGGTCCGAGGGGTGCGATGTGCTGCATGATTTCGCGTCGGCCGCCGAACGCGCCGACTGGCATGCCGCCGCCGATGACCTTGCCCAGCGTCGTGAGGTCAGGTCGGATGCCGAAGCGCTGCTGCGCGCCGCCGCTCGCGACGCGAAATCCGGTCATAACCTCGTCGAAGATAAGCACGGCGCCGTGACGCGTGCACTCCTCGCGCAGGGTCTCGAGAAAACCGGGCGCGGGCATCACAAGGTTCATGTTGCCGGCGACGGGCTCGACGATCACGCCCGCGATCTCGGCGCCGCGTGCGGCGAACAGCTGCCGCGCCGCCGCGGTATCGTTGTATTCGAGCACTACGGTGTGCGCCGCGGTCGCAGCCGGAACGCCAGCGGAACTGGGGTTGCCGAACGTGAGCGCCCCCGAGCCGGCCTTGACCAGCAGGCTGTCTGCATGGCCGTGGTAGCAGCCCTCGAATTTCACGATTGCGTCGCGCCCGCTGAAGCCGCGCGCCAGGCGGATCGCGGTCATGGTCGCCTCGGTGCCGGAGGAGACCAGGCGCACCATCTCGACCGACGGCACCAGGCGGCAAATCGCCTCGGCGAGCTCGATTTCGCTTGCGGTGGGCGCGCCGAAGGACAGCGCTCGCGCAGCCGCCGCCTGGACCGCCTCGACCACCTTTGGGTGGGTGTGGCCGGCGACCATCGGACCCCACGAGCCGACATAGTCGATGTAGCGCTTGCCATCGGCATCCCAAAGATAGGCGCCTGCGGCGCGCTCGAGGAACGGTGGCGTGCCGCCGACCGCGCGGAAGGCGCGCACGGGCGAGTTGACACCGGCGGGGATGCGCTGCTGGGCGCGTGCGAACAGGCTTTCGTTTCTGGTGGTCATGCGGCAGTGCTCGTACGGGTTGAAAAAAGGTCGGTGAAAGCGCGCGCGCGGGCGGCGACGTCGGGCGCATCGAACAGCGCCGATATGATCGCAATACAATCCGCACCCGCGCGGATGACGTCGGCAGCGTTTTCGAGCGTAATACCGCCGATCGCGACCAGCGGCACGCCCAGTGCGCGCGCCTGCGCGAACAACGACAGCGGAGCTCGTACCGCACTCGGTTTGGTTGCCGAGGGATAGACGCTGCCGAAGGCAACGTAGTCCGCGCCCGCGGCGACTGCGCGACGCGCGATATCCAGGCGGTCATAGCAGGATGCGCCGAGCAGGCGGGAGCCGACGCGCGCGCGTGCGGCCTTGAGATCGCCGTCACCGCTGCCGAGGTGCACGCCGTCGGCGCCCGCGGCAAGCGCGAGTTCGACGTCGTCATTCACGATCAGCGGTACGCCGTACCCGGCGCACAGCGCGGCCAGTGCGCGCGCTTCGGCTGCGCGCTGTGCGGTGCCGGCGAGTTTGTTGCGATATTGCAGCGCCGCCCAGCCGTGTGGCGCCGAGTTCTTCATCGCTGCCTGCACCCGCTCGATGAGCGCATGACTGTCTGCGGTGTCGGGGGTGATCGCATAAAGGCCGGCAAGCCTCATGGCTCGCCCTGCTCGGGCTCCGCGTCGACCTCGCGCGCCCAAAAGAATCGGTCGGGCAGCAGCTGACCCATGCCGGGACGAAAGCCGCCGGCGAGCGCCTGCCAGGTGTATTCCTGCGCTTCACGCACGGCTTCGGCCATTTCCAGGCCGTTAGCGAGCGCTGCTGCAATCGCCGACGCCAGGGTGCAGCCGGATCCGTGGTAGCTGCCGGGAAGACGCTGCCAGCGGTCCTCGCGCACCACGCCCTGGTGACCGTAGAGCGTGTTGACAACCTCAGTGGTCGCCTCGTGCGTCCCCGTGACGAGCACATATTCGCAACCGAGCGCGAGCAGTCTGACGGCGGACTCCTCCAGCCCCGGCTCCTCCGCGTCGTCGTCCTCCTCGGCCAGCCGCCTTGCCTCGCTGCTGTTCGGCGTCACGATGGACGCCTGCGGCAGCAGCAGTTCGCGCAGTGCGTCGACCATGTCATCGGTGGCGAGCGCGTCTCCGCGGCCCGAGGCAAGCACCGGATCGAGGATCATCGGCACATCGGGATAGTCGGATACGATTTCCGCCACGGCGGTGACGTTCTCGGTCGAGCCGAGGACGCC
>Ga0209919_1000654_pt1 | contig 17146 bp, 16 predicted proteins | sample SalPon2A_C_D2_MG_FD_185721 | JGI IMG/M metagenome (GOLD analysis project Ga0209919, IMG submission 185721) | Soil microbial communities from South San Francisco under conditions of wetland restoration - Salt Pond MetaG R2A_C_D2_MG (SPAdes)... | ecosystem: Environmental > Terrestrial > Soil >... | reverse complement strand
CCATCTGCAGGCCCAGCCTGCGGACGCGCTTGGGCAGCGTGTAGCCGTAGCTGCGCGGCTGCGGCCCGAAGACCGTGCCGCCGCCGACGAAGATCGGCGCCTTGCGGTCGCCGTGGCGGGCGCGACCCGTGCCCTTCTGCGAGTAGATCTTGGCTGTCGAGCCGGTCATCATGCCGCGGGTCTTGGTGGCGGCGGTGCCGCGCCGACGCTTGGAGAGCTGCCAGGCAACGACCTCGTGAAGCACCGACTCCTTGGGCTCGGGCAGATCGAGCGTGAGCTTGCGCCCGCTCCCGACGACGTCCAGGGTAACCGCCATTTAACCCGCCCTCCTGTTCGACTGCCTCACGACCACCAGCGAGCCGTTGGCACCCGGGAGCGCGCCTCGGATGAGCAGCAGGTTGTCGTCCTTGCGGACGTCCACGACCTTGAGCCCGATCGTCGTCACGGCGGCGGCGCCGTAGCGTCCCGCCATGCGCTTGCCCTTGTAGACGCGTCCGGGCGACTTGCGGTTGCCGATGGAGCCGCCATGCCGGTGCTTCTTCTTGGTGCCGTGGGTAGCGGGCATGCCGCCGAACCCCCAGCGCTTCACCACGCCGGCGGTGCCGCGCCCCTTGCTGGTGCCGGTCACGTCGACCGTCTCCCCGGGGGCGAAGATCTCCACCGTGACCGCGTCGTCGTCCGGAGCGTAGTCCCGGAACTCGACGAGGTGGCGCTGCGGGGCCACGCCGGCCTTGCGGAAGTGCCCGAGCTTCGGCTTGTTGGCGAGCTTCTCACGCTGCTCGACCCAGCCGAGCTGCACGGCCGCGTAGCCGTCATGCTCCGGCGTCTTACGCTGCACCACGGGACAAGGCCCGGCCAGGACGACGGTCACCGGCACCAGCCGGTCGTCCTCCCATACCTGGGTCATGCCCACCTTGGTGCCGAGAATGCCTTTCACGCTCATCGTCCTCCGACGGTCTTGATCTCGATGTCCACCCCGGTGGGAAGGTCGAGGTGCATGAGGGAATCGATGGTGCTCTTCGTCGGCGACTTGATGTCGATCAGCCGGTTGTGGGTGCGGATCTCGAAGTGTTCCCGGCTGTCCTTGTCGACGAACGGCGAGCGCAGCACGCAGAACCGGCGGATGCGCGTCGGCAGCGGCACCGGCCCGGCGACCTTGGCGCCGGTACGGCGAACCGTCTCCACGATCTTGGTGGCGGAGCTGTCCAGGCTGCGGTGATCGAACGCCTTGAGCTTGATCCTGATCTTGGGGGCAGCCATGATTACTTGGTCACGGCCGTGACGACACCCGCACCGACCGTCCGACCCCCCTCACGAATCGCAAACCGCAACCCCTCCTCCATCGCAATCGGCTTGATCAACTCCACACCCAACTCCACATTATCCCCAGGCATCACCATCTCCACACCCTCCGGCAACGACACCACACCCGTCACATCCGTCGTCCGAAAGTAAAACTGCGGCCGATACCCAGAAAAAAACGCCGAATGCCGCCCCCCCTCCTCCTTCTTCAACACATACACAGACCCACGAAACACCGTATGCGGCGTAATCGACCCCGGCTTCGCCAACACCTGCCCCCGCTCAATCTCCTCCCGCCCCACACCCCGCAACAAAACCCCCACATTATCCCCAGCCAACCCCGACGACAACGTCTTCCGATGCATCTCCACACCCGTCACAACCGTCTTCCGCGTATCCCCCAACCCCACAATCTCAACCTCATCCCCCGTCCTCACCACACCCCGCTCAATCCGACCCGTCGCCACCGTCCCACGACCCGTAATCGTAAACACATCCTCCACCGGCAACAAAAACGGCTTCTCCGTATCCCGCACCGGCGTCGGCACATACGAATCCACCGCATCCAACAACTCCCAAATCCCATCCACCCACACATCCCCACCACGCTGCACACTCGGATTCCCATGCAACGCCTCCAACGCCCGCAACGCCGACCCCCGCACCACCGGCACATCATCCCCCGGAAACTCATACAACGACAACAGCTCCCGCACCTCCATCTCCACCAACTCCAACAACTCCTCATCATCCACCATATCCACCTTGTTCAAAAACACCACAATCGACGGCACCCCCACCTGACGCGCCAACAAAATATGCTCACGCGTCTGCGGCATCGGCCCATCCGCCGCCGACACCACCAACACCGCCCCATCCATCTGCGCCGCCCCCGTAATCATATTCTTCACATAATCCGCATGCCCCGGACAATCCACATGCGAATAATGCCGCGCAGCCGTCTGATACTCCACATGCGCCGTATTAATCGTAATCCCCCGCGCCTTCTCCTCCGGCGCCTTATCAATCTGCTCATAATCCTGAATCTCCACCGAAGGATCCGCCGCCGCCGCCGCAAACGTAATCGCAGCCGTCAACGTCGTCTTCCCATGATCCACATGCCCAATCGTCCCCACATTCACATGCGGCTTCGTACGCTCAAACACACCCTTAGCCATTGCAGTCTCCTTCAACTCCCCGTTCGGGTAGGACCGTTCAGCCCTTGACGAGCTCTTCCTGGATGTTCCGCGGAACCTGTTCGTAGTGGTCGAGCATCATGGTGAAGGTGGCTCGACCCTGGGACAGGCTACGGAGATCGGTGGCGTAGCCGAACATCTCGGCCAGCGGAACGTGTGCGGTGACGACCTGGGCGTTGCCCCGGGGCTCCATGCCCTGGATCTGCCCGCGCCGCGAGTTGAGGTTGCCGATGACGTCGCCCATGTACTGCTCGGGCGTGACGACCTCGACCCGCATGATGGGCTCGAGCACCGCCGCGCCGCCCTGCTTCATGATCTGGCGGACGCCCATCGACGCCGCGATCTTGAAGGCCATCTCCGACGAGTCGACCTCGTGGTAGGAACCGTCGTAGAGCTTGACCTTCACGTCCACGATGGGGAAGCCGAGGAGCGGCCCGTTCTGCATCGCCTCCTCGACGCCCTTCTGCACCGCCGGGATGTACTCCCGGGGGATGACCCCGCCGACGATGCCGTTCTCGAACTCGAAGCCTTCGCCGCGCGCCAGGGGCTGCGCCTGCAGCTTGACGTGGCCGTACTGGCCGCGGCCGCCGGTCTGACGCACGAACTTGCCCTCGACCTCGACGGCCTTGGTGATGGTCTCGCGGTATGCCACCTGCGGCGCGCCCACGTGGGCGTTGACGTTGAACTCGCGCTTGAGGCGGTCGACGATGATCTCCAGGTGCAGCTCGCCCATGCCGGAGATCTTGGTCTGGCCGGTCTCGGCGTCGGTCTCCACCCGGAAGGTCGGATCCTCCTCGGCGAGCTTCACCAGCCCGTTGGAGAGCTTGTCCTGATCGGCCTTGGAGGCGGGCTCGATGGCGACCGTGATGACCGGCTCCGGCACCTCGATCGACTCCAGCTCGATGGGGTGATCGGGGTCGCTCAGGGTGTCGCCGGTGCCCGTGTCCTTCAGGCCGATCACGGCACCCACATCGCCGGCGCCGATGCGCTCCACCTCCTCGCGGGAGTTGGCGTGCATCTTGAGCAACCGACCGATGCGCTCGCGCCTGCCCTTCGACACGTTGTACACGTACGAGCCAGCCACGAACGCGCCCGAGTAGACGCGCACGAACACCAGCCGGCCCACGTAGGGATCGGTCATGACCTTGTAGGCCAGCGCCGCGGTGGGAGCGCTCTCGTCCGCGGGACGGGCCTCCTCCTCGCCGCTGTCGGGGACCACGCCGCGCACCGGCGGGACGTCGAGCGGGCTCGGCAGGTACCACGCGACGGCGTCCAGCACCCGCTGCACACCCTTGTTCTTGAGCGCGGAACCGCACAGCACCGGGAAGATCCGCTGGGCGATGGTGCCCTCGCGGATGGCGGCCTTGAGCGTGTCGACCGGGATCTCCTCGCCCTCGAGGAAGAGCATGGCGACGGCGTCGTCGATGTCCGCCAGGCGCTCGACCATGAGGTTGTGCTTCTCCTCGGCCGTCTCGCGCCACTCCTCGGGGATGTCGATGAACTGGATGTCCTTGCCCAGGTCGTCCCCGTAGACGACCGCCTTCATGTCGACCAGGTCGAGGATGCCAGCGAACTTGTCCTCGGCGCCCATGGGCCACTGGATCGGCACGGCGTTGGCCGCCAGCCGCTCCTCCATGCTGTCGAGCACGAGCTGGAAGTCCGCGCCGGTCTTGTCCATCTTGTTGGCGAAGGCGAGCCGCGGCACGCGGTACTTGTCGGCCTGCCGCCACACCGTCTCGCTCTGGGGCTCGACGCCCTGACTGGCGTCGAACACCGCCACGGCGCCGTCGAGCACGCGCATGCTGCGCTCGACCTCCATGGTGAAGTCGACGTGCCCGGGCGTATCGATGATGTTGATGCGGGTGTCGAGCCAGAAGCACTGCGTCACGGCCGAGGTGATGGTGATGCCGCGCTCGCGCTCCTGCTCCATCCAGTCCATCTGGGAAGCGCCCTCGTGGGTCTCCCCCATCTTGTGGATGCGGCCCGCGTAGAACAGGATCCGCTCCGTCAGCGTCGTCTTGCCCGCGTCGATGTGGGCGGCGATGCCGATGTTGCGGGTCTTGTGCAGGTCAATCTTGGTCTGGGTAGTCATACTCCACCTGTCGGGTGCGGATCGGCGCCTACCAGCGGTAGTGAGCGTAGGCGCGGTTCGCCTCCGCCATGCGCTCGACGTCGTCCTTCTTCTTCACGGCGCCGCCGCGGCCCGCCGCGGCGTCCAGGAGCTCCCCGGCCACCCGTTCGACCGCCGTCCGCTCCGGCCGGGAGTCCGAGGCCGCCACCAGCCAGCGCAGGCTCAGCGACTGCGAGCGGCGCGGGTTGACCTCGACGGGCACCTGATAGGTGGCGCCGCCGACGCGGCGGCTCTTCACCTCGATGCGCGGACGGACGTTGTCCAGCGCCTGCCGGAACACCTTCAGGGGCTCCTGGCCGCTGCGTTCCTGGATGAGGCGGCAAGACCCGTAGAAGATGCGGCTGGCGAGGTTCTTCTTGCCGTCCCGCATGAGCTTGTTCACGAACGCGGTCACCGTGGTGTCCGAGTACACCAGGTCGGGGTCCAGCTTGCGGATCTGGGCTCGTCTCCTGCGTCCCATCCTCTACCTCAGCCCTTCGGCTTCTTGGTGCCGTACTTGCTACGGCCCTGGTTGCGCTGCACGTAACGGCCGACGCCCACGCCCTGAGCGTCGAGCGCACCGCGGACGATGTGGTAGCGGACGCCCGGCAGGTCCTTGACGCGGCCCCCGCGGATGAGCACCACCGAGTGCTCCTGCAGGTTGTGCTTCTCGCCGGGGATGTAAGCGGTGACCTCGTAGCCGGTGGACAGGCGCACGCGGGCGATCTTGCGCAACGCCGAATTGGGCTTCTTGGGCGTCTGCGTCTTCACCGCCGTGCACACCCCGCGGCGCTGCGGAGACCCCTTCAGGGCAGGGGTCTTGTTCTTCCTGGCCAGCTTGTTGCGGCCCTTCCGGATGAGCTGATTGACGGTCGGCAGAGCGATCACTCCCTTTTCGTACCCGCCGGCGGCGGGCGCGCCCCTTCCTAGGGCCACAGACGCTTGCTTGCGAGTCCACCTGGTCGCCCTGACGGGCCACCGTTGCCTGCTAGCGCTCAGCACACGACAAACCTGCCCCCGGACCCATCGTTGCGGGCCAGGGGGAGCCAAACCTGGTGAGTATACCCCGCATTCGTGCAAGATTTCAAGCGGCGGCGCGGCAGGGGTCTGGGCCCGGGCGCGCCGGCACCGCGCGAGCGCTCGGGCCGCGGGACCATACCACGGGGCGCGCCCGCCGACCCGCGCGCCCGGCGCCCGTACCGTCGCCGCCCCGCCCCCGCCGCCCGCCACCACGAGCATGGTCTACTGGGCGCGTCGGTGAACGGCCGCCCCGCGATGCGAGCGGCCCGTTCGCGACGACCGCGGCCGCTCGCCGCGGCGCTGGCATACCCCTTAGGAGGTGGTTTCGTGATCGTGCGCAGACTCAGGTGGCTCCTGGTGGCGCTGGCGGTCCTGGGGACGGTAGCCCAGGCCCAGCGCGTCGGCCTCATCACCTTCAACGACGTGTACGAGCTCCAGGGTGTCGACGGCGGCAGCCGCGGCGGCGCGGCCGCGGTGGCCTCGGTCATCCACGACGTCAAGGCCTTCCACCCGAACACGCTGGTGCTCTTCGCCGGTGACCTGCTCTCCCCGTCGGTGATGTCGAACGTCTTCAAGGGCGCCCAGATGGTGACCGCGCTCAACCGGCTGGGCGTCGACTACGCCACCTTCGGCAACCACGAGCTCGACTTCGGGGTGAACGTGCTCGAGCAGCGCATCCAGGAGTCGCGCTTCGTATGGCTGAGCGCCAACATCCTCGACAGCGCCACCGGCAAGCCCATCGCGGGCTCGCAGCCCGACGCGCTGGTCACGGTGGACGGCGTGAAGATCGGCATCTTCGGGATCGCCTACGACTTCTCGTCGATCCTGTCGGACGCCTCCGCGGTCACCTTCGAGGACCCCATCCAGACGGCGCAGGCCGAGGTCGGCAAGCTCAAGGGCGAAGGCGCGCAGTTCATCATCGCCCTCACCCACGAGGGGCACGCGCAGGACTGCGAGCTCTCGAGCAAGGTGTCCGGCATCGACCTGATCGTCGGCGGTCACGACCACGCCGCCATGCTCGACACCCAGTGCGGCCACGCCCCCTACGTCAAGGCCACCAGCGACTGGCGCGACGTCTGGGACCTCAACATCGACTTCTCGCTGAAGACGCCCGCCATCACCTACCAGGACATCCCGGTGACGTCGCAGACGCCCAAGGATCCCGGCATGCAGGCGCTCGTCAACCGCTACGTGAGCCAGCTCGACGCCAGCTTCGCTCAGGTGCTCGGCACCAGCACCGTCCCGCTCGACGCGGTGGAGAACGATGTCCGGGCCAAGGAGACCAACCTCGGCGATTACATCGCCGACGCCATGCGCAGCGCCACCCACGCCGACGTGGCCATCATGAACGGCGGCGGCATCCGCACCGACCGGATCTATCCCGCGGGGCCGGTGACCAAGAAGGACGTCTACGCCATCCTGCCGTTCGGGAACAAGCTGGTGGCCCTTCGGGCCAAGGGCAGCGTCATCGCGGCGGCGCTCGAGAACGGCGTGTCGCAGCGCCAGGACCTCGCCGGCCGCTTCCCGCAGGTGTCCGGGCTGAGCTTCGTGCTGCATCCCGGCCAGCCGGTCGGCCAGCGCGTGTCGGACGTGCAGGTGAACGGGCAGCCGCTCGACGAGAACGCCACCTACACCGTCGCCACCAACGACTACATGCTGGGCGGCGGCGACGGTTACACCATGTTCGAGGGTCAGCCCACCACGGTGTCGCCCGCCGAGGGTCCGATCCTGGCGCAGGTCGTGGCCGACGCCGTCCAGGCCGCCGGCACCATCTCGCCGACGACGGAAGGTCGCATCACCATCCAGTGAGGCGGCAACCGACGGCGCGGCGCCCGCCGTAGCCGCGGACCGTGCCGCACGCCTTCGCGCCCCGGGAGCCGCGGTTCCCGGGGCGCCGCTCCATGCTCCAGGCGTTCGGGCTCTGCCGGCCCGCGGCACGCGCCGTGGGCGAAGGCCCTCAGATGAGCCAGTAGCGGCCGTAGGGGGGCACGTTGAGCTGTCCCCGCGAGACGTCGACGAAGGCCTGCGTCAGCTGATCGAAGGGCTGATTCAGCCCGCGCGCGGTCAACACCGCGGTGTCGAGTCGCTGCGCGCTCTCGCTGAAGTTGTAGACCTCTACCAGCTCGCCGAGAGGGTGCGGGCGCGACAGCACCAGCAGGTGCGCGTGCCCCACGTCGAGCACCTCGGTGGCGTAGGCCGAGTTGAGCTGCGGGGTGTGCCGTCGCGCGCGCACGATGTGGCGGAGGCCCTGGAAGATGCGCCCCTCCACCGCCCCCTCGTCGTGGCGGCGCTCCGCCTTCTCCCAGTCCATGAAGGGCCGGTGCATCCAGCGGTTGTCGCCGGCGTGCTCGGGCAGGCTGGTATAGCGGTAGTCGTTGGTCATGCCGATCTCGTCACCCATGTAGACCAGGGGGATGCCGCCGAAGCCGCAGATGAGCGCGTGCCCCAGCAGGATGCGCTCGACGCTCAGGGCGATGAGGCGCTCGTCGGCCAGCTCCTCGGCGAGCTCCAGGCCGGCCAGGCTGGCGAAGGTACCGGAGACGCGCCGGTCCCCGGTCTTGCGGTTGTGCTGGAACACCGCCCCGCGTGCGTGCGAGCCGGGGAACTGCCCGGAGTAGTAGTCCGACAGGAAGGCCCGGTGTGCCGGCCCGGAGAGCCCCACGGCGGCGGCGTCCTCCTCGGTGACCGCCCAGCCGATGTCGTCGTGGCTGCGGATATAGGTGCCCCACGCGATCGAGGCCGGCGTGCGCGGGAACTCGCGAAGGGTGTGGACCATGAGCCGCGTCTCGCGGCTCGCCAGCGAGGACCAGAACTGCACCATCAGCGAGTTGTGGTAGGCGATGTTGCTGACCTTGCCATAGTGCCGGCCGGTGCCGAAGTAGTGGATGAGGTCGTCGGGCGACACGATCGCCTCGGCCTTGTGGGCCACCGCCGGGGTGGCGATGCGCGAGGCCGCCCGCAGGGCCTGCAGGATGTCGTGCACCTCGGCCTGGTTCTGACAGTCGGTGCCGAGACGCTTCCACAGGAACGCCACCGCGTCCAGGCGGAAGACCTCCACGCCTTTGTTGGCCAGGAACAGCATGATGTCGACGATCTCCAGGAACACGTCCGGGTTGGTCCAGTTGAGGTCCCACTGGTAGCCGTTGAAGGTCGTCCACACCCACTTGCCCACGTCGGGGTAGTAGCTGAAGTTGCCGGGCGCGAAGTCCGGGAAGACCTCGGGCAGGGACTTCTCGAACTCGTCCGGGACCGCGCGGTCGTCGTACATGTAGAAGTAGTCCTGGTAGCGCGCGTCGCCCTCGGCCGCGGCGCGAGCCCAGGCGTGGTCGTCGGCGCAGTGGTTGAGCACCAGGTCGACGCAGGCGCTGATGCCGCGCTCGCGGAGCTTCTCGCACACGCACTCCAGGTCGTCGATGCTGCCGAGCCTGGGGTCGACCTCGCGGTAGTCGGCGATGGCGTAGCCGCCGTCGTTCTCGCCCCGGCGGGGCTTGAGCGTGTACATCAGGTGGACGTAGTTGACGCCCAGCTCCTCCAGGTAGTCGACGTGCTCCAGCACCCCCTGCAGCGTGCCGGCGAAGCGCTCCACGTAGAACACGTAGCCCAGCATGGCCTCGTGCTGGAACCAGTCGGGCGTGAGGTCGCGCTCGATGTCGAGGAGCTTGAGGGGCTCGGGCCGTTGCCGGTAGTGGCGCGCCATCATGGCGATCAGCCGCTGCAGGAACGCCTCGAAATCCGGGCGCCTGCCGTACACCGGAGAGAGCCCGTCGTTCAGGTTCTGGAAGAAACGCTCGCAGCGCAGCTCGAACAGCTGGCGGTCGCGCTTCGGCAGCCCTTTCAGTTCGGGGACGGCCGCCGCCAGCGCGAGGTCGAGGCGGCGCCGCACCTCCGGGGCCAGGAGGACGGCGTTCTGCACTCCCCCGTTATACCAGCGTCCCCGACGGGGACGCGCGCTGTGACCTCACGCCGGGGCGCGGCGCGAAGCGGCCGCGGCCCTGGCGCGCGCCACGCGCGCTTCGGCCTCCTCCAGGCTGTCGGCCGTGGCCGTGAGGTGACCCATCTTGCGCCCGGCCCGTGCGGCCTCCTTGCCGTAGAGGTGGAGGACCACGCCCGGGACGGCCAGCGCCGCCGCCCAGTCCGGCTCCGCCGGTTGCCACAGGTCCCCGAGCAGGTTCGCCATCGCGGCGGGCCGGCGCGCCGCGGCGGAGCCGAGCGGCAAGCCGGTCACCGCGCGCAGCTGCTGCTCGAACTGGCTGGTCTCGGCGCCCTCGATGGTGAGGTGACCGGAGTTGTGCGGGCGCGGCGCGATCTCGTTGGCCAGCAACGCGCCGTCCGTGCTCAGGAAGAACTCGACGCACGCCACGCCGACGAGCTCGAGCCCCTCGAGCACCGCCTCGGCGATGGCACGCGCCTCGCTCGCCAGCCGGGCGGGAAGCGGCGCCGGCGCCCCCGACAGGTCGAGGATGTGGCGCTCGTGACGGTTGCGGGCCGCCGCGAAGGCGGCCACCGTGCCGTCCGCGGCGCGCGCGGCCACCACCGACAGCTCGGCCTGCAGCTCGATGAAGCGTTCGACGACGACCGCCTGCCCCTGCGCCAGGCGCGCCGCCTCCGCCAGCCCGGCCTCGTCGTCGACGCGCACCTGCCCCTTGCCGTCGTAGCCGAAGCCGGCGGTCTTGACCACGCACGGCGTGCCGACCTGGCGCACCGCGTCCAGCAGGTCTCCGCCCGCCGCCACCTCCCGGTACGGCACGTGCGGCACACCGAGCTCGGCAAGGAAACGCTTCTCGCGCCCCCGGTGCTGAGTCAGGTGCAAGGCGCGCACCCCGGGCCGGACCTCCGCTCGGGACGCCGCGGCCTCGAGCGAGGCGCTGGGGATGTTCTCGAACTCGAGCGTCACCACATCGACCTGCGCCGCGAAGCGGGCGACGGCATCGGCGTCGTCGTACGGGGCCACCACCTCGCGGTCCGCCAGCTGGCCCGTGGGCGAACCGGCGGCCGGCGACAGCACGTGCACGCGGTAGCCCATCCGGCGGGCCGCCTGCGTGAACATACGGCCCAACTGACCGCTTCCCAGCATGCCGATGGTCGCCCCGGGCAGCAGCCGTCTCACGCGCTCACTCCGGCAGGAAATGGTCGCTCGGCAAACGGCTGCCGGCGGCTTCGGCGGTCTGCGCCTGGCGGTAGGAGCGCAAACGCTCCGCCAGCTCCGGGCGCGTCCGGGCCAGGATGGCGGCGGCCAGCAGCGCGGCGTTCGCCGCACCGGAAGCGCCGATGGCGAGGGTGCCGACCGGCACCCCGCGCGGCATCTGCACGATCGACAGCAGCGAGTCCAGACCCTTGAGCGCGCGGCTCTCGACCGGCACGCCCAGCACCGGCAACTCCGTCTGGGCCGCCACCATGCCCGGGAGGTGAGCGGCGCCCCCCGCCCCGGCGATGATGACCTCGAAGCCGCGCCCCTCGGCCTCGCGCGCGAAGGTGCGCATGCGGTCGGGCGTGCGGTGGGCAGAGACCACCAGGCAGGCGTGCGCCACGCTCAGCTCGGTCAGCACCGCGTCGGCGTGTCGCATGGTGTCCCAGTCGCTCGAGCTCCCCATGATGACGGCCACCAGCGCGCGCGCATCGTCGGGATCTGCGGATGGGGTGGGTGGGGTCATGCTCCCTCCTGTCGCTCGTCGCGCGGCTCCGGCACGCCGTCGCCGCTGCCCGAGGTCGCGCGCTGCAGCCTATCGCGGATCGCCAGCCACGGAGCCGACGCGGGCACGGACTCGACCAGGATGCGACGGCATCCGGCCGCGTCGAGCCGTCGCAGGGCCGCGTACAGCTCCCGCCCGTACGCCTCGGGGACGTCCGGCAGCTGCAACCAGGGCCCCGCGAAGCCCTCCGGCGCAGCCCGCCGCGCCAGCACCGCGACCGGGCCGCCGGTCCCGGCCGGGCCGTGGCCGTCCGGCGTGCCGGCGAGAGCGGCCGCCCGCCCGAGCAGCGCGGCCGACGGGACGAGCTCCGCCGGCGTCGACGGCGCGTAGTGACGCGGCAGGCCGCCCGGAGCGCGGGGCGGCGGGGCCGCGTCCGGTGCCGCGTCGGGCGCCTCGCCCTCGTCGAGCGTCTCACGTAGCTGCGGGGCGAGCGTCAGGCGCTCGCCGAGGACCGCTTCGATCGCCTCGCGGGCGACCCCGCCGGGCCTCAACAGGCGCGGACGGCCCCCGCTGAGGTCGACGATGGTCGACTCCAGCCCCACCCGGCAGGGTCCACCGTCGAGGACGAGCACGTCGAGCTGCGCGAACTCCTCGGCCACGTGAGCCGCGGTGGTCGGGCTGATGCGGCCGAAGCGGTTGGCGGACGGCGCCGCCACGCCGTCGCCGAACGCGCCGAGCAGCCGCAGCGCCACCGGATGGTCGGGCACCCGCACCGCCACGGTCGTCTGGCCTCCCGTGACGCCGTCCGGGACGCCGTACGCGCGTTCCATCACCAGCGTCAGGGGGCCAGGCCAGAAGGCGGCGGCCAGCACGCGCGCGATGTCCGGGACCGCGCGCACCCAGCCGGCCAGCAGCTCGGGCGCCGCCAGGTGCACGATGACCGGATGGCCGCGCGGCCGGCCCTTGGCACGGTAGATGCGCGCCACCGCCTCGGGGTCGCGGGCGGCGGCGCCCAGACCGTAGACCGTCTCCGTGGGGAAGGCGACGAGCCTCCCGCGGCGGAGCGCCCGGGCGGCCCGTGCGACATCGGCGTCGGAGCTGGAGAGCAGGCGGCTCACGTCGGGCAAAGCATACCCGAGGCTCGTCTGCCGGCCTCACGGCAGCAGCACCACCCGCAGGTCGTTCACGTTGGTGCGCGTGGGGCCTGTCACCAGCAGGCCCCCCACCCGTTCCAGCAGCGTGTAGCTGTCATTCCGGGACAGCGCTTCCGCCCCGCCCTGGCGGCATGCCCCGATCTCCCCCGGCCCCAGCAGGGCCCCGGCGTTGTCCTCGCTGCCGTCGATGCCGTCGGTGTCGGCGGCGAGCACCCATGCCCGTGCCCCCTCCGGGAGCGCCAGCGCGCACGCCAGCGCGAACTCTCCGTTGCGGCCGCCACGACCGTCTCCCCGGACCGTCACGGTGGTCTCCCCGCCGGACAGCAGCGCGCAGGGGCGCCCGAACGGCTGACCATAGGCCAGCACCTGCCGGGCCAGCGCGGCGTGGACGCCCGCCACCTGCCGGGCCTCGCCCGTCACCGAGGACGACAGCACGTGCGCCGGCCAGCCGCGCGCTTCCAGGCCGGCGGCGGCCGCCTCCAGGGCGGTCTGCGCCGACGCCACCACCACGTTGCGCACACGCTCCAGGCGGGGGTCGCCGGGCTCGGGCGTCTCCTCCCGCTGGCCCCGCGCGCCGGCCTCCAGCACCGCGCGCGCCGCCGGGGCGCGCAGCCGGTAACGGTCCAGCACCGCCAGCGCATCGCCGTAGCGGCTCGGATCCGCCGCCGTGGGCCCGCTGGCGATGACCGCAGGGTCGTCCCCGACCACGTCGGACACCAGCAACGCCAGCACCGGCGCGGGGGCGGCCGCGAGCGCCAGGCGCCCGCCCTTCACCCGTGACAGGTGCTTGCGCACGCAGTTCATCTCGTGGATATCGGCTCCGGAGCGCAGCAGCTCGCGCGTCAGCTCCGCCAGCGCGTCGAGCGACACGCCGTCGGGGGCGCTCAGCAGCGCCGAGCCGCCACCCGAGATCAGGCACAGCACCACGTCGTTCTCGCCGGCGCCGTCGAGAAGGCGCAGAACGGCCTCGCCGGCCGCCACGCCGGCCGCGTCCGGAACGGGATGCCCGGCTTCCCGGACCGCGATCCTCCGGGTGGGCACGGCGTGCCCGTAGCGGGTCACGACCATGCCCTCGAGCGAGATGTCCTCCGGGTAGTACGCCTCCACGGCCCGCGCCATGGCAGCTGCCGCCTTGCCCGCGCCCACCACGATGATGCGGCCGGCAGGCGGCGGCGGCAGGTACGGCGCGAGCGCCGTGTCCGGGTCGGCGCTCGCCACGGCGGCGCCGAACGCGGCTCGCAGGTCGTCCTTGCAGCGCTGGTCCAACGCGTCGTGCACGCACCCTCCTCCACCGACCGCCGGCCGCCGGCGCTCGGAACGCCGTTCAGCAAGGCACGGACCGCGCGCCCGGCGATGAGGCTAGAATACAGGCATGTTCGGGATGTTCCGCCGGCAGGATCGGCGTTTCCGCGACGAGGGCAACTTCCTGCTGGCCCAGGTACGCACGTCGACGCATGGCGAGGTCATCCACGTGCGTCTCTCCAAGACCAGCGAGATGAGCGCGCAGGGCGGCGGCTACTTCGTTCGGAAGGTCCTCGTGGGCCCGGAGTCGCTCGATCAGGCCGTCCTGGAGGTCACGACCAACCGCTCGCACAAGGTCACGCTGGCGGTGGTGGACGGCGGCGAGCTGTTGCCCCTGCGCGACTGGCAGGCTTGAGCCGCGCCACCAGGCCTCCGTGCGCGCCTCACGGCCGCGGCGGCTACTGAGCGCTGACGATGTCCGGGCGCAGGCGCACGGCCTCGCGCAGGTAGATGTGACGCATCTCCTCCTGCGTCTTGCGGGTGTTCACCTGCATCATCACCCGCACGCAGCGCGGCAGCCGGCCGGGCACGGGGATCTCCTGGTTGCATAGCAGCGGCACCATGGTCATCCCGAGGGCGCGCGCCGCCTCGGCCGGGAAGGTCGAGCGCAGGTCCTGCGTGGTGGTGAAGAAGATCGATGCGATAACGTCGAAGTCGTCGATGCCGTTCTCCTCCAGCATCACCTCGAGGAGCTCGCGAGTGGCCTCGAGGATGTGCCCGGGCTCGTCGGCCTCCACCGTGGTGGCGCCGCGGATCCCTCTCACCCAGTACGGTCGCTCCATGGCGGGAAGTCTACCAGACACGTCCCCTGCCCCTCCGAGGCGTACAACGACCGGCTGCGGGCGGCTCCCTGCTAGCGTGGCCGCATGAGCGCCACCAGCCATCCCGGCGAGCCGCTGTGGTTCGAGCTCAGCGTCGACCAGCGCGCTCTGCTCGGACCCCTACGTGATTTCCTCCGTTCCGAGGTCGCGCCGGGCGCCATCGAGCGCGACCGCACCGGCGCCTTCCCCCACGACATCGTGCGCGCCCTCGGCGCCATGGGCGTGTTCGGCATGCAGGTGCCGGAGCGGTACGGCGGAGCGGGGCTCGACACCGTCACGACCGCCCGCATCATCGAGGAGATCGGCGCCGTCGACGGCTCGTTGTGCCTCACGGTCGCGTCCCACAACTCTCTGTGCACCGGCCATCTCTTGCAGGCGGCGAACGAGGCCCAGAAGCAGCACTACCTGCCGGCGCTCGCCAGCGGCGAGAGGTTGGGGGCGTGGTGCCTCACCGAGCCGGGCTCCGGGTCGGATGCCGCGGCGCTGGCGACGCGCGCCGAGGAGCGGGCCGGCGTCTTCGTGGTGAACGGGGCCAAGGTCTTCATCACCCAGGGGACCGTCGCCGGGACCTACGTCGTCACGGCGCGCACCGACCCGCAGCGGGAGGGGCACGGCAAGTCCGACGGCATCAGCGCTTTCGTGGTGGACGGCGACAACCCCGGCCTCATCCGCGGCACCCCGGAGGAGAAGCTGGGGCTGCACAGCTCCGACACCACCCCGCTCACCTTCGAGGACATGGCCGTGCCCGCCGAGAACCTGCTCGGAACGCGCGGTCGCGGCTTCGACGACGTCAAGGTGGTGCTCGACGGCGGGCGCATCGGTATCGGCGCGATGGGCATCGGTCTGGGCCGGGCGGCGCTGGAGACAGCGGCCCGCTACGCGCTGCAGCGCGAGCAGTTCGGCCGCCCCATCGCCCGCCACCAGGCCGTCGGCTTCAAGCTCGCCGAGATGGCGACCGAGCTGGAGGCGGCCCGCCTGCTGGTGTTGAAGGCCGCCGCCCTCCGCGACGCGGGTCGCGACCACACCGTGGCGGCCTCCATGGCCAAGCTCAAGGGCAGCGTGGCCGGCGTCGCGGCCTGCGACGCCGCCATCCAGATCCTGGGGGGGTACGGCTACGTGCGCGACTACGAGGTGGAGCGCATGTGGCGCGACGCCCGCCTCACCCGCATCGGCGAAGGCACCGACGAGATCCAGCATCTGGTGATCGCGCGCGAGGTCCTGGCAGGCTTCCGCGACTGACGGGACGCGACGTCGCGACCGGATGCCCTGCACGAGCGGCTCGCGCCTTACCGGGAAACCGTCGGGTCATCTCGCCCGACCGCGTCCTGCGCGACCGGGGCCGGCGGCTGCGCCGGGACGGGGCTCCTCAGGCGGCCGTGGCGACGGCGACCGGAACGTGGTCGAGGGCGTCGGGACCGACCACGGCCAGCGCCTCCAGCACCAGCTCGGGCCCGGCGCCCGGGCGGTGCATGCCCTCCGTCAGGTACCGGCGCCAGCGCCTCCCCCCCGGCATCCCGCGGAACAGCGGCAGCAGGTGGCGCGCCACCGCGTGCAGGGTGTCGCCCTGGGCCAGACGGGCCTCCAGGTAGGCCACCATGCGCTCCACCACCTGGCGCCGGGTCGGCGGGGAGCCGGCCCGCGCCAGACAGGGGTAGAAGCGCGCGTCGGCGCCGGCGAGCAGCAGCGGGTCGTCGTAGACCGCGCGGCCCATCATCACCCCGTCCACGTGGGCGAGGTGGCGCGCAGCAGCGTCCAGGTCCAGGACCCCGCCGTTCAGCTCGACCGTGAGGAAGGGGTGCTCCCGCTTCAGGCGGTAGACGTCGTGATAGCGGAGCGGCGGCACGTTCCGGTTCTCGCGGGGGCTGAGGCCCGACAACCATGCCTTGCGGGCGTGCACCGTGAAGGCATCGGCACCGGCGTCGGCGACCACGCTCACGAAGCTCGCCATGTCCTGGTAGCGGTCGAGCGCGTCGATGCCGATACGGTGTTTGACCGTCACGGGCAGCGCCACGGCCCCGCGCATCGCCGCCACGGCGCGCGCGACCGTGTCCGGGCGCGCCATCAGGCAGGCGCCGAAGTCGGCGGCGGCCACGCGCGGGCTGGGACAGCCGACGTTCAGGTTCACCTCGTCGTATCCGTACGCCTCGGCGATCCGGGCGGCCTCGGCGAGGTCCGCCGCGTCGTCCCCGCCGAGCTGCAACGCCAGCGGACGCTCGGCCGGGTGGAAGCAGAGCAGCCGCCGGCGGTCGCCGTGCAGCACCGCCCTGGCCGTGACCATCTCGGTGTAGAGCAACGTGTGTCTGGTGATGCCGCGCAGCAGGTAGCGGAAGTGCCGGTCGGTGCGGTCCATCATCGGCGCGACCGACAGGGGCCGGACCGCGGAGCGGCGGCTCATGCGCCCGGCCCTCCCGGTGGCGCCCGCCGGGGCTTGCGGAACGCGACGCTCTCCCACTCGCCCTCCTCCACCAGCGCCATGTCCGGGTTGCGCCGCCGGAAGAACGCTACGACCTCCTGGACGAGGTCGTCCGGGGTGGACGCCGCCGAGGTCACGCCGACGCGCGTCACGCCGTCGAGCCACGGCTCCCGGATGTCGCTCGCCGTCTCGATGCGC
>Ga0209919_1000652_pt1 | contig 17175 bp, 19 predicted proteins | sample SalPon2A_C_D2_MG_FD_185721 | JGI IMG/M metagenome (GOLD analysis project Ga0209919, IMG submission 185721) | Soil microbial communities from South San Francisco under conditions of wetland restoration - Salt Pond MetaG R2A_C_D2_MG (SPAdes)... | ecosystem: Environmental > Terrestrial > Soil >... | reverse complement strand
GGTGGACCGGCTCGTGGTGCGTGCCGCCGACCGCACGCGGCTCTCCGACTCGATCGAGACCGCGCTCAAGGCGGCGGACGGCATCGTCGAGGTGCACCGGGATGGCGAAGTGATCGTCTTCTCGGAACGCTTCGCCTGCCCGGTCTGCGACTACTCACTGGCCGAGCTCGAGCCGCGCCAGTTCTCGTTCAACTCGCCCTACGGCGCCTGCCCCGCCTGCGGCGGGCTCGGGACCCGGCGGGAGGTGAGCCCCCACCTCGTCCTCGGTGATCCGCAGCTCTCCATCCTGGAGGGCGTGGTGCTCCCCTGGGGCGAGCCCACCGGCTACCTCCGGCGCACCGTGCTCCCGACGCTGGCCCACGAGTTTACGTTCGATCTCCAGGCGCCCTGGGGCGCGTTGTCGGATACGGTCAAGGAAATCCTGCTCCACGGCGCGCCCGGCAAGAAGCTCGGCTTCCAGTACGCCAAGTCGAGCGGCAAGAAGGAGCGATTCGAGAGCGTCTGGGAGGGGATCCTCCAGAACGTGGCGCGGCGCTATCAGGAGACCTCGTCGGATGCCGTGCGCACCCAGCTCGAAGCGTACATGACCGAGCTCCCCTGCGACGTCTGCGGCGGCCGCCGGCTCGCGGCCGAGAGTCTGGGCGTGCTCGTGGCGGGAAAGAGCATCGGCGAGATCGTGGACCTCCCGGTGCGCGACGCGCTCGATTTCTTCGTTCGGCTCCCGATGCGCACCGACGAGCCCGGCGGGCTCGACCCCGAGGTGGCGGGGCCCATCCTCCGGGAAGTCACCGACCGGCTGCACTTCCTCTGTGACGTGGGCCTCGATTACCTGACGCTCGGCCGGGCCGCGGCGACGCTCTCGGGCGGCGAGGCCCAGCGGATCCGTCTCGCCACGCAGATCGGTAGCCGGCTCGTGGGGGTGCTCTACATCCTGGACGAGCCGTCGATCGGTCTGCATCAGCGGGATACCGGGCGTCTGCTCGATACGCTCCGCGGGCTCCGCGATCTCGGCAATACGGTGCTCGTGGTCGAGCACGACAACGACACCATTCGCGCCGCGGACTACGTGGTGGACTTGGGGCCCCGCGCCGGTCGCCACGGTGGCGAGGTGGTGGTGGCCGGCACGCTCGGGGAAGTGCTCGCGCACCCGACGTCGCTCACCGCCCGCTACATGCGGAACGAGCTTCGGATCCCCGTCCCGTCCGCGCGCCGTCCGATCTCGGCGGATCGCGCGATCCGGGTGATCGGCGCGCGCCAGCACAACCTGCAGAAGCTGGACGTCGAATTCCCCGTGGGCGCGTTCGTCGCGGTGACGGGGGTGTCGGGCTCCGGGAAATCCACGCTGGTCACCGACATCCTCTACAAGGCACTGGCCCGGCACTTCTACCGGGCGCGCGAAGTGCCGGGGGCGCACGACCGGATCGAGGGGCTGGACGCGATCGACAAGGTGCTGGCGATCGACCAGAGCCCGATCGGCCGCACCCCACGCTCCAACCCCGCGACGTACACGGGGCTCTTCACCCCGATCCGGGCCCTCTTCTCCCAGCTCGCCGAGTCGAAGATGCGCGGCTACGGGCCGGGCCGGTTCTCGTTCAACGTGAAGGGTGGGCGCTGCGAGGCGTGCGCCGGGGACGGGCTGGTCAAGATCGAAATGCACTTCCTCCCCGACGTCTACGTGCCCTGCGAGGTCTGCAAGGGGCGGCGTTACAACCGCGAGACGCTCGACGTGCGCTACAAGGGCCGCTCGATCGCCGACGTGCTCGATCTCACCGTGGGCGAGGCGCTCGAGTTCTTCGAGGGTCAGCCCCGGATTCGCGGTCGGCTCGAGGTGCTGAACGACGTCGGACTCGGCTACATCCACCTGGGGCAGAGCGCTACCACGCTCTCGGGCGGCGAAGCCCAGCGGGTGAAGCTCGCGACCGAGCTCAGCAAGCGGGACACCGGGCGCACCCTGTACATCCTCGACGAGCCGACCACGGGGCTGCACTTTGAGGACGTGCGCCTCCTGCTCGACGTGCTCCACCGCCTGGTGGACAAGGGGAACACGGTGGTGGTGATCGAGCACAACCTGGAGGTGGTGAAGACCGCCGACTGGGTGATCGATCTGGGGCCGGAGGGCGGCGCGGCGGGAGGCCGGGTGGTGGTGGCGGGGGCCCCGGAGGACGTGGTCCGGGCCAAGGACTCCTATACGGGCAGGGCGCTGGCGCCCCATCTTAAAGGATAGGGGACGGCGTGACACTTTTTGAAACGTTCTCCGTACGGTAGGCCGATTCCGAACCGAGGTGGCGCGTGCAGGGTCCAGTGCTCCCGATGATACCGACCAATCCCGTGGACATCGCGATCGCGATCGCGGTGATCGTTGGGTCGGTGGGGGTGGTGGCCATCGGCGCGATGCTGGTGCGGGCGGTGATCAAGAAGTGGCTCCACCCGACGCCGATCATGGCTCCCGATCTCTCGGCCGAGCTCCAGGAGCTCCGCCAGACGGTGGGACAATTGAGCGTCGAGGTCGGCGAGCTCAACGAACGGGTGGACTTCGCGGAGCGGATGCTGGCGCAGCATTCGGATCGGGCGCGGATCGAGGGGGCGAAGGAGTGAACGGACTCGAACCGCTGATCCCGATCTTCTTCTTCTTGACCGTGGGTGCCGTCGTCATCTTGCGCGGCCCGCTCGGGCGCGCGCTGGCGGATCGGATCGCGGGACGCGCCGGACCGGCGGGCCCGCAGGTGCCCCCGGGCCAGGCGGCATTCCATGAGCACGCCGGGGCCGAGATCGATGAGCTGCGCCAGCGCATGACCGAGCTCGAGGAACGCCAGGATTTCACCGAGCGGGTGCTGGCGCAACACTCGGATCGGACGCGGCTGGAAGGAGAACGCTGAGCGATGCAACCTGGCGACGTGTTGGGACTCTTGATCGTGGTGGGCAGCATCGCGTCGGTGATCATCCTCCGCGGGCCGCTCGGGCGCGCGCTGGCCGAGCGGCTCGCGGGCCGAGCCGGCGCGCCGGACGCCGCCGGCCAGCGCGCCCTCGATGTCGCCGAGCGGACGGCGGCCGAGATGGACGAGCTGCGCGGCCGGCTGGCGGAGGTCGAGGAGCGCCAGGACTTCACCGAGCGCGTGCTCGCGCGACAGAAGGAGCCGCCGCGCGTCGAGGGAGGGCGCTGAGATGGCGCCGCCGGAGATGATCGTCGCCATGAGCGGGATCGCCATGCTGAGCGGTGCGCTCTTCGGGGTGTACCGGACGCTGAACCACTGGATCGACCGCCGGCACGAGCGGCTCATGGCGGAGGAGCGAGGCCCGACGGCCGGGCCGGAGCTTCGAGACGTGCGCGAGCGGATCGACCAGCTCGAGGAGCTGGGGTTCCGGTTGCAGGAGCTCGAGGAGCGGCTCGATTTCACCGAGCGGGTGATCGCCCGTCAGTCGCACGCTCAGCTTCCCGCGGAAGACGGCGGAACATGATGCCGAATTGGCTCTGGATTCAGAACGTGGTCTTCCCCATTCTGGGGATGGGCATGGGCGTCCTCTTCATGGTCGGGGCGTACAAGACCATGAATCGGTGGCTCGACCGGCGGCACGAGCGGGCCCTCGCGGAACAGGGTGGCATGGATGCCGGCGTGCAGGCGGCGCTCGACCGGCTGAGCGATCGCGTCGCGCAGCTCGAGGATACGAGCTTTCGGATTCAGGAACTGGAGGAACGGCTCGACTTCACCGAGCGGGTGCTCGCGCAGCACCGGCCGCCCCCCGAACTCCCGAGTGAACGCTGATGGATATCGAAGGCATTCTCGCGATTCTGCTGATTTTCGGCGGCGGCACGCTCTTCCTCCTCTCGATCTCGCCCGTTGGGCGCGCGATCGCGGCACGGATTCAGGGAGCGCAGGGCGCGCCAAAGGACGTGCTGGAGCGGGTCGAGCAGTCGCAGCAGGCGATGTTCGACGAGATCGAGACGCTCCGGCACGACGTGGTGGAGATTCAGGAGCGGCTCGACTTCGCGGAGCGAATGCTCGCGCAGCAGCGCACGACCGAGCCGCGTGAGCTCGGTGGGGGGCAGGGATGAGCGCACCCCCGCCCGTGGCGCGGCGCGCGCGTTGGGGCGATCTTGGAGACGAGGAGTTGCGGTGATGCTGTGGGTCTTCCTGACGGTGGTGGTGGTGGCGTCGATGTACTTCCGCTATCAGCGGACCGTGCCGCCCGTGGATCCGGCGGTGCACGAGTCGCTCGCGCGGCTGCAGGATGAGGTGCGGGCGCTCCGGGAAGACGTCATGGAGATCGCCGAACGGGTGGACTTCACCGAGCGGGCGCTCGCCGACGTACGGCGCGCGAACTCGCTCCCCGAAGCGCGTACCGACTGACCGCGGCGCGCCGAATCAGGTACAACGGACCGCCGGCGTCCCGCGGGGCGCGGCGGTAGGAGGCAGTCGAGGACCATGGGCATCTTTTCCCGGTTGGCAACGGCGCTCAAGTCGCAGATCAATCACCTGATCGGCCGCGTCGAGGATCCGAAGAAGATGCTCGACCAGCTGCTCGCGGACATGCGCAGCCAGCTCGCCAAGACGAAGCAGGACGTCGCCGCGGCCATCGCGGACGAAAAGAAGCTCCAGGCGCAGGTCGAGCGCGAGAAGAAACAGGCCGACGATTGGGAGCGCCGCGCGATGCTCGCGGTGAACGAGGGGCGCGACGATCTCGCCAAGCAGGCGCTGATGCGTCACAGCGAGTACCTCCAGAACGCGCAGCAGATGCACGAGACATGGGTCAAGCACAAAGCCGACACCGAGACCCTCAAGCAGTCGCTCCGCCAGCTCAACGACAAGATCGAAGAGGCGAAGCGCAAGAAGAACCTCCTCGTCGCGCGCCAGCGGCGCGCGGAGGCGCAGGGCCGCATCCAGGAGACCATCTCCTCGATGAACGACCAGAGCGCCTTCGAGAGCTTCCAGCGGATGGAGGAGCGGATCGACGACATGGAGCGTCAGGCCCTCGCGGCGGCCGAGTTGGCCGGCGAACTGACCGGCGATACGCTGGCGCAGGAGTTCCAGGCGCTCGAGTACAAGGGATCCGCGGACCAGCAGCTCCTCGAGCTCAAGCGCAAGATGGGTGTGCTCCCGTCGGGGAACGGCGGCGAGCAGCAGCAGCTGCCCGCGGGCGACGCCAAACACGACGCGGAGGACGCGGAGCTCGTCGACGACGACGACGCCGACCACGCATGAGCGCCGCGCGCTCGCGGGTGCTCGGCCTCCTCGTCGTCGCGCTCGCCGCGGCGACGCCGCTCGCCGCGCAGGTGTCGGTCGGCGCCGCCGCGCAGGGCACCGGCCGCGTCATTCCGCTCGGGCCCATGATCCGGCGCGCCTACGCCGCCGGGACGCGTGACTCGACGGGCCGCCCCGGGCCCCACTACTGGCAGCAAACGGTTGATTACACGATCGACGCGCATCTCGACGTGAACACTGCGGTGCTCCACGGCACCGAGACCGTCACGCTCCACAACACGTCGCCCGACACGCTCCGACACATCGTTCTCCGGCTCTATCAGAACTACTTCACGCCCACGGTCGATCGGAACGACTACGTCACCGACATCACCGACGGCGTCACGGTCGAGCATCTCGTGGTGAACGGCGCGGCCGTCAATCTGTCCGACGACAGCACCTACGCGGTGGATGGCACGGTGGCCTACGTCCGTCTCGCCGCGCCGATCCTCCCGGGCGCCGACGCGACGCTCGATGTGGCCTGGCACTTCACCGTGCCCAACGTGCCGTTGAACGAACGCGGCGAGCGGATGGGACGCTGGGATCACACGCTCTACCAGGTGGCGCAGTGGTATCCGCAGGTCGCCATGTACGACGACCTCCGCGGCTGGGACACCGATCAGTATCTCGGCACCGGGGAGTTCTACAATCAGTTCGGGCGCTTCGACGTGCGCATCACCGTGCCCGCGGGATGGATCGTCGGCGCCACCGGCACGCTCGTCGATTCCGACGCCGTCCTGAGCGCTCGCACCAAGCGCCGCCTCGAGGCCGCGCTCACGACGGACGCCACGACCCACGTCGTCACCGCGGACGAGCGCGGAGCGGGAAACGCCACGGCCGCGGGCGACTCGCTCACCTGGCACTTCACGGCACCCATGGTCAACGACTTCGCGTTCGCCACGTCCAAGGACTTCGTGTGGGATGCGACGCGGGCCATGGCGCCGAACCTCACCGCGGTCAACGTGCTCTATCTCCCGGAGCACCAGACCTATCAGCGGACGGCGCGATACGCACAGTTCGCACTGGAGCACCACGCGAAGTTCGTGATGCCGTACGCCTTCCCGCAGGCCACCGTGTGTGACGGGCCCGAGACGGGGATGGAGTATCCGATGATCATCTTTTCGGGCTCCGGCTTCGGCGTCACCACCCACGAGCTCGGCCATCAGTGGTTCCCGATGACCGTGAGCTCCAACGAGACGTGGTACGGCTGGCAGGACGAGGGACTCAACGAATACATCGATGGTGCCGCGGGGCAGGACTTCACCGGAAAAGCGCCCGATCCACTGCAACAGGGCCGGAGCTACCGGCGCTTCGCGGGATCGGAGCTCGAGGCGCCGCTCATGTGGCCGTCGGATTACGCGGGTCCGCTGTACACCCTGCAGGCCTACGTGAAGCCGCCGCTCGCGATGTGGGCCCTCGGCGGCATCGTGGGCGATTCCGCCGTCCGCCGCGCCTTTGCCGCGTACGCCGAGGCGTGGCGATTCAAGCATCCGTCGCCGTGGGACTTCTTCATGGCGATGCAACATGACCTCGGCCGCGATCTGAGTTGGTTCTGGAACCAATGGTGGTTCACCACCGAGACCGATGATCAGGCGCTCCAGCACGTCGCCGTCTCGGGCGGCGTGCTCACCGTGACCGTCGCGAACCACGGATCGATGCGCATGCCGGTGATCGTGCAGGTGGATTACACGAATGGCCCGGCCGACACCCTGCGGCAGCCCGCGTCCGCCTGGTTTTCCGGCGACACGGCGGTGACGCTGACGGTGCCGCTCCGCGGCCGCCAGGTGACGCGCGTGACGCTCGATCCCGAGAACCGCTTCCAGGATCTCGATCGCTCGGACAACGTGTGGGAGGCGAAGCGGTAGCGCTGCCCCCTCCGTCGTAAAGAATCATTCCGCCCCGCATCGGATTGGTGCGGGCCTCCCCGACAGCTCTCCCTAGTTTGCGCGCGGCTCCCTCACTGGAGACGCGGTATCCGTGCGTGGACTCATCTGGATGGACTCGCGGTCATGACCGCCCGGCGGCTGCGGCTCAAGGCGGAGATCGCGCTTGGCGTGCAGCTCGTGGTCCGGCATCGCGCACCGCGATTCGCGGCGCTGCTCGCCGGGTTGGTGGTCCTGCTGGTGCGGCACGGCGGTGGCCTCCCGCAGCAGCTGAGCCGCACGCTTCTGCTCGTCGCGGGCACGCTGGCGGTGGTGGGCGCATCGCGCGCCTTTACGCCCGGAGCCGCCATCGCCGCGGCCAGACGCGTGGCGGGGCCCGTCTGGCTCGCGCCGTGCGGCCGGCTCGCCGGCGTGCTGCTCGTCGTGCTCGGCGGGACCGCGGCGGCGGCGACCGTGTTGTACGCGGAGAATGTCGGCGCGGGGTTCGCGGGGCTCGCCGTGAGTCTCTGCTTCGCCGCCGCGGTCGCCGCGGTCACCGCGGCGCTCACCCCGGTGGTCGGCGCGTCGAGCGCCGCCGCGCTCGGGTTCCTTCCGGTCTGGTTCGGGAGCGTGTCGCCGGGCGTGGTCGGGCGTTTCCTCGTGGTGTGGCCGCATGTCGTGCGTCCCGTGGTCTTTCTCTGGAACGTCCTCCCGTTGCCCTGGCGGGCGCTCGATTTCCTCGCGGCCCCCCACCTGGAGCCGGTGCTGCTGCTCGCCGGCTGGCTCGCGGTCGGGCTCGTCGGCGTTGGCTGGTCGGTGGAACGTCCGTCCCAGCTCGGTGGGTGGGCGGGGACGGCCCCGTGAACGCGCTCGCGTGCCGCGATCTCGTGCGGGTCTTCGGCACGGGGCGTCGCCGTCGGGCGGCGCTGGACGGCGTCACGTTCTCCGTGGATGCCGGCGAGATCGTCGGGCTCGTCGGACCCAACGGCGCGGGGAAGAGCACGCTGCTCCGGATCGCGGGGGGCGCACTCGCGCTCACCCGCGGCGAGGTGCTCGTGGGCGGTGCGCGGGCCGGCACACGCGTCGCGCGCCGCCTGGTGGGGCTCGCGGCGGATCCACCGCTGGTGCCGCCCGAGCTCACGGGGATCGAGTGGCTCACCTATCTGGCAAGTCATCGTGCGCACACACCGGCGGACCGGCTGCACCTGGTGCACACGGCGGTCGAGCTCGGCCGTCTGGGCGGCACCGCGCGCCGCCGGGTGGCCACCTACTCGCGGGGCATGCTGCAGCGGCTCACCTTCGCCGCCGCGGCCATCGGGCAGCCGCCCCTCATGCTCCTGGACGAGACGTTGAGCGGTGTGGATCCGCTGGTGGCGGGGGATCTCCGGGCGGATGTGGCGCGTCTCGCCGCGACGGGCACGGCGGTGGTCGCGGCCTCGCACGATCTCTCCACCCTGGAGCGGCTCGCCACGCGGGTCGTCGTCCTCGCGCACGGCCGGGTCGTGGCCGACGTGAGCATCGCCGAGCTCGTGCGTGAGCGTGTGGCGGAGCTCGCGCTGAACGGCGGGGCGCTCACCGCGGCGCCGTGGCTCATCGCGCGCTTTCCCGGCACGGCACGAACCGGCGCCGGGGTGGCGGTCCCGCTCAAGCAGGGGCGCACCATCGAGCACGTGCTCGCCGCCTGCCGCGAGCGGCGCATCGCGGTCGCCGGCTCACGCGTCCGGTATCGCACCCTGGAAGACGTCCTCGTGCGGGCGGCGGACCGTCGGAGCCGGCCGCGGGCCTTCTGACCCCCGCACCGTCCGCATCCTTCCGTCTCCTCTCTTCCGATCTCCCGTCCCCCCGTCTCCCGACTTCCCGTCCGTTGACGCACGCCCGGGCGGCCCCGTACGTTTCTCCAGCCGAAATCCTTGAATAGCATGGTCTTGGAGCGCGTACACCTGCTCCGGATCTCGCCCCGCTCTCCGAGCTCGACCGTGCCCGCTGGAGGCCGATCCTTGGGTCTGCAACTGTATAACACGCTCACGCACCGCATCGAACCGTTCGAGCCGCTCGTGCCGTCGCGCGTGACGTTCTACCTGTGCGGTCCCACCGTCTGGAGCTACGCGCACATCGGAAACTTCCGGACCTTTCTGCTCGGTGATCTCCTGCGCCGCTACCTGGAGTACCGCGGTCTCGACGTCTTCCAGATCATGAACCTCACGGACGTGGACGACCGGCTGATCAACGCCGCGGGGAAGGCGGGCGTCCCGCTCGCCGAGTACACCGAGCCGTTCGTGCAGGCCTTCTTCGAGGATCGCGACTATCTGCGGATCCGGCCGGCCAGCGTGTATCCGCGCGCGACGGAATACATCGGTCCGATGGTCGATCTCATCCAGCGGTTACTGGAGCGCGGGCTCGCGTATCGGGGGGAGGACGGCTCGGTCTACTACGCGGTCTCGAAGTTCGACACCTACGGTCGGCTCTCGCAGCTCGACCGCCGGGAGCTCAAGGCGGGTGCGCGGGTGGCGAGTGACGAGTACTCGAAGGACGACGTCCGGGATTTCGCGCTCTGGAAGGCCGCCGATCCGGCGGCCGAGGCCGTGGGGGCGGCGTGGGACGCGCCGTTCGGGCGAGGGCGGCCGGGCTGGCACCTCGAGTGCTCGGCGATGGCGCTCACCGAGATCGAGACGCGCTTCGGGGTGAAGACGCTCGACATCCACGGCGGCGGGGTGGATCTGGTCTTCCCGCACCACGAGAACGAGATCGCCCAGTCGGAGGGGGCGACCGGCGCGCCGTTCGCCCGGTTCTGGGTGCATGGCGAGTTCCTGCTGGTCGAGGGGACCAAGATGTCCAAGCGGTTTGGGAACTACCTCACCGTGCGGGATCTCCAGGCGGAGGGGATCGATGCGGGGGCGGTACGCGCGCTGATGCTCTCGACGCACTACCGGCAGCAGCTCAACCTCTCGGATGCGGGGCTCAAGGCGGCCGCTGAGGGGACGAAGCGCCTCGGCGAATTCCGCGAGCGGCTGGCCGGGGCCGCCGGGGACGCCGGCGCAGCCGGGGTGGCCGAGGCGCCCGAGCCCGCGCAGACGCTCGTCGCCGAGTTCGAGGCGGCGATGGACGATGACCTGAACGCCCCCAAGGCGTCGGGTGCCGTCTTCGCGTTCGTCCGCGCGGCCAACCGGGAGCTCGACCAGGGAACCTGGGACGCGGGGGCCGCCGCCGCGGGGCTTGCCGCCTTCGACCGGGTCATGGGCGTCCTGGACATCCTTCCCTCGGCGGCCGAGGTGGAAGGCGACCTCGCGGCCTGGGTGGAGGAGCGCATCGCGGCCCGCCAGGCGGCGCGGAAGGCCAGGGATTTCGCGGCCGCCGACGCCATCCGGGACGAGGTGGCCGCCCGGGGCGTGGAGCTGGAAGACACCCCCCAGGGGACCCGCTGGAAAAAGCGGTAGGGACCCCGTTGACTCTTGTCAAATCGCAAGTTATGGTACGAGTCTCGCGCAAAACGGGCCTTGCGCTGACGTAGCTCAATTGGCAGAGCAGCTGATTTGTAATCAGCAGGTTAAGGGTTCGAGTCCCTTCGTCAGCTCCAGTTGAGGAGGCAGGGAGGTCGGAAGTCCCTGCAGACCGACGCCACCCCGCCAACTCGTTCGGTGCGGGGTGGTCTGTTAGCGGGGCCGTTGCGGGCACGGTGGGGTGCCCGAGTGGCTAAAGGGAGCAGACTGTAAATCTGCCGGCGTAACGCCTACGTAGGTTCGAATCCTACCCCCACCACTGGAATCGTTGGGCGCCGGCTGAGAGCCGGGGGGCTCTCGAGACGGGCGGTTGCTCGCGGGTGTAGCTCAGTTGGTAGAGCATCAGCCTTCCAAGCTGAGGGTCGCGGGTTCGAGTCCCGTCGCCCGCTTGAAACGCTCGCGTAGCTCAGTCGGTAGAGCGCGTCCTTGGTAAGGACGAGGTCACCGGTTCAATCCCGGTCGCGAGCTCTTTGACGAAGCGAATGACGGGAGGCTGCGGGTGGGCTCCCTGAACGGTGTGAGGACAGATGCCGCGCGACAAAGTCATTCTCGAGTGTACCGACTGTAAGAGTCGGAACTATTTCACCACGAAGAATCGTCGGAAGCACCCCGAGCGCGTCGAGTGGAAGAAGTACTGCCCGCGCTGCAACGGCCATAAGCTCCACAAGGAGTCCAAGTAGCCGTGAGCCCGGTGGCGCTCGCTCAGAAGTCGGCCGCCTACATCCGCGAAGTGCGGGCGGAAATGCGGAAGGTGACGTGGCCGTCGTGGGACGATCTTCGGAAGATGACGGTCGTCATCATCATCTTCGTGATCATCATTGGGATCATCATCGGCATCATGGACATCATCGCGTCCAAGGTGTTGATCGATCTGGTGGGGCGGTTGTTCACGTGATCCAAGCCGTGCTGGAGCCGAAGTGGTACGCCATTCAGACCACCGCCGGACACGAGAACAAAGTGCGGTCGCTGATCGAGCGGCGGATCGTGAGCGATCCGCGGCCCGAGGGTGAGCGGCTCATCCGGCAGGCGTTGGTGCCGACCCAGCAGGTGACCGAGATCAAGAACGGCAAGAAGGTCACCGTGGAGCGGAAGACGTTCCCCGGATACGTGCTCGTCGAGATGGTGCTCAATCAGGAGTCGCTGCACGTCATCAACGGCATCCAGGGCGTGATCAAGTTCGTCGGGCAGGGCTGGACGCCCCAGGCGCTGCGCCAGGATGAGGTGAACCGGCTCCTCGGCATCGAAGAGGAGACGGGCGAAGAAGAGATCAAGGAAGAGATCCCGTTCATGGTCGGCCAGGTGGTCGAGATCATGGAGGGGCCCTTCAGCGACTTCACCGGCACCGTGGAAGAGGTGCTCCCCGACAAGGGGAAGGTGCGGGTGAGCGTGAGTCTCTTCGGCCGGCCGACGACGGTGGAGCTGGATTATCTCCAGCTGAAGGGGCACTGACGACGTAGGCAGCGTGGCACGGTGGCAGCGTGGCAGACCGCCCTCGCCCGCCTGTGCCCGCCTTTGTCCGTCTTCGACCGCCCGGTAGGGTGGCGGGGCCGGGCGGGAATCCCCGACCACGGGGGCACCGTGGGAGCTCGGGACACGGTCCCAGCGAACGAGTAAGGATACGATGGCACCCAAACGACAGATCGGTTTCGTCAAGTTGCAGGTTCCCGCCGGCGCGGCCACGCCCGCGCCGCCGGTTGGCACCGCGCTCGGTCCGCACGGCGTCAACATCATGGACTTCTGCAAGCAGTACAACGCGAAGACGCAGGGGCAGCCGGGGATGATCATCCCGGTCGAGGTGACGATCTACCACGACCGGACGTTCACCTTCATCACCAAGACGCCCCCCGCGGCCGTGCTCCTGAAGAAGGAAGCCGGGATCGAGAAGGGCTCGCCGATGTCGAACCGGCAGAAGGTCGGCACGGTGACCCGCGCGCAGGTCCGGAAGATCGCCGAGCTCAAGATGCCGGACCTCAATGCGAACGACATCGAGGGCGCGATGAAGATCATCGCGGGCACGGCGCGCGCGATGGGTCTCGAGGTGTCGGACTGATGCCGCGCCACGGGAAGAAGTTCCAGTCGGCGGCGGCCACCATCGATCGCGCGCAGGAGTACGGGCCGCGCGACGCGGTGAGCCAGGTGAAGGACGCCGCGTTCGCCAAGTTCGACGAGACCGTCGAGATCGCGCTCAACCTCGGGGTCGATCCCCGGCACGCCGATCAGATCGTCCGCGGCACGGTGGTGCTCCCGCACGGGACCGGCAAGAAGGTCCGCGTCCTGGTCCTCGCGCAGGGCGACAAGGCCAAGGAGGCCGAGGCCGCCGGCGCCGATTTCGTCGGGGTCGAGTACGTGCCCAAGATCAAGGAGGGCTGGCTCGACTGCGACGTGATCATCGCCACGCCGGATATGATGGGGCAGGTCGGGCAGCTCGGCCGGATTCTCGGCCCGCGCGGGCTCATGCCGAACCCCAAGTCGGGCACGGTGACGATGGACGTCGCCAAGGCGATTGGCGACGTGAAGGCGGGCAAGATCGAGTTCCGCGTGGACAAGACGGGCAACCTCCACGCGCCGATCGGCCGCGTCTCGTTTTCCGTAGATCAGCTGTTTGACAATCTGAACGCGTTCGTCGAGGCGGTGATGCGGGCGAAGCCGAGCGCCGCGAAGGGCACCTACCTGCGCTCCGCGACGATCTCGAGCACGATGGGGCCCGGGGTGCGCGTGGATACGGCGGTGTACCGATGAAAATGAGTCGCACGCAGAAGGGCGCCGTCGTCGAGCGCCTGATCGAACAGATCCGCGGAGCGGAGACGCTCTATCTGACGGATTTCACCGGCCTCGCGGTGAAGAACATCACCGATCTCCGGCGCCGGATCCGGCAGGCGGGCGGCGAGTACGTCGTCGTCAAGAACACCCTCGCGACCCGCGCGCTGGCGGACGCCGAGGTGGCCGGTCTCGACGAGCACCTGGCGGGTCCGACCGCGTTCGTGCTCGCGGGCGAGCCGGTGGGCGCGGCGAAGATCCTCGCCGAGTTCCAGCGCGATTTCAAGACGTTTCAGATCAAGGCCGGTCGCGTCGAAGGGCGCACGGTCTCGGCCGACGACGTCCAGAAGCTCGCCACGCTCCCGTCGCGCGAGCAGCTGCTGAGTCAGCTGGCGGGCGGGTTCCAGGCACCGCTCCAGGGATTCCTGGGCGCGATGAACGGACTGTTGTACCAGTGGGTCGGCGCCCTCGAGGCGCTCCGCGCGCAGCGCGTCGATGCTGCATAACCCGGTTTTGAAGAGAGAGTGACGGCATGGCCACCACGACACTGAGCAAAGACGACATCCTCGAGGCGATCGCCAACATGTCGGTGATGGAACTCGCCGACCTGATCGAGGCGTTCAAGGACAAGTTCAACGTCACGATCGCCGCGGCGCCCGCCGCTGCGGCGCCCGCGGGTGGGGCGGCCGCCGCCGCGCCCGCCGCCGAGGAACAGACCGAGTTCACCGTCGTCCTCAAGGAGGCGGGGTCCAAGAAGATCCAGGTCATCAAGGCCGTCCGCGAGGTCACCTCGCTCGGCCTCAAGGAAGCGAAGGACCTGGTGGACGGTGCCCCCGGCAACGTTCGGGAGGGTGTCACGAAGGACGAGGCCGAAGCAATCAAGAAGAAGCTCGAGGAGCAGGGCGCGACCGTCGAGCTGAAGTAGCCGCCGGGTTCCGCGGCCGCCGTTGGGGCGGCCGCGGTTCACCCGGTCGCCTTCAGCCACGACGGTATGCAACTGATTGAACGTCTCACGTTTTTTCCTGCTCGCCCAGCGAGCCCCGACGCCTCCGTCGGCCCGATCCGGGTCCGGCGCGGACGGGGCCATTTGCGTTGTGTGAGGAAGGCTTAGCTCGATGACCACGACGACTTTTCCAGTCATTTCGTTCGCCAAGCTCGAGGGGGGGATGCCCATGCCCCACCTCCTCGACATTCAGACGCACTCGTTCAAGGCGCTGCTCCAGACCGTGCCGACGGAGCCGGCCCCCGATCTCGGGCTCGAGCGCGTCTTCAACGACGTATTCCCGATCAGCGACGTGAACGGGAACTACTCGCTCGAGTTCGTGAAGTTCACGCTCGGCGAGCCGAAGTACACCGTCGAGGAGTGCATCGAGCGCGACATGACGTACTCGGCATCGCTCAAGGCGACGCTGCGCCTCGTGGTGCTCGAGGAGCTCGAGGGTGGTACCAAGCGCCCGAAGAACATCATCGAGAAGGAAGTCTATCTCGGCGAGCTGCCCATCCTCACGCCGCTCGGGACGTTCGTGATCAACGGCGCCGAGCGCGTCGTGGTCTCGCAGCTCCACCGCTCGCCGGGCGTGGTCTTCGAAGAGACCATCCACCCGAACGGGCAGCACCTGAACAGTGCCCGGATCATCCCGTTCCGCGGGTCGTGGGTCGAGTTCACCGTGGACATTCACGACGTCATCTACGTCCACATCGACAAGAAAAAGAAGTTCCCGGCCACGGCGCTGCTCCGCGCCTTCGGCTACGGCACGAACACCGACATCCTCCGGCTCTTCTACGCCACGCGCGAGCTCGATCTCACGCGCAAGCTCGAAGAGCGCGCCCTCCGGCGCGAGGTGCTCGGGAGCCTGCTGGCCGAGGAAGTGGCGGATCCCGAACCCGAGGAGAAGGACGGCGAGCCGCTCGGCCGCGAGGGGGACGAGCTCACCGCCGAGCGCTACTCGGCGTTCCGCAAGGCGGGCATCAAGAGCGTCCGCGTGTTCGCGCGCTACACCACGATCGACGTCCGCGACGACGAGCGGCCGACCACCATGCAGCTCGACGAGCGCCAGGTGCTCGCCTTCGACGTGCCCGATCCGGAGACCGGGGAGGTGCTGGTCGAGGCGGGGAAGGAGCTCACCGAGACCGCTAAGAAGAAGCTGATCAAGGCGGGCGCCTACAAGGTGGACGTCCTGCTCCCCTCGGCGCGCGTCGAGACGCAGCTCGTCAAGAACACGCTCGCCAAGGACCCGACCTCCTCCGAGGCCGAAGCGCTCGAGCAGATCTACGCCCTGCTCCGGCCGGGTGAGGCGCCGAACCTGGAGACCGCGCGCGCGGCCCTCGAGCGGCTCTTCTTCAACCCGAAGCGCTACGACCTCGGGCGCGTCGGCCGCTACAAGATCAACCAGCGCCTGAAGGTGAAGGTCCCCGACACGCACACGGTGCTCACCGAGGACGACTTCGTCGCGATCATCCGCTACCTCCTCGAGCTCTCCGAGGGCCGCGGCCACACCGACGATATCGATCACCTCGGCAACCGGCGCGTGCGCACCGTGGGCGAGCTGATCGCCAATCAGTTTTCGGTCGGCCTGTCCCGGATGGCGCGGCTGGTCAAGGAGCGGATGAGCATCAACTCCGACCCGGAGAAGATCTCGCTCGACGATCTGGTCAACGCCCGGACCGTGAGCGCCGTGATCCAGGCGTTCTTCGGCTCCTCGCAGCTGAGCCAGTTCATGGACCAGACCAACCCGCTGGCCGAGCTGACCAACAAGCGCCGGCTCTCGGCCCTGGGACCGGGCGGCCTGACCCGGGAGCGGGCCGGCTTCGAAGTCCGTGACGTGCACTACTCCCAGTACGGGCGGATGTGCCCGATCGAGACGCCGGAAGGTCCGAACATCGGCCTGATCACCAGTCTCGCGACGTTCGCCCGGATCAACGAGCTGGGCTTCATCGAGACGCCCTACCGGCTGGTCAAGGCCGGGCGGGTGACCGACGAGATCCGGTGGCTCTCGGCCAGTGAGGAAGAGGGCTACGCGGTGGCCCAGGCCAACGCGGTGGTCGACCCGGACGGCAAGCTGGTCGAGAGCCTGGTGCTCTGCCGCCGGGGCGACGACTACCCGCTGCTGGCGCCCTCGCGGATCGACTACATGGACGTGGGGCCGGAGCAGCTGGTGTCGATTGCCGCCGCGCTGATCCCGTTCCTGGAGCACGACGACGCCAACCGGGCCCTGATGGGCTCGAACATGCAGCGGCAGGCGGTGCCGCTCCTCTTTCCCGACGCCCCGACCGTGGGCACCGGGCTCGAGGAGAAGGTGGCCCGTGACTCGGGCGCCGTGATCGTGGCCCGGCGGGCCGGGATCGCTACCCGGGTCACCGCCGACGAGATCATCATCGACGCCGGCTCGGTCGGGGTTGGCGATCAGCCGCTGGCGCGGCTGGCGCAGGTGGACCGCTACCGGGTCAAGAAGTTCTGGCGGACCAATCAGGACACCGCGATCAACCAGCGGCCCCTGGTCCAGGTGGGCGATCAGATCGGCGCGGGGCAGATCATCGCCGACGGCGCCGCGACCGAGGAGGGTGAGCTGGCCCTGGGCGCGAACGTCACCGTGGCGTTCATGCCCTGGTACGGACACAACTTCGAGGACGCGATCGTCCTGTCCGAGCGGCTGGTCAAGGACGACGTCTACTCGTCGATCCACATCCAGGAGCTCGAGCTCCACGTCCGTGACACCAAGCGCGGCCAGGAGGAGATCACCCGCGAGATTCCCAACGTCTCCGACGAGGCCCTGGTCGATCTCGACGAGCGAGGCATCATCCGGATCGGCGCCCACGTGAAGC
>Ga0209919_1000651_pt1 | contig 17197 bp, 16 predicted proteins | sample SalPon2A_C_D2_MG_FD_185721 | JGI IMG/M metagenome (GOLD analysis project Ga0209919, IMG submission 185721) | Soil microbial communities from South San Francisco under conditions of wetland restoration - Salt Pond MetaG R2A_C_D2_MG (SPAdes)... | ecosystem: Environmental > Terrestrial > Soil >... | reverse complement strand
CAGCAATTGCTCGAAGCTCACCGAGCGGCCCTGCTCCGGGTCCATGCCGGACACCGCGGGATCGTGCACCAGCACCTGCATGCCCAGGCCCCGCGCCCGCCTGGCCACCGCGCGGGCGATGTTGCCATAGCCCAGCAGGCCCAAGGCGCGCCCGGCGATGCGGCGCATGCCCCGGAAGGCCACCCCTGGATAGCTGCCGCCCCGGATAGCACGGTCAAAGCGCACGATACGCCGCTGCAGGGCGAACAGCAGGCCGATGGCGTGCTCGGCCACCTCATCCAGGCAATACGTGGGGGAATACGTGACCGGGATGCCCAGCTTCGTAGCGTGATCCACCGCGATGTTGTCCAGCCCCACGCCGTAGCGCGTGATGATGCGGCACTTCGGTGCCGCGTCGATCACCTTGGGCGTGACATGCTTCCAACAGGTGAGGATGGCGTCCGCCTCAGGCGCGAGGCCGATCAATTCCGCCTCTTCGCCCGTCTCGGCGACGATCAATTCAGCCGGCAGGTCGGCCAGGATCTCCCGCTCGATGTCCAGCGAGGGCCACTGGTAGTCCGTGACGAGTATCTTGTACATGGCGGCTCAGCGCGTGAGGTGAGGGCCGGGGGCTCACCCTACCCCGTCCGCGCGTGCCTGGCCAGAGCGTGGCTCCGCGAAGCCACGGGCCCATGCCGGCAACCCGCCGGGGCTTGCCGACAGCAACCAGCCGCTCAAGCCTCGCCGCCGGACTCGCCGGCGGGGGGCGTCTCGTCGGGCGGCTGTGGCGCCGGGGCCTCCGCTGGGAGCGCCACTGGCGCCGCCAGAAAGCGCCCGCCCAGCACGAACGGCCCGGCAAGTTCCACCAACCGCACCAGCACCCGGAGCTGACCCTGCATCACGCTGTAGTGCGCGAGGATCACGTTCCAGGGGTCCTCCATCACCCAGTGCGAGACGGCGAACTCGAAGAACACCGAGAGCACCAGCCAGAGCACCCCCAGGCCGATCAGGCGCACGCGGGTGAGGGCACCGGCGTTGCGGCGCAGGAAGACGTACATGACGATCAGCATCGCCACGCACAGGATCGGCGTGCCGGCGATGCGGCCCCAGAAGGCACCCCATTGAGGCACGTACACCGCATCGCGCAGAATGCCGTTCAGCACGGCCAGCACGAAGAAGGCCAGCCACACCCAGATGGCCTTGACGAACAGGGATCGCATGAGGCTCTCGGAATCCGGATGGACGTGCCGCCGGGCAGTGCCCGCCTGCCTATTCGCCCTGCGGCCCGCGATTGATGATGGCAGCGGCATAGCCCGCGCCGAAGCCGTTGTCGATGTTGGTGACCGTCACGCCCGGCGCGCAGGAATTGAGCATGGTCAGCAACGCCGCCACACCACCCAGCCCCGTGCCATAACCCACGGACGTCGGCACGGCGATGATCGGAGCGCGGGCCAAACCACCCACTACCGACGGCAGCGCGCCTTCCATACCCGCCACCACGACGAGCACCCGCGCCGCATCGATCCTGGCCTGGTGCGCCATCAGGCGATGAATGCCCGCCACGCCCACGTCGGCCACAAGTTCCACCCGCGCCCCCATGATGCGCGCCGTCTCGGCGGCTTCGGAGGCTACGGGCAGATCCGCCGTGCCGGCGCAGAGCACCAGCACCCCGCCCACGGGCGTCACGCCCTCCAGCCCGAAAGTCAGCGTGCGCGCCACGGGGTTATACTGGCCACCGGGCAACGCATCCGTGACGAGCGGTGCGCGTTCGGGGGCCAGCCGCGTCACCAGCAGGCGCGGGTGCACCCCCAGGTGGGCGCGGCAGATCTCCAGCAACTGCTCATCCGCCTTGCCCTCCGCGAACACCACCTCCGGGAAGCCCAGGCGGCGTGCCCGCTGGTGGTCCACCTTGGCGAAGCCGAGTTCCTGGTACGATTCGCGCTCCACCTGGCGGATCGCCTCGTCCGCCGTCAGGTCGCCGGCCTTCAGGCGCTGCAGCAGGGTCAGCAGCTCGGTTCGATCCATACTCGACTGTCGCGCAGGGAACGCGCGCTTATCCCGCCAGCTTGGACTTGAGCAGGTCGTTGACCACGCCGGGGTTGGCCTGGCCACGCGTCGCCTTCATTACCTGCCCCACGAAGAAGCCGAACACCTTGTCGCGCCCGGAGCGGTACTGCTCCACCTGGTCGGCGTTGTCCGCCAGCACCTTCTCCACGATGCGCTCCAGCTCGCCCGTATCGGAAACCTGGCGCAGACCCTTCTCCTCCACGATCTGCGCAGGGGCCTTGCCGGTCGCGTACATCTCCTCGAACACGGACTTGCCCATCTTGCTGGAAAGCTCGCCGCGCTCGACCATGCCAATCATTTCGGCCAGTGCATCGGGCCCGAACTTCAGCTCGGCCGGGCCGATCTTGTCCTCGTTGAAGCGCGCGGAGAGATCCCCCATGATCCAGTTGGCCGCCTTCTTGGGCGGCGCCCCGCCAGCCACCACGGCCTCGAAGAACTCGGCGATGGCGCGGTCGCTCACCAGCACGGATGCATCGTAGGCCGACAGCTCGAACTCGCGCTCGTAGCGCGTGCGTTTCTCGTCCGGCAGTTCGGGCAGGGCGGCCCGCAAGGATTCCACCCAGGCCGCATCCAGCCGCACCACGGGCAGGTCCGGCTCCGGGAAGTAGCGGTAGTCGTGGGCCTCCTCCTTGGAGCGCATGGGATACGTCGTCTTGCTGAGCGAGTCATAGAGCCGCGTCTCCTGCACGATGCGGTGCCCGGCCAGCAGTTCCTCGGTCTGGCGCCCGATCTCGTAGGTGAGCGCGTCGCGCACGTAGCGGAACGAGTTGATGTTCTTCGTCTCCGTGCGCGTGCCCAGCTTCTCGGCGCCCCGCACACGCAGGGAAACGTTGGCGTCCGCCCGCAGGTTGCCCTGCTCCATGTTGCCGTTGCTCACGCCCAGGTAGGTCACCAGGCTGTGGATGGTCTCCATGTACAGGCGCGCTTCCTCGGGGGAGCCCATATCCGGCTCGCTGACGATCTCCACCAGCGGCACGCCCGCGCGGTTAAGGTCCACGTAGGTGGCATTGGCGTCCGCCCCGTCGTGCACCAGCTTGCCGGCATCCTCCTCCACGTGGATGCGCGTGATGCCGATGCGCTTGGGCTTGCCGTCCACCACGATTTCCACCCATCCGTGCTCGCACAGGGGGCGGTCGTACTGGCTGATCTGATAGGCCTTGGGCAAATCGGGGTAGAAGTAGTTCTTGCGCGCAAACTGGCTATCCAGCCGCACCGTACAGTGCGTGGCCAAGCCCATCCGCACGGCCAGCTCGATGGCCCGGCGGTTCGTCACCGGCAGCACGCCCGGCAGCCCCAGGCACACCGGACACGTGTTGTCGTTCGGTGGCCGGCCGAACTCCGTGGAGCAGGAGCAGAACAGCTTGGACTGCGTGGCCAGCTGTGCGTGAATCTCCAGTCCGATGACAGTCTCGAATTCCATCGTTGTCTCGCGCAAAGCCGCAAAGGCGCCAAGAAGAACCGGCACCAACAAAGTGATCAAGATACCACATCAGTTCACGGAGGGCTCCGGCAAGCGATGCACCAACCGCGTGATGCCGTCCTTGATGAGAGGGGCACCGAAGTTGATCAACAGGCCTAGGCGCTTATCCGCCAAGCGCAGGTAGGTCATGAGTTGCTTTTTGTGAACGGGTGCCACAGCTTCCACGGACTTGAGCTCGACGATGACGCGCCCCTCCACCAGTAGATCTGCTCGGAACCCCTCACTGAAGCGGAGCTCTCCATAGATCACCTGGATCGGCACCTGCCTTTCGACACGCATCCCTCGCTGCCCCAATTCGTAGGCAAGCACCTGCTCGTAGACCGATTCCAGCAACCCAGGCCCTAAGGTCGTGTGCACTTTGTAGGCAGCATCGACAACCTGCCGCGCAATTTCATTCTCGTCCATGTGGGGCTGCTGGATCCGTGACCGAGGCACGCCCGCCATCGTTCCTTTACTGCTCATTTGGATACGCTTGGCCGTCCTTTGCGCCTTCGCGTCTTTGCGCGAGGTGCGCCTTTCCAAGCCTGCGGTCAATACGCCTGGGCGAAGATGACGCGCCGGGTGGAAGGCTCGCCGGTGACGATGCACTTGCCCTGCTCCTGCACCCCATCGAGCGGAATGCAGCGGATGGTGGCCTTGGTCTCCTCCTTGATCTTCGCTTCCGTCTCGGCCTTGCCGTTCCAGTGGGCATAGACGAAGCCGCCCTCGCCTTCGATGATGCGCTTGAACTCCGCGTAGTCGTCCACCGTGTGGCTGTGGGCGGTGCGGAAGTCTACCGCGCGCTGGTACAGGTCGGCCTGCATCGTGTCCAGCACCTCCGCGGCCAGTTCGCCCACGCGCTCGATGGGCACCGGGGTCTTGGCCCGATTGTCGCGCCGCACCAGCATCACCTGGCCCTGCTTCACGTCACGCGGCCCCACCTCGATGCGCAGCGGCACGCCCTGCTGCACCCAGTAGAAGAAGCGCTCCGCCGGTCGCAGATCCGTCCGCGTGTCCAGCTTGATGCGCAGCGGGTCGAAGCGCTCGGCCAGCGCCGCCTGCACGCGCTCGGCGAAGGGTGCCACCTCGGACTGCTCCGCATCGCTCTGCCACAGCGGCACGATGGCCACCTGCACGGGCGCGATGCGCGGCGGCAGCACGAGGCCGTCGTCGTCGCTGTGGGTCATCAGCAGCCCGCCGATCATGCGGGTGGAGACGCCCCAGGAGGTCGTGTGCACGAACTGGCGGCTGTTGTCGCGGCCCAGAAACTGGATGTCGAAGGCCTTGGCGAAGTTCTGTCCCAGGTTGTGCGAGGTGCCGGCCTGCAGCGCCTTGCAGTCCTGCATCATGGCCTCGATGGAGTACGTGCGCACGGCCCCGGGGAACTTCTCCGTTTCGCTCTTGCGCCCGGGAATGACGGGCATGGCCAGGTAGTCCTCGTGGAAGCGCCGGTAAATCTCCAGCATGCGGCGCGTCTCCTCCTCGGCCTCCTCGGGCGTCTCGTGGGCCGTGTGCCCCTCCTGCCACAAGAACTCCGAGGTGCGCAGGAACAGGCGCGTGCGCATCTCCCAGCGCATGATGTTGCACCACTGGTTGATGAGCACCGGCAGGTCCCGGTAGCTCTGAATCCACTGGGCGTACATGTGCCCGATCACCGTCTCGGAGGTGGGCCGCACCACAAGCGGCTCCTCCAGCTCCTTGCCGCCCGCGTGCGTCACCACGGCCAATTCGGGTGAGAAACCCTCGATGTGCTCCGCCTCGCGCTTGATGAAGCTCTCGGGGATGAGCACGGGGAAGTAGGCGTTGACGTGCCCCGTTTCCTTGAACATGCGGTCCAGCACGGCCTGCATGCGCTCCCAGATGGCGTAGCCCGTGGGACGGATCACCATGCAGCCCTTCACGGGCGCGTAGTCGGCCAGTTGCCCGGCCTGGATCACGTCCAGGTACCACTTCGAGTAGTCTTCCTTGCGGGGGGTGATGTTCTTGGCCATGCGTCGTCGTGCCGGGCGTTGAAGGGTTGGCGGGCGGGCGGGTCACTTGGTCGCGACGAAGCGGGCGCCGCCCAGCCGCCCGCTCTCGATGATCTCCACAAAGTCCGTGTAGCCGGCCACGTAGCGCTCGTGACGCTCGCGGCCGTAGCGCCGCACAGTCTCGTCCTCCAGGGAGCGGTACATTTCCAGCCGCCCCCGCAGGATGCGGCTCCACCAGGGCGACAGGTCCTCGTGGCTCACCTCGCGGAAGCCCGCGCGCTCCAGGTGCGCCGTGTATTCCTCCACCGCGATCAGGCTCACCGCCGCAATCGCCTCGCGCAGGCGCTCGCGGTCCCGTGCCGTCAGCCGCGGCGTGGCCACCAGGTCCGTGAAGCCCAGCCGGCCACCGGCGCGCAAGGCCCGGCAACAGCCGCCCAGCAGCGCGGCTTTGTCTGGGATGTGCAGAAACGCCTCCTGGCTGATGGCCGCGTCGAAGTCCCGCTCGGCCAGCGCCTGCTCCAGTGCCGTAGCATCCCCGGACACGATGCGCACGCGGTCAGCCAGGCCCACGCGAACTGTCAGCGCAGCCGCTCCGGCACAGCGGCCCGCGTTTACCTCCACACCGACTAGGGTGCAGCCATACCGCCAAGCCAGGTAGCGGCTCGTACCGCCCAGCCCGGCGCAAACGTCCAACACGCGCATGCCCGGGGTCAATCCCAGGCGCTGTGCCAGGACGTCCGTGGCCTCCAGCCCGCCGTAGTGGTCCTGATCGTAAGCCGCCAGATCGCTCGGCTGCAGCGCGTCCAACGCCTTGCCGTCCGCCTGCAGCTTGCTGAGTACCTCCGCTTCGTTGATGGGGTGCTCGTCGTAGAGCGCGCGCACCTCATCCATGGCCCATTGCCCCCTGTGGGCCGCGCACGCGGCCGTCTACTTCAGCGCCGTCAGACACCAGTGGTTCGGCATGATGGCATGCTCGGCGATGTCATGGAAGCCCGCGGCCTCCAGTTCCGCCTCCACCTGCTCCGTGGTGAAGCGCACTTCCAGCGGCGGCCCGTGCTCGGTCTCGACGGCCTTCCAATCCACCAGGGCCAGCCGCCCGCCGGGCCGCAACAGCCGTTTGCACTCCGCCAGCGTGCGGTCGCGAAAGTCCAACTCGTGGTGCAGGTTGACCATCAGCACCACGTCCGCGATGCCGTCCGCCAGCGGGACGTGCACCTCCTCCGTCTTCACGGGCTTCACGTTGGTCGCCCCGGCCTGCCGGATGGCTTCCTCCAGGTAGCGCAGCATGTCCGCGTTCACGTCGCAGGCATAGACCGTGCCCTGGGGCAGGTGCCGGGCAATGGGCAACGCGAAGAAGCCGATACCCGCCCCCAGGTCGACCACGGTCTGCACCTTCAGGCCGGCGCTGACCACGCCCCACAGCACGTCCGGATTCTGCACCTCCAGCCGGGCGGGGTCGCGCAGGCGCTCCAGCCGCGAGGGGTCGAACTTGAGCCCCGTGCCGTGCCCGTGTCCGTGGTGATGACCGTGCTTGTGGCTGTGGGAATGGGCCTGTTTCGCATCGTCTGCCATAGCGGTGTGCCTGTTGGTTGGGAGTGGGTAAATATGGGTGGGTGCCGCCACCGTGCGCTCAATCGGTGGGGAGGGGCCGCACATCGCGCACCTCGGCGTCCAGGGAGCCGTCGGCCAACCGCACGCTGAGCGCATCGCCGCGTTGCACGTCCCCCGTGCCTCGCACGGGCCGCCCGTCTGCGTGTCGCACGGCGCCATAGCCGCGGTGCATCACGGCGAGTGGGCTGAGCGAATCGAGCAGCCCGGCGTGCGTCGCCAGACGCTCGCGCAGGGTGGCCAGATGCCGTTGCAGCGCGGAGGGCAGCCGGCCCTGGTGCTCCGCCACCATGCGGCGGTGCAGGGCGTGGAAGCGATCCGGGCGCAGCATGAGCAGCTTCTCGTGTTCCGTCAGCCAGCGCTCACGAGAACGCTCCACGCGAGCCGCCCCACCCGAGCGCGCACGCTCCCACAGGTCATCCAGCCGCTGCGCGTGCTGGCGGATCAGCGCATCGGGGCTGGTCAGGCGGGCGCGCAGGGCCTGCCAGCGCTCGGCGTAGCGCTCCAGCGCGCGGCGCAAATCGCCGAAGAGCGAGCTGCGCCGGCCGTCCACGGCAGCCAGCAGGTCCGGCTTGTTGGGCGCCACGATTTCCGCGGCGGCCGAGGGCGTCGGCGCCCGCACGTCCGCCACGAAGTCCGCGATGGTGAAGTCCGTCTCGTGCCCCACGGCGGAAATCACCGGCACGGACGAGGCGGCGATGGCCCGCGCCACCGGCTCCTCGTTGAAGGCCCATAGGTCTTCCACCGAGCCGCCGCCGCGGCCCACGATGATCACGTCGATCTTTTGCGCGGTCGCCAGGCGGTTCAGCGTGGCAATGCCTTCGGCGATCTCCGCCGCGGCCTGGGCGCCCTGCACCACTGCCGGATAAAGCAGTACCGGCAGCCCCGGGAAGCGCCGCTCCAGCACGTGCAGCATGTCGCGGATGGCCGCCCCGCGGGGGGAGGTGACAATGCCGATGCGGCGGGGCAGGTAGGGCAGCGGCCGCTTGCGCGCCGGGTCGAACAGCCCCTCGGCCTCCAACTTGCGCTTGAGCTGCTCGAAGGCGAGTTGCAGGGCCCCGGTGCCCTGGGGCTCCACCAGCAGTACCTGGATCTGGTACTCGCCGCGCTGCTCGTACACCGAGATCCGACCGCGCACCACTACGGCCAGCCCATCCTCCAGCGTGAAGCGCAGGGACGACGCCGCGGAGCGGAACATCACGCAGCGCACCTGCGCGCCGGCGTCCTTCAGGTTGAAGTACCAGTGGCCGGAAGCAGCACCCTTCACGTTGGAAAGCTCCCCCTCCACCAGCACGATGGGGAACTCCTCCTCCAGCAGCCCCTTGATGCGCCGGGTGAGCTGCGTGACGGAGAGCACCGGCGGCTCGCCCGCATCGCCGGTGTGCGAGCTGAAATCGCGCGAGCCGGGCGCTTCCTCGCCGCGTTCCTGCGGCGTGTCCGCGCTCTCGTCCAGCTCCACTTCAAAGGGAACTTGCTTCATGCCGCTCTGGGAATGGGGCGCCCTACGGCCTCGCAACCGGGGGACGCGCAATCTGTTCCAGCATCGCACACGGGGGAACCGCGTGTCATGTGCGCGGGGCAGGCGCGAGGCCGGGTGACGCCCTGTCCAAGCCCCGCAGCCGTGCTATACTTGCCGGCATCCGACGCATTTCGAGGCCCCATCGGCGGGCCGCCACATCGCATCGTGGGGAGATTCGCACATGGAAAAAGCATACTTCGCGGCCGGCTGCTTCTGGGGCGTGGAGGGCGCGTTCCGGCGCGTTCAGGGTGTCAAAGAGACGGCGGTGGGCTACATGGGCGGCCGCGGCGAGCATCCGACCTATGAGGAGGTCTGCTCGGACCGCACCGGCCATGCGGAGGCCGTGGAGGTGGTCTACGATCCGGCGCAGGTGTCCTACGATGCGCTGCTGGAGGTATTCTGGGACAGCCACGACCCCACCCAGGTGAACCGCCAGGGGCCGGACGTGGGCACGCAATACCGCAGCGTTATCTTCACCACCAGCGAGAATCAGACGCAGGCGGCCGAGGCGGACAAGGACAAGCTGGAGCACGAGGGCCGCTTCCAGCGGCCGATCGCCACGCAGATCCAGCCCGCCCCCACGTTCTGGAAGGCGGAAGACTATCACCAGCAGTACTTCGAGAAGCGCGGACTGCGTGCCTTCGGACACTAGGCTGTGTCTGAAAAGGCATCGCCGCAGGCTTCCGCGCGCTTCGAGACGCGGCTTTTGGCCGCTCCTCAGCAACGCGGGAATGTGCGGTGAGCCGTAGACCGGAGCCGTGTTCCTGAGGAAGGCTCCATTGGAGCCTGTCTCGAAGGACACGGCGGTGTATCTGCGTTTCTGCAAGGTTTTCAGACACAGCCCGGGCGCGGGAACTCCCGGACTTCGGACGCAGGGCTCAGCCCACGATGTGCAAGGGCACCGCGAGCACCTCATCGTCACTGGGCAGGTAGCCGCAGCTCGCCAGCGAGGCAGGGTCAACGCCCTTGCGACGGAGGTTGACGATCAGGGCGCGCTCACGCCCCAGGCAGTCAGGGCAGATTGTCTCCTCGGTGAAGTAAGAGACGGTGCGTACGGTCATCAGCCGGGAGCACCGCTCGCAGCGGTCGTCCCTGAGAATTCCATCGTAACGCATGATACCTCCCGCCCAGGCGCAGAGCCTGGGACGGACGAAGGGGGAGCCGGGCAGGCCCGCGCAGACGGCGCCGGGAGGAAGCCACCGGATGAGGTCCATCCGGCAACACTGCCCATGCAGGAAGGAAACAAGCTTGGCATTACGGTACCAGATTCGGAACGGCCCGTGCCGGACACAGATCACTTCGTCATGGAGACGAGGTGTGCGATAGTAGATGGATTGCTTGACACCCCGCCCGGGTTCACACATCCGATCGCGCAGCAGACGCTTGACCTGCATCAAGGCGGTTCTGCTGTGATCCGATAGACTTTTCCCGAAATTTCATTTGCCCGCACCTGCCACGCAAGGGGGGCCTCGCGTTGAGCAGGAATCGGAACCGCAGAGGCTCCTGGCATCACAGGAAACCTGTCTCATGGCGCACGACGATCCGCACATCCCGCGCGGTCAGCCGTTGACCCTGGACTGTCTTACGTGCCGCACGCGCCGCACCGCAGAGTGGGCCGCGCTATCGGACGAAGATCTGGCCGAGGTCAACGCGACAAAGACGACGCGGCGGTACCAGCGGGGGGAAATCGTGTACGCTCACGGTCAGCCCTGCAATGGGCTGTACTGCATCGCCTCGGGCACGACCGCGGTGCGCCGGGCGGAACCGGCGCTGCCCACCGTGCTGGTGCGGCTGGCCTTTGCCGGCGAGACGCTGGGCTACCGGGCCCTGCTGGAGGGTACGGTCTGCGCTGGCGATGCCAAGGTGCTCGAACCGAGCGTGATCTGCCACGTGGAATTGGTGCCGGTGCAGCGGTTGCTGCGTCGCCACCGGCCCCTGGTGATGCGCTTCCAGTCGCACCTCGCCGCGGACCTGGACGCCGCGGAGGCCGGATTGGCCCAGGTAGCCTGGCTGCCCGTGCGCAGCCGCGTGGCGCGACTGATCGTGGGCTTGGCCGAGCGCAGCACCGAGATCAACGGCGAGGAAGCGCTGGAGGTGTCCCTGCCCATGACCCGCCGGGACATGGCCGAACTGCTCTGCACCCGTCCGGAAACGCTCACCCGGGCCCTGCAGTCGATGGAAGACGATGGCCTGCTGCGCAACGCCGGCCACCGCCTGGCCATTCCGAGCCTGCCGCGGCTACGCGAAGAGACGGTGCCCCCGCCGGCCTGACAGCGCCGGATCCAGCCCTTGGACCCGCCGCGAGGCGCACTCGGCAGGGCACCCAGCGCCCGCATCTCGCGAAAGAACCGACAACCGATTGATGGGGGAAACGCTGCTGGCAGGCTGACAAAAAAAGCGGCGGCGAGACACCCGCGTGTGCCCCGCCGCCCCAACGCCCGTCTCCGCAACGGGCGTGTTCCTTGCGACAATCCACTGCTGCCGTCACCCGCTTAATGGCCTGCGCGGCTGCTTCGCGGCCGGTCAGGCAACTCCGCAGGCAGTCCGCGATTTGAGCGGGCGCTGGAACGTACCACACAAATTCGCCAAAGCACCAGCCTTTGGGGCCACTTCCGTGAACATAGCGCCAGCAAGCACCGCCCTAGCGGGGCCCAGGGCAATATGCTTTGGCCAAATCCGCGGCCAGGGCATCGCGTAGCGGCGGAAGCAAGAGAATTTCCTCATCACAGTCCACACTCCGCCCTGCAGCGCGACTGTGCTCTCAGGTGTCCAGCACCACCAGCGCTTGACCTTCGGCCACCGCGTCCTCCTCCTTGACGAGAACCTCCGCCACCGTCCCGGCGCCCGTGGCAAGCACGGGAATCTCCATCTTCATCGATTCGAGGATCAGCAGGGCATCGCCATCGGCCACCTGCCGGCCGGGCTCCGTTTCGATCTTCCACACCTTTCCGGTGATCTCCGACTTCACTTCGATGCGCGCCATGGTGCTTCGTCCAAGCGGATGCGATGCGTTGGACCGCTGTATTCGCGGGCGTCATGAATGCCCCGGACGGGCCTGCCGGGCACGTCTCATGGATCAACCCAACCATGCGGGGGTCGCCCATCCTTGTGTGTCGCCATCCGGATTGTCAACCGTCGGTGACAGCATCGCGCTCCACCGTCCATTGCCCGGCGGCGGTGGAGCCCAGCCCATAGGGGTCCGCTGCCCAATTGTGCATTGACAGGCCTTGGTCCGTCTGCAAGACTCGCCGCACTTGGGGTATTGGGCCATCCGAATTGGGGGATACGGCCCAGTCACAGAAGATCACACTGGTAGTCTGACCACGCGGGCGCGGCTTTCGCGCCACTTGGCGCGCGTAGCTGTGTGCTGGACTCTCAGTGCATTCCTGCGTCCGGATGGCTGACCATGGACTGGAGGGGACCATGTTGCGACGAGGACGATGGGTCGTAGTGGCGGCGGCGCTGGCTGGGCTGCTGTTCGTGTGGGGGCCGAGCCCGGCGCCCGCTCAGCAGCGGGGCGGCATCGTCAACTGGTTCAACTACGGCGATCCGGGGCGGCTGAACGTGTTCAACGTCGCTGCGCTGGGCCAGCAGCAGGCCGTCGCGGGCGTGTTCAGCGGCCTGATGCAGTTCAGCCCGGACGAACCCAGCAAGATCATTCCCGATCTGGCCGAAAGCTACGCGGAGACCGATAACGGTCGGACGTACACCTTCCATCTCCGTCACGGCGTGACCTGGCACGACGGCAAGCCCTTCACGTCGGCGGACGTGACCGCGACCTACGATTACATGCTGGACCCGGCCAACAAGGGCAAGCGCTGCACGGCGCTGATGAAGCCCGTAGTGAAGTCCTACGAGGCGCCGGACGACTACACCGTGGTCTTTCACCTCAAGTTCGCCGCCCCGACCTACCTGCCCTCGGTGGCCTCGGCCTGGTGCCGCATCGCCGCCAAGCACATCCTGGCCGAGTACAAGGGCAATCTGGACGATCCCAAGGCTCAGATCGGCACGGGTCCGTTCATGCTCAAGCGCTACGACCGCGGCAGCCTGATCGAATGGGTGCGGAACCCGCACTACTACAATCCCAAACTGCCCTACGTGGACGGCGTCAAGCAGTTCATCCTGAAAGGCACGGACCGGCAGGTGGCTGCCGCCAAGGCCGGCCAGATTGACCTTTGGGATACCTGGCCGCCCATGTCCCATACCCGTGCGATGGAGATCAAAGCCGCAGCCCATGACAAAGCTTACGTCTACGAGGCGCCGATCAACTCCACGTGGGAGGTGCACCTGAACTGGAAGAAGTCGCCCTTTAACATCAAGGATATCCGCCGCGCAGTGCAGCTCGGGTTGGACCGCAAGCAACTGTTCGACAAGGGCGAGGAGGGCTCTGGCACGCCGTGCGCGATCCTGGATCCGGGCCTGTACGGCGACTACGCCATCCCCATGAAAGACCTCATGAAGATTCCCGGCTGCCGGGAGGACAAGAAGGCCGAGGACATCGCCACGGCCAAGAAGCTGGTGGCCAAGCACTTCCCCAACGGTGTGGACTTCGAGATCGTCACGCGCTCCGTGGGCACCTATGTGGACCGGGTGCAGCTCGTCGCCGACCAGCTCCGCAAGATCGGCCTGCGCGGCCATATCAAGACTTACGAGAGCGCGGCCGGCTATGCAGCCTATGCCAAGGGCGATTTCACGATGATCGGCACCCAGGATTCGGGCGTCTATCTGTCCGACCCCGAGGGCATCTTCACCCTGCTGTTCACCAAGGGTGCGGCCCACAACTGGGAGAACTGGGACGACCCCACCGTGGCCAAGTGGGTGGATGAGGCGCTGCGTGAGCGCAACCACGAAAAGCGCGTGAAGCTCTACCGGCGCATCCAGTACTACCTGCTGGAGAAGGACAACACGTCACCGGTGATCGGTTGGGTGGCCGGCTGGTTCTATACGGCCCATCGGCTGAAGAACTACCATCACGCCAATACGATCTACGACAACAACACATTCCAAAGCGTCTGGCTCGAACAGTGAGCCACCGGCGCGGCCCCGGGCGTCGTTGCCCGGGGCCGCCCCTGGACGCACCCAAGTGGCCGCATGTTCAAGTACGTGGTCCGCAGGCTGATGCTGTTCGTACCCACGCTGCTGGGCGTCACCCTCATCATCTTTCTGATGGTGCGCCTGGTGCCGGGGGATATCGCCACGATTCTCGTCTACGATGCGGGCAGCCTGCCCGCGGACGAGGCCAAGGCCCAGGTGGCCGAGGTGCGCCAGCAGCTCGGGCTGGACCGCCCCATCGTGGTGCAATACCTCGCTTGGCTCGGTCATGCCACGGTGGGCAACTTCGGCTACTCCTACTGGGAGAAGCGCCCCGTGGCGGATATCATCGGCGAACGCTTCCCGCGCAGCATGGAACTGGCCATCCTGACCCTGGTGCTGGCCATCCTGTGGGCCATCCCGCTGGGCGTGATCTCCGCGGTGAAGCAGAACACGTGGGCCGACTACCTTGTGCGCGTGGTGAGCATCAGCGGCCTAAGCCTGCCGCTGTTCCTCAGCGGCATCCTCATGCTGTATTTCCTGGTGGCCTGGTTCGACTGGCTGCCCCCGCTGGAATACGTGGGGCTGTTCAACGATCCGTGGGTGAACCTGTCGCAACTCATCTGGCCAGCCATTGCCCAGGCGCTGTACATCAGCGCGCCGATCATGCGCCTCACGCGCTCGCAGATGCTGGACGTGATCCGCGAGGACTACGTGCGCACGGCCCGCTCCAAAGGGCTGGGCGAACCCAAAGTGATGTACAGTCATGCCTTGCGCAACGCCCTGCTGCCGGTGGTGACATTTATCGGCTGGTGGGGCGGGCGGCTGCTGGGCGGCATTGTCATCATGGAGATCATCTTTGCCGTGCCTGGCATGGGCACCGGGCTGATTGATGCGGTGAACCATCGCGACTATCCCACGGTGCAGGCCATCGTGCTGCTGCTGGCCCTGATCTTCCTGGCGCTGAATCTGATTGTGGACCTGCTCTACGCGGTGATGGATCCCCGCATCCGCTACGCATAGCCCCAGGCCGCCACCCATCCGCTCTGCCCCATGGAAAGCGAAGCCATCCAACGTGCCGCGGTCGCCGTCGCCAGCCGCCCACAGCGCAAGCGCTGGCGGCAGCTCGCCGGCCAGTTCGTCCACGACCAGCCGCTGGGCGCCATCGGCGCGGTGATCGTGGTGATCCTGATCGTGGTGGCGATCCTGGCGCCCTGGATTGCGACCTACGGGCCCAAGGCGACTGACTTTGACGCCTACCTATGGCCCAACCACACGCACTGGTTCGGGACGGACAACCTGGGCCGCGACATCTTCAGCCGCGTGGTATGGGGGGCGCGCCTGTCCCTTTACGTCGGGCTCACTTCGGTGGGCGTGGGCGTCACCATCGGGGCCATCTGGGGGGTTTACAGCGCGTACATCGGCGGCATGGTGGACGCGATCACGCAGCGGGTGGTGGACGTGGTGATGGGCTTTCCGCCCATCGTGCTGGCGCTGGGCCTGATGGCGGTGCTGGGGCAGTCGGTGAACAACGTGGTGCTGGCACTGGTGGTGCTGCTCTCACCCTCCGCGGCGCGCACCATGCGCTCCTCAGTGCTCAGCCTGAAGGAGATGACCTACGTGGAGTCTGCCCGTGCGGTGGGCTCGTCCAATCTGCGCATCGTGTTCCGGCACCTCGTGCCCAACTGTCTGGGCACGTACATTGTGCTATTTACGGTCAACGTGGCCTACGCCATCGTGGTGGAGGCGGCGCTTAGCTTTCTGGGGCTCGGCTCGCCGCCGGACGAACCGTCCTGGGGCGGCATGCTCACCGGCGCCACGCAGAGCTTGGAGCGCGCGCCCTACATGGCGCTGTTCCCCGGTCTGGCGATCTGCCTGGTCGTGTTCGGGCTGAACCTGCTGGGTGATGCCATCCGCGACGTGACGGACGCCAAGATGCGCGGCCAGGGCGGCAACGACTGATCCCACGCACCCCGCACCCCCGGTACCAGCCGCCGCCGGTCGTCGCGCGCCTGCGCCACGGCGCGATGCCCCGCACCCACCATCGCCGAGAGGCCCCCCATGTTCGAGACCGTGCGCGTGGAGCACCAGGATGCGCTCGCCGTGCTGACCCTGCACCGGCCCGATGCCCTCAACGCGCTCAATTCTCCGCTGCGCCGCGACCTGCTGGCCGCCATTACGGCCCAGCACGGGGACGACACCGTGCGAGCCATCGTGGTCACGGGTGCCGGGCGCGCCTTCTGTGCCGGCGTGGACCTCAAGGAGGCGCAGGCCGTGCAGGTGGAGCAGGTGGCCGGGTGGTACGGCCAGTTGCGGGACGTGTACCAGGCGATCCGTCTGCTGGACAAGCCGATCGTGGCCGCGGTCAACGGCGTCGCCGCCGGGGGCGGCTTCCAAATCGCGCTGGCCTGCGATCTGCGGGTGGGTCAGGCGGGAACGCGCATGGGCCAGCCGGAGATCAACGCCGGCATCCCCAGCATCATGGGCTCATTCTGGATGAGCCTGCACCTGGGCCTGGCGCTGAATCAGGAGCTGTCGCTGACCGGCCGGCTGATGGATGCGGACGAGTGCCGGCGGGTGGGGCTGCTCAACCGCCTCGTGGCCGAAACAGACCTGCTGCCCACAGCCCTGGAACTGGCGCGCGAGCTGGCCGCCAAACCTCCGGTGGCCATGGCCCGCACCAAGCAGCGCTTCCGCGAGCTGACCCAGGCTGCCTTCGACGATACCGCCCGTGCCGCCATCGCCGGGCAGGAGGCAGCCTACCGGGCCGGAGAGCCCCAGGCCGTCATGGCCCGCTTCATCGCCGAGCGCGAGGCCCGCCGCAAGCCCTGAGGCAATACCCCCGGCAATCGCATTCCAGGTACGCCGGTCATGAAGCGACGGCAGGCCACGCCGGGGGCCTCATCCCCGAACCCCTTCCCATGGTGCTGCTGGCTCGCCTCGCAGGCGAAGCGCGCTGGAGAAGGGAAACACGCCGTGCAGGCTTGCACGACGGGCGACGACTCGCCCCTCTCCGTTTGCGGAGAGGGGCAGCCCGGCGCGAGCCGGGCGGGGTGAGGTGCCGGGCGGGCGGCGGCCCGGCGATGTTCCGATGGGGCGGGGCGTGCTGCTGTGCATCCGCCCAACGGACTGGGCAGATCGGGCGCCCAGACCCACGCACGAAACCCCACCCCGTCCCGCTCGCGCGGGCCACCCCTCCCCGTGCATGGGGAGGGGAAGCTGCCGCCAGGCAGCGGGGAGGGGTTCCGTCCCCATTTGTCCGATCTCTCCCGCTGCACCCGCCGCCCCGATCCCGTACAATAGCCCCACGCGCGAAGCCTTGATCCACGCCGCTTCGCGCGGTTCCCACAGAAATTGCGAAACGAACCCAAACGGGGAGCGCGAGGGGCGCCAGTCCCTCGCATGCAGTTCCTATTGTACGGGGAGACACATGGCCACGGACAAGCAGATCGAAGCCAATCGGAAGAACGCCAAGAAGAGCACGGGTCCGCGCACGGAGGACGGCAAGGCGAAGGCCGCGCAGAACGCACGCAAGCACGGACTGACGTCCCGGCGGATGGTGCT
>Ga0209919_1000648_pt1 | contig 17222 bp, 11 predicted proteins | sample SalPon2A_C_D2_MG_FD_185721 | JGI IMG/M metagenome (GOLD analysis project Ga0209919, IMG submission 185721) | Soil microbial communities from South San Francisco under conditions of wetland restoration - Salt Pond MetaG R2A_C_D2_MG (SPAdes)... | ecosystem: Environmental > Terrestrial > Soil >... | reverse complement strand
TCCGTTGTTCTGAAATAAAACTGTGGCCGATAACCATTGAAAAACGGCGTATGACGACCGCCCTCTTCCTTAGACAAAATATAGCACTCTGCTTTAAATTTGGTGTGCGGTGTTATTGAACCGGGCGCCGCCAGTACCTGACCCCTTTCAATCTCATCACGCTTAATGCCGCGAAGAAGAATACCGACGTTGTCTCCTGCCATTCCGGTATCCAGGATCTTGCGAAACATCTCAACACCCGTTACGGTCGTCTTCTGGGTCGCCTTAACTCCGACTATTTCAACTTCATTGCCTACATTAATAACGCCTGCCTCAATCCGACCTGTTGCAACCGTACCACGCCCCGATATTGAAAACACGTCTTCAACTGGCATAATAAATGTCTTGTCAACATCACGCTTCGGCTCTGGAATAAACGCATCACAGGCGTCCATTAACTCCCAAATGCATTTGGTGGCGGCTTCGTCTTCCGGATTCTCCAGGGCCTTTAAAGCCGAGCCCTGAATGATCGGGGTATCGTCGCCCGGGTACTCATATTTATCAAGAAGCTCTCGAAGCTCCATGTCTACCAGTTCTATCAGCTCTGGATCATCAACCATGTCACATTTGTTCAGAAATACGACTATCGCCGGAACACCAACCTGACGCCCCAGAAGGATGTGCTCTCTGGTCTGAGGCATAGGACCGTCATCGGCACCAACAACCAGAATCGCTCCGTCCATCTGCGCTGCTCCGGTAATCATATTCTTTATATAGTCTGCATGGCCCGGACAATCCACATGTGCATAATGGCGCTTCTCGGTTTCATACTCAACATGAGCGGTCGCGATAGTAATACCACGCTCTTTTTCTTCCGGCGCCTTATCGATCTGATCAAAATCAGTAGCGTCGGCATAACCTTTTATTGCCAATACTCGTGTTATTGCAGAGGTCAGCGTGGTTTTGCCGTGGTCAATGTGACCGATTGTACCAATGTTAACATGCGGTTTCGTCCTTTCAAATTTTGCCTTAGCCATTGTTTTTCCTCACTATTTTAAAATATATAATAAACTAACAAAAACTATCGTCGTATCAAAACAATACTAATAAAGTCTAAAGCCCTCGCACCTTCTTAATAATCCGCTCAGCAATCCGTCTGGGCACATCATCATACGAGTGAAACTGCATGGTGAAATTGGCCCGACCTTGCGTTGCAGATCGCAAATCCGTCGAGTAACCGAACATTTCAGCCAACGGCACATGCGCCTTAACCTGCTGCATTGCATTCTCGATTGCCTCCATCCCTTCGATTCTGGCCCGTTTTGAGTTAAGATCGTTAATCACATCTCCCAGATATTCCTCTGGAAGAATGACCTCTAAAGCCATCACTGGTTCGAGCAAAATCGGTTGGGCCTCAAGATAAGCCTTCCGCAGAGCTATATTTGCTGATACGCCAAATGCCTGTGCTGTTGACTCTTCTTCATGGTACGATCCACCAACCAGGCTGACCTTAATATCCTCAACAGGAAAACCCAGTAAATTCCCTGAATCCATTCCCGAATCAATACTCTGCCTAATTGCTTCAACAAATTCTGCAGGTATCAACTCTTCACTAACCCGCGATTCAAACAGATTTCCTGTACCACGCGGCAATGGTTCTACTTCAAGCCATACATGACCATATTGGGACTTACCGATACCCTGTTGCTCAAACTTGCCTTCAGCCTCAGCATGAGCCTGTATGGTCTCTTTATACGAGACTTGCGGTTTACCAACGTTCGCCTCAACTTTAAATTCCCGTATCAGGCGGTCAACAATAATCTCAAGATGCAGCTCACCCATTCCTGAAACGATTGTTTGACCGGTGTCCTCATCAGCACTAACTTTAAAGGAAGGATCCTCCAAGGCTAATTTATCGAGACTTTCAAAAAGTCTTGCTTCGTCTGCCTTGCTTTTAGGCTCAATGGTAATGCTTATTACCGGATCCGGAAAATCAATCGATTCTAGGTGGATCGACTTGCCAACCGTACACAGCGTGTCACCTGTTGTTGTAAAGCGCAAACCAACAAGTGTAGCAATATCACCGGCCCTGACTTCATCAACCTCCTCTCGCTTATTGGCGTGCATTTTGATAATCCGGCTTATTTTTTCCTGCTTACCTTTTGATGAATTATAAATCTTATCACCCTGGCGAAGGAGACCGGAATACACTCGTACAAATGCTAAATTTCCAACAAACGAATCAGAGACCAATTTAAAGGCCAATGCACAAAAGCTCTCCTTTTCACTGGTTTCCCGAGTCACTATATTCCCATCATCATCAACACCGCTAACTGGCGGTACATCCTTTGGCGACGGCAAAAAGGCTACGATTGAATCCAGTAACGGCTGCACACCCTTATTCTTGAAAGCGCTTCCACACAATACGGGAACGATCTCCTGAGCTAAGGTCGACTTTCGAATTACCTGCATCAGCTCAGCTGCTGAAACAGGTTGTTCCTCAAGATATTTTTCCATGATCCCTTCATCGAAGTCGGCCAGCTTCTCGACAAGGACCATATGTGCAGCCGTGAATACTTCCTGTAGATCGGCAGGGATTTCCTTTTCAATAACCTCTGCCCCTTTAGACTCTTCATCAAAATACAACATCTTTGCATTGATGAGGTCAATAACTCCCACAAAGGAATCTTCGCATCCAATGGGAAGTTGAATCGGTAAAGGATTGGCCCCCAACCGACTTTTAATCATTTCAACACAGCGCTCAAAATTGGCGCCTATTCGATCCATCTTGTTGACAAAGGCAATGCGTGGAATCGAATAATGATTGGCTTGCCGCCATACCGTTTCCGATTGAGGTTCAACCCCTCCAACGGCACAAAAAACGGCAACTGCCCCGTCAAGCACCCGCAGACAGCGTTCTACTTCAATTGTAAAATCAACATGCCCGGGAGTATCAATTATAGAAATTTGATACTCTTTCCAAAAGCAGGTTGTTGCCGCAGAAGTAATGGTGATACCGCGTTCCTGCTCTTGTTCCATCCAGTCCATAACGGCGGTACCATTATGAACTTCTCCTATTTTATAAGAACGACCTGTATAATAGAGTATTCGCTCTGTTGTGGTCGTTTTGCCCGCATCAATGTGGGCCATTATACCGATGTTGCGAAGCCGCGAATATGCGATCTTTGCTGTCACAATGAATTCTCTCTAATTCTTAATAGTCCTTGCCGATTTGCAACCGAACTGACCCGGGCACAAAAGTTTGGATTAATACCTTAAGAATCGAGAGTTGTCAATCGTGAACTTTAAATACTATACTACCAGCGATAGTGAGCAAAAGCCTTGTTTGCTTCAGCCATTTTATGCGTATCTTCGCGTTTCTTAACAGAAGCCCCCCGGTTATTATAAGCGTCACTCATTTCTGCAGCGAGTTTATCGGCCATGCTACGGCCGGACCGTTTCTGAGCGAACGTTGTTAACCAGCGCATAGCCAAAGCATTACGCCTTTCAGGACGGATTTCTACCGGCACCTGATAGGTTGCACCACCTACGCGTCGAGATTTTACCTCAACACGCGGCCGTACCGACTCCATTGCTTTTTCAAATACTTCTAACGGGGTATTTTCTTTAATTCTTTCGGCAACAATATCCATCGCATCATAAAAAATACCACGGGCAACACTCTTCTTACCATCGAGCATCAAATTATTGATAAATTTTGACACGAGTACACTCTTGAACCGTGAATCACCTAATATTTGTCTTTTTGGTACCGCTCTACGTCTTGGCATTATCTGTTCCTCAAGTCACTTTGCATTATTTAGGACGTTTAGCGCCATATTTTGAGCGCCCCTGTTTCCTATCAGCAACACCAAGCGTATCAAGAGTACCACGAACAACGTGGTATCGAACACCCGGTAAATCCTTTACTCTGCCGCCCCTGATCAGAACAACAGAATGCTCCTGCAGGTTATGGCCAACTCCGCCGATGTATGAAGTAACCTCCATCCCATTAGTCAAACGCACCCTTGCGACTTTACGAAGAGCTGAGTTCGGTTTTTTAGGGGTTGTGGTATACACTCGAACACAAACACCTCTTTTTTGAGGCGACCCCATAAGTGCTGGGGTATTCGACTTAGCTTTCTTCTTAATACGACCTAGCCGTACCAATTGGTTTATGGTGGGCATTAATACTACTCCTATGGTAAAAATATTAGCAGTTTTGTTGTTAACCTGCACACATTTGGGAAGAAGGTTTTTTACTCGACCCGACACTCCTTGTCAAGCAATATCTTTTCCATCCACGAACAGCTGTCCGTATATAAAATTCCTTCCCCACACTGATTTGATTCTGTTTATGAGAATACATGAGCAGAATTACTGCTCAATCTGGTAATGTTTCAAGCCGGATCCTGCCGGGACAAGTCTTCCCATAATCACATTTTCTTTCAAGCCGCTCAGATCATCAACCCTGCCAGCCATTGCGGCATTGGTCAACACCTTGGTTGTTTCCTGGAACGATGCGGCTGAGATAAAACTATCAGTACTCAACGATGCCTTAGTCACCCCCAGCAACAATGGTTCAGCCTGAGCCGGAACACCGCCCTGGGCCATAATCTTATCGTTTTCTTCTCTGAACCGCCACGACTCAACGGCCTCACCGAGCATGAACGTGGAATCACCTACACCGATAATAGTAACACGGCGAAGCATCTGACGTACAATGACCTCGATATGTTTGTCATTAATCTTAACACCTTGGAGCCGATATACTTCCTGAATCTCATTCACCAGGAATTTAGCCAACTGCTTAACCCCTAAAACTCGGAGAATATCATTAGGTGTTGGAGATCCATCCATCAGGGACTCACCGGCCTTCACATAATCTCCCTCATGCACGCTGATATGCTTCCCTTTTGGAATGGAATATTCCTTGGGCTCACCAATCTCAGGCGTAATAATTACCCGTTTTTTCCCTTTTGTTTCCTTGCCGTAACTCACCTGACCGTCAATCTCTGAAATGACGGCATGCTCCTTTGGCTTACGAACCTCAAATAGTTCAGCAACACGGGGCAAACCACCGGTAATATCCTTGGTCTTGGTCGTTTCACGCGGTATTTTGGCAATCACTGTTCCGGGTTCAATCACATCTCCCTCCGAGACAGCGACAAAGGCTCCAACAGGGAGAGAGTAGCGGGCAACGTTACCGGTCTTGGGTAACTTAACCCCTTTACCTTGCTCATCTTTTAAGGAAATTCTCGGGTTCATGCTGGCCTGTCTGGCCTGGGACTGCGTTATTACAGCACTTGATTTACCTGTAATCGGATCAACCTTAACCTGCATGGTTGCCCCTTCAATGATATCGCCATATTTAACTGTTCCACCAACCTCACAAACAATAGGAATAGTGTAGGGATCCCAATCAGCAAGCATAGTATTGGCTTCGACTTCATCTCCTTCGTTAAAATACAGTTGAGCACCATAATTAATCGGATATCGCTCGCGCTCACGCCCCTGCTGGCCCAGAATACTTACCTCACCATTTCGATTCATAACTACCTGTTTACCGTCAGCAGCTGCAACTGTATGCAAACCCTGGTATTTTATCTTTCCGCCATGTTTGCTTCGCACCTCAGCAACCTCGGCACTCCGGCTTGCAGTACCACCGATATGGAAGGTCCGCATGGTCAGCTGTGTACCTGGCTCGCCGATAGACTGCGCAGCTATGATACCTACCGCCTCACCATCGTTGACCATATGTCCGCGACCCAGATCACGGCCATAACATTTGGTGCACACACCACGCTTTGACTGACAGGTCAAAACTGAACGAATTTTTATGCGATCAACACCAGCGTCATCAATCAATTTCACCTTTTCTTCAGTGATTTCTTCATTTGCCTTCACAAGAATGTTATCGGTAAACGGGTCTTCGATATCTTCCAAGGCAACCCGACCCAGAATACGTTCGCCAACCTGCTGAATAATTTCACCACCCTCCATCAGCGGTTCCGCAACAATCCCATCAAGGGTTCCACAATCTTTTTCAACAATTGTCGAATCTTGGGCAACATCAACCAGACGTCGGGTTAAATAACCGGAGTTGGCGGTTTTAAGGGCTGTATCAGCAAGTCCTTTACGAGCGCCGTGGGTTGAAATAAAATATTCAAGAACCGTCAGCCCCTCCCGGAAATTTGCCTGAATTGGAGATTCAATAATCGCGCCTGATGGCTTTGCCATCAAACCACGCATACCTGCCAACTGACGGATCTGGTCTTTAGAGCCCCTGGCGCCGGAATCCGCCATAATAAATATCGAATTAAAACTCGGTGTCTCCTGCAAGGCACCACTTTTATCCCGGACATAATCAACGCTTAATTCGCTCATCATTGCCTGAGCAACTTCATCCGTTGTCCGGGACCAGATATCAACAACCTTATTATATTTTTCACCCGAGGTGATCAAACCCTGCGAATATTGGTCTTCAACACTCAAAACTGATTTAGTTGCCCCAGCGAGCAGATCTTCTTTGCTTATTGGAATTTTCATATCATTAATACAGATCGAAATAGCCGAAGTAGTCGCCATCTCATAGCCCATATCTTTGATTCGATCGGCAAGGATTACCGTTTCTTTGGTGCCGGAATGTCTATAGGTATAATCAATTAATTTCGCCAATTCTTTCTTGGTCAATACCTTATTGACCTCTGAAAAAGGAACACTTGCGGGTAAAAGCTCAGAAAGAAGAACACGACCGACAGTCGTCTCAACCAGTTTCCCGTCGATACGGACCTTTATTAATGCCTGAATATGCAAAACCTTATGATCGTAAGCAATGCGCGCCTCGTCGACAGAAGAGAAAATTGCCCCTTCACCCTTGGCATTCAATCGTATACGGCTCATGTAATACAAGCCAAGAACAATGTCCTGGGAAGGGACGATAACAGGCTCTCCATTAGCGGGAGAAAGAATATTATTGGTAGACATCATCAGAACACGGGTTTCAACCTGCGCTTCAATTGTCAACGGAAGATGAACCGCCATCTGGTCCCCGTCAAAATCCGCATTAAACGCTGAACAGACCAGTGGGTGCAACTGAATCGCCTTACCTTCGATCAGGACCGGTTCAAATGCCTGCATACCTAACCGATGAAGAGTTGGTGCGCGGTTAAGAATGACAGGATACTCCTTAACCACCTCATCAAGAACATCCCAGACCTCTTTTACACCCTTCTCAACCATCTTGCGGGCACTCTTGATGGTTGTTACAAAGCCATGCTGTTCCAGTTTATTATAGATAAAAGGCTTAAAGAGCTCTAAAGCCATCTTTTTAGGCATACCACATTGATGCAGCCGTAAATGCGGTCCCACAACAATTACCGTACGGCCTGAATAGTCAACACGTTTACCAAGCAGATTCTGACGAAAACGCCCCTGTTTCCCCTTAAGCATGTCGCTCAGCGATTTCAGAGGGCGTTTGTTAGATCCGGTAATGACCTTGCCACGGCGGCCATTATCAAATAAGACATCAACCGCCTCCTGAAGCATTCGCTTCTCATTACGGATAATGATTTCAGGGGCATCCAGCTCCAACAATCGTTTCAACCTGTTATTCCGGTTAATAACCCGCCGATATAAGTCATTCAAATCAGAAGTCGCAAACCGACCGCCTTCGAGTGGTACAAGCGGGCGTAAATCAGGAGGCAATACAGGAATCACATCGAGCACCATCCACTCGGGCTTATTACCGACAGAATCTCTGAATGCCTCAATGACGTTAAGACGTTTAGCAAATTTTTTCCGTTTTGCTTCAGAGCCTGTTGTGCGCATTTCCTCTCGCAGTTGAACTGAAAGCGCATTCAGATCAAGATTGCGAAGCATATCTTTAATGGCAGCGGCCCCAATACCAACTGTAAATTTGTCACCATGCTCATCCCGGGCCTGGCGATACGCCTCTTCATTTAAAAGGGAGCCAACTTCAATCCCGACAACGTCGGAATGCACAACAACATATGAGTCAAAATAAAGAACCCGCTCAAGTTCCTTCAAGGTCATGTCAAGACAATTACCAATCTTGCTTGGCAGACTTTTCAGAAACCAGATATGCGCAACTGGCGCTGCCAGTTTGATATGTCCTAAACGTTCACGGCGAACCTTGGACTGAATAACTTCAACACCACATTTTTCACAGACCACGCCGCGATGCTTCATTCTTTTATACTTCCCGCAATTACACTCATAGTCTTTAACCGGGCCAAAAATCTTGGCGCAAAACAACCCATCACGTTCTGGCTTGAAAGTCCTATAATTGATGGTCTCGGGCTTTAGAACTTCACCATGGGACCAATCCATTATTTTTTCTGGAGAGGCTATTGAAATACGTACAGAATTAAACTTAACCGGTGCCTTTGCTTTTGAGAAAAAACTAAAAAGTTCGTCCACAGCACACTCCTATATATAAAATTATTAAAATCAGAAAATTGACAATGTCGCCAAAAGTCTCAAGAGGTCCAGCGCCACCTTGTAAAATCAGCTACTTACAGAGTGGCTCGGGGATGTTGAGCGGTTTTTTGCGAGACCATCAATATTATTTACTGTACGGCTGACTTTTAACAGCTGTGATCATGTCAGCTGAAGTCTTTGTTAAAAATTATTTATCAAACAGCTCCATGTCGAGACAAAGGCCCTGGAGTTCTTTTACCAATACATAAAAGGACTCAGGCAAACCCGCTTCAAGAAAGTTATTACCTTTAACAATCTTTTCGTACATTTTGGTCCGGCCGGCCACATCATCGGATTTTACAGTCAAAAATTCCTGCAGTGTATGTGCCGCACCATATGCCTCCATAGCCCAGACCTCCATCTCTCCAAGACGCTGGCCACCAAACTGGGCCTTGCCGCCGAGAGGCTGCTGAGTAACTAGAGAATATGGACCAGTAGAGCGCGCATGGATCTTATCGTCAACAAGATGATGAAGTTTCATTATGTACATAGAACCGACCGTAATCGGATTCTCAAAACTCTCTCCTGTCAGACCGTCATAAAGAATGCTCTGGCCAACTTCATCAACATCTGCTTCGACGAGCATCTGCCTGATTTCAGACTCTTTGGCCCCATCAAAAACCGGAGTTGCCATATGCAGGCCATTTTTCATTTTTCTGGTCATATCCAGAAATTCATCGTCCGAAAGACCCTCAGTGAGTTCTGCGTACTCTTCTTTCGAGTAGATCTTTTTCAACTTCTCTTTGACAACCTTTAATTCATTCTGGCGACCAAGTTCATATAGCTGCTCGCCAAGTTTCTTCGCAGCATGCCCCAAATGCACCTCTAAAACCTGCCCAACATTCATACGAGATGGTACACCAAGAGGGTTCAAAACAATATCAACAGGGGTGCCGTCGGCAAAATACGGCATATCCTCTTCCGGCAAGATACGAGACACAACGCCTTTGTTACCATGACGGCCAGCCATCTTATCACCGACTGAGAGCTTTCGCTTTTTAGCGACATAGACCTTGACCATCTTTATGACGCCTGGTGGCAAGTCATCGCCTTTACGAACCCTATCTATTCTGGTTTCATAACGCTTGCTGATCTCTTTAATTTGACTTTCAAGCCGTTCAAATATCAGCTCGATCTCGCCCTTGTAGGTTTCACTGCCGACAAATTCAATCTTCCGAATGGCTTTTAAGCGGAGCGCGTCAAGAACCTCTCGGGTAATCTTCTTGCCCTTTTTCAGTATCACTTCTGATTTCTGGGCAACAATATCTTTCTCAATCTTTTTATCAACGAGAATCTCGGCTAAACTATTAAACACACCTTTTTCAACACAACTGATCTCGTCATCCATGTCCCGGGTAAGTTTAGCAACTTCCATATCTTCTATGGCAATAGAGCGCTCATCTTTCTCAACGCCTTTGCGCGAAAAGACCTTCGCGTCGATAACCACACCTTCAATTCCGGGCGGGACACGTAGAGATGTATCCTTGACATCACCTGCTTTTTCGCCAAAAATTGCCCGCAAGAGCTTTTCCTCAGGAGACAACTGCGTCTCTCCTTTCGGGGTGACCTTTCCGACAAGTGTATCACCGGCTTTAATCACCGCGCCGATTCGTACAATTCCAGAGTCGTCAAGGTTTTTTAAGGCCTCCTCCCCAACATTAGGGATATCCTTGGTAATCTCTTCCTTGCCAAGTTTAGTATCCCGGGCAACAGTTTCAAAAACCTCAATATGCAGGGACGTATAGGTATCTTCCTTCAACAACCGTTCACTAATGAGTATAGAGTCCTCGAAGTTATAGCCGCGCCATGGCATAAAAGCCATTGTCACATTCTTGCCAAGGGCCAGTTCTCCCATTTCAGTAGCAGGCCCATCTGCTAAGACATCCCCCTTTTTGACCGTTTGTCCCGGCAAACATAGCGGTTTCTGAGTAAAGCAGGTATTCTGGTTTGATTTCTTATACTTATCAAGTCGATAAATTCCTACTCCAGCACTAAAACCGTCTGTACCTGGAACGTCATAGCGAACGACAACACGATTTGCATCAACCTCATCAACAACTCCATCACCCGCTGCCAGCAGGCAAACTCCAGAATCGCGTCCTACAGTTTTCTCCTGGCCAGTGCCAACAAGAGGCGATGCTGTCCTGAGCAAAGGCACGCCCTGGCGCTGCATGTTCGATCCCATAAGAGCACGGTTCGCGTCATCGTTTTCAAGAAATGGTATGAGCGAAGCCGCCACGCTGACCAGCTGGCTGGGTGAAACATCTATATGGGTAATATCTTCCGCTCTGGCGCTTACAACTTCACCTTCATGCCGGGCAATCAGAATATCATCAATAATCTTACCCTTTTTATCAAGAACGGTCTGCGCAGGGGCGATGACCATTGATTTTTCTTCAAGGGCTGTCGTATATTTGACAAGACTACCGACTTTCCTGTTCTCGATAGACCTGTATGGTGTTTCAATAAAACCGAACTTATTGACCTGGGCATAAGCAGCTAAGGAAACAATCAAACCGATATTGGGCCCCTCAGGGGTTTCAATCGGACAAATTCGACCATAATGAGTAGGGTGAACGTCACGTACCTCAAACCCAGCACGCTCACGGGAGAGCCCCCCAGGCCCAAGAGCACTCAACCGGCGCTTATGAGTAACCTCTGACAATGGATTTGTCTGGTCCATAAACTGTGAAAGCTGGCTGGTACCGAAGAACTCTTTAATAGCAGAGGTAATTGGTTTAGGATTAATGAGGTCATGGGGCATAAGCGTCTCAACTTCCTGTAAGCTCATACGCTCCCGAATGGCCCGCTCCATCCGGACCAGACCGACACGGTATTGGTTTTCAACAAGTTCACCAACCGTCCGGACCCTTCGATTTCCCAGATGATCAATATCATCAACCGGCCCCTGAGAATCCTTCAGACGAACCAGCTGACGAATCGCCAGCAGGATGTCCTCTTTCGTCAGAGTCCGTACTTCAATATCTGTATCAACGCCTAATTTGGCGTTAAGTTTAAAGCGACCTACCACTGACAGGTCGTATGTATCCGGATTAAAAAACAGATTTTCAAAAAATGTTGCCGCAACCTCTGGCGTTGGCGGACTGCTTGGGCGAAGTCTTCTATAGATCTCCAGCAAGGCTTCTTCTGGGGTATTAACCTTGTCAAGGGCCAGAGTCTTTCTAAATGAGTCCGTTATTTTAATACCATCAATGAATAAGATGGTAAAACTGTCGATTTTAGCATCAACAAGTGATTCTAAAGAATCTTCAGTAATTTCACTGTTACATACCGCAATAACCTCACCGGTTGTCTTGTTGACAATGTCTTCCGCCACAAAACGACCGACAACACCTTCCAGACTATCAATTTCTATTCTAACAACGCCTGCCTCAGCAATCTTTCTGGCAAGTGATTTACCGATTTTTCTTGATTTTTTAGCAAGAACATCACCGGTATTCGGATCAACAATGTCATGAGTGATTCTCTGACCGACAATAGTCTCTTCTTTAAACTCCTTAAAGAACTTACCGTCTTCGATTACGATGGTTTCTGTCTCGTAAAAAAGTGTAAGCAATTCTTCAGCAGTATGACCTAAAGCCTTAAGTAAGGTGGTCACAGGGAATTTACGACGCCGATCGATCCTGACATGCAGTACATCTTTTGCATCAAATTCAAGATCAATCCAGGATCCACGCACCGGTATTATCCTAGCCGAATAGAGCAATTTGCCAAGAGAATGCGTTTTTCCATCATCGTGGGCATAAAACAAACCAGGCGAACGCTGCAACTGACTGACGATAACTCTTTCCGTACCGTTAATAACGTAGACACCAGCTTTAGTCATCAATGGAATGCTACCCAGATAAACGGACTGCTCTTTTATGTCACGGATACTTTTAACATCAGTATCAGGATCAATATCATAGGTAATCAACCGTACTGTTATCTTAATCGGCACTTCATAGGTCATTCCACGCTCAACACACTCAGCTACCGTGTATTTGGGATCACCAAAATTGTAACGAACAAATTCCAGCGAACAAACTCCGTTGAAATCATCAATGGGAAAGACACTTTTAAATATACCCTGTAAACCTAAATCCTCACGATCATCAGGATCAACATCTTTTTGTAAGAGTTTTTCATATGAAAGCTGCTGCATCTCGATAAGATGCGGCTTTTCAATGACCTCGCCTATCTTCGCAAAGCTTTTTCGGACTCGTTTCATCATCTTCATTACAGATCTGCCCTCACCGGTTGATTCCACAGTTCACATACAAGAAAATATCGGTTTATCATTTTACCTTTACAAGACAAAAAATCGTATTCAATCTTAATACATAAGAACGATACCACTGTGGTAAATGAATTGAATTTGGTTCGTTATTCAAAACGCACTGAAACGCTACGGCAAAACCGTAACGTTTCAGGGCTGAATGCTTCTCAAAACAACTAATATTATAGAAGCATGGTAGGGTTTATCTACTTGATCTCTACTGTACCGCCGGCGGCTTCGATCTTTGCTTTGATTTCCGCAGCTTCTTCTTTGCTCACACCTTCTTTAACTGCTGCAGGTGTACCTTCAACCAGGTCCTTTGCTTCTTTAAGACCAAGAGAAGTGATGGCGCGAACCTCTTTAATCACCCCAATCTTCTTGTCGCCAGCACCGGTAAGAATAACATCAAACTCTGTTTTTTCCTCGGCGGCAGCACCAGCATCACCAACTGGTCCCGCAGCAGCGACCGCGACAGGTGCAGCTGCGCTGACACCAAATTTTTCTTCCATGTCTTTGATCATTTCAGAAAGCTCAAGTACGCTCATATTTGCTACAAATTCGATTACATCTTCTTTAGTTACAGCCATTGGTCATTCCTCCAAAAATCTACCTTATGTAAGGTAAATATTACGTTTAAGTTATTATTGTTCTTTCTGATCGTTAATTGCCTGAAGTGCATAAACAAGTTTCTGGGGTATAGCGTTAAGCACTCGGACAAAACCTGTGGGTACTGCCATCATTGTTGAAAGCAACTGGGCCAACATAACTTCCTTGGTTGGTAGTTTTGATAAGGCAGCAAGATCATCATTAGCCAATAATTTGCCTTCCAGCACAGCACTTCGATTCACTAACTGTCCATGGTCTTTTGCAAAATTAACCAGAACCTTAGCGGGGCCGACCGGATCATCATAGGACAAGGTAATCGCGGTTGTTCCTTTGAAATGATCACTTATCGTCGCAAAATCTGTTCCTTCAGTCGCTCGCCTTAAAAGGGTATTTTTTGCTACTTTAACCTCTGAGTCACATTGCTTGAGAGCTACACGCAACTCCTCAAACTCAGAAACGGTTAAGCCTCGGTAATCACTGACAATAGCAATTTTCGCCTTAGCAAATTTTTCAGACAAGTCCTGAACTATCGATGCTTTTTCATCGCGGTTCAATGGGTTTCACCTCCTTCTGGCATAGTATGATTTATTGAACGGGAACAGTTGACGTCGATGGGGTTGGTTTACGTATATAACCATGTCTCGGTAGGCTGGTGTTTTTAGATTTCCTGCACCAATTAAACCGATAGGAACCTACTGTCTTCGACTTCAGATCTGCTCGATTACTATAAAAAGTTTTCATCAGGTTATTGATGAAAACTAACTCATGCACTGTCATCACCTAACAGGCTGAACTCATTTATACGTATAAAATTTTTACCGAAAGATTATTAGGTTTAAGCTGACCAAACCAACACCCTTGAGTGCGCATGGCAGATATTTTCGATTAAGCAACTAATATCGAAAAGCATTCGAATCTGCAAGCAAGAGCACCCAAGGCCCTAATTCATCGGGCTTAAGAGGCAGACTTTACCACCGCTTGTATGTCTGCTGGGTCAAGTTTTATACCCGGACCCATTGTAGAAGATAAGCTGATTCCTTTAAGATATACGCCCTTAGCGGAAGAAGGCTTTAGTTGAATTATGCGATCCATGAAAGCAAGAATATTTTGACGAATCTTCTCAAGTCCGAAGGAAGCCTTCCCAATCATTGCATGAACAATTCCAGCTTTATCAACTTTGAAATCTACCTTTCCTGACTTAATTTCTCCAACGACTCGACCAACATCAAAAGTCACAGTCCCAAGCTTTGCGTTAGGCATAAGACCGCGAGGTCCCAGTAACCGTCCAATCTTGCCAACAGTACCCATCATATCGGGTGTTGCAATAGTACGGTCAAACTCAAGCCAGCCACCTTGTATCTTCTCCACAAGGTCATCACCACCAGCAAAATCCGCACCTGCATCAAGGGCTTCTTTGACCTTTTCACCCTTTGCAAAAACGAGTACTCGTTCAGTCTTGCCATTTCCATTTGGCAACACCAAACTACTACGAATCATCTGGTCCGCATGTCGTGGATCAACACCGAGTTTAATTGCAATATCAATCGACTCATCAAATTTTGCACCTACACAATCTAATGAAAGAGTGATAGCATCATCCAATTGATACATTTTCTGCGAATCCACTTTCTCAAGACTCGCCTTATGTTTTTTTCCGACTTTAGCCATGGTTAAACTCCGCTCATATCGTTATAATCTTAAGGTTCTTGTTAATTAACTATTGTAACACCACAACTTTTTGCTGTGCCTTCAATAATTTTCATCGCCGCCTCAATATCATAGGCATTAAGATCTGGCATTTTAATTTCAGCAATTTCTTTTATCTTTGCCTGAGTAATCTTCGCAACACGTTCACGTTTAGGGTTACTCGACCCCTTCTTAAGCTTTAAACTTTTAAAGATTAACGTTGAAGCAGGCGGTGTTTTAGTAATAAAGGAAAATGATCGATCTGCATACACCGTAATCACTACCGGTGTGAGCATGTCGCCTTCACCTTGAGTCTTCGCATTAAAGGCCTTACAGAACTCCATAATGTTTACACCATGCTGACCAAGTGCCGGACCTACCGGCGGCGATGGATTTGCCTTACCGGCTGGTATCTGAAGCTTTATATAACCCGTTATTTTCTTTGCCATTGTCTAAACTCCTATATAGAATGTGATATCATTTAAATATGTCGAATCAATCCTTGACTAACTCGTAAATAGTCTCAATATCCCCTGGCCACCTTGTAAAATCAACCAGTTACAGAGTCATCCGGGGATGTCGAGCGATTTTTCGCGAGACCATCAATCCTTCGGCAATTCATTATCCCTTGGTGACCTGAATATATTCCAACTCAACTGGTGTCTCACGACCAAATATACTTACCAAAACCCGAACACGACCTTTATCCGGATAAACTTCATCAACAACACCCTGAAAATTGGAAAAGGGGCCATCCGTTACCCGGACAGGATCACCATACTCAAAAGATATTTTAGGTTTCGGCTTGAGCGCACCATCTTTGATCCGGCCAATTATTTTCTCCGCCTCACTATCGCGAAGAGGGTCCGGATGCATATTATTACCGATAAACCCCGAAATTTTAGGTGTATCCGTTACTGTGTGCCAGGTCTCATCATTAAGCTCCACATTAACAAGGATATAGCCAGGGAAAAACTTACGTGCAGAGGTTTTTTTAGCCCCTTTGACCATTTCCACAACCTGCTCAGTGGGGATGAGAATCTCACCAAATAATTCTTCCTGCTTTGCATTTTTAATGCGTTCGATGAGGGCTGTTTTAGCCTTTTCCTCAAAACCGGAGTATGTATTAACTATGTACCATCTGCGTGCCATTGATTTTCCAGTATGTGTCTAATTATTTAAGAAGGGTCCCAACGATTTTCCCCAAAACCAAATCAACTGCACCAAGATACACTGAAATCAGCATTACCAGCACGACAACAACAACTGTTGATCCCATTGTATGCTTTTTGTCGGGCCAAGCTATTTTCTTAAATTCAGCCTTCACTTCCGCGGAAAACTGTTTAACGTTCTCAAGGCTATACTTACTCATCCCCTGAGATTTGCCCTCTTCATTCTTCTTTTTTACTTTAGCGTTGCTTGCCATGTATCATTACCTGCTCATATAATGTTATTGATTAAGGCAAATATGGCAGGTCAGGAGGGATTCGAACCCCCAGCCCTCGGATTTGGAGTCCGATGCTCTACCAATTAGAGCTACTGACCTGCACCACTACTTAGTTTCTTTATGTGTAGTATGAGTCCGACAAAAACGGCAGTATTTTTTCAACTCGAGCTTTTGAGGTGTTTTTCTCTTGTTCTTGGTAGTGTTGTAATTTCTCTGTTTGCACTCTGTACAACCGAGGATGATTATATCTCTCATGACTTTTCCTGTATGGGTTTCAGACAGTTTACCTTTTGAAGCTGCCCTACAAACGCATTAAGAGAAGAGTATATATTCCCTTCTCTTAATGAACCGTTTAACCTGGTTTTAAAAACTCAAGCGAACTGAATAAAAAAGCTGCTGCTTAAATATTTACTGAATAAAATTACTCGATAATTTCGTTAATAACCCCGGCGCCAACTGTTCTGCCACCTTCGCGAATCGCAAACCGGAGTCCTTCCGCCATCGCAATCGGGGTGATAAGCACGCCTTCTATTGATACATTATCGCCTGGCATTACCATCTCAACGCCCTCGGGAAGGTTCACAATCCCTGTCACATCCGTTGTTCTGAAATAAAACTGTGGCCGATAACCATTGAAAAACGGCGTATGACGACCGCCCTCTTCCTTAGACAAAATATAGCACTCTGCTTTAAATTTGGTGTGCGGTGTTATTGAACCGGGCG
>Ga0209919_1000646_pt1 | contig 17236 bp, 15 predicted proteins | sample SalPon2A_C_D2_MG_FD_185721 | JGI IMG/M metagenome (GOLD analysis project Ga0209919, IMG submission 185721) | Soil microbial communities from South San Francisco under conditions of wetland restoration - Salt Pond MetaG R2A_C_D2_MG (SPAdes)... | ecosystem: Environmental > Terrestrial > Soil >... | reverse complement strand
GCTCCGAGAAGACGATCACTTCGCCATCCCGGTGCACCTCGACGATGCCGTCCGCCGCCTTGAGCGCGGTCTCGATCGAGTCGGAGAGCCGCGTGCGGTCGGCGGCACGCACCACGAGCCGGTCCACCACCAGGCCGATCTCGTGGTTGGTCCGCCGATTGAGCTTGGGCGGCGACGCCAGGTCATGGACCTCGCCGTCCACCCGCACCCGCACGAACCCCTGGCGGCGGGCGCCCTCGAAGAGATCGCGGAACTCACCCTTCCGGCCGCGCACCAGCGGCGCCACCACCTCGATCTTGGTCCCCTCCCGCCAGGCCAACACCTGATCGACGATCTGCGAGGCGCTCTGGCGCTTGATGGGTGAGCCGTCGTTCGGGCAGTGGGGGATCCCGACCCGGGCCCAGAGGAGCCGGAGATAGTCGTAGATCTCGGTGACCGTCCCAACGGTCGATCGCGGGTTGTGGCCGGTGGTCTTCTGCTCGATCGAGATGGCGGGCGAGAGCCCCTCGATGCTGTCCACGTCGGGCTTCTCCATGAGCCCGAGGAACTGCCGGGCGTAGGCGGAGAGCGACTCGACGTAGCGCCGCTGGCCCTCGGCGTAAATCGTATCGAAGGCGAGCGAGGATTTCCCGGAGCCGGAGAGCCCCGTGATGACGGTGAGGCGGTCGCGCGGGAGCTCGACCGTCACGTTCTTGAGGTTGTGGACGCGGGCGCCGCGGACGATCAGGCGTTCATCGGGCATAGCCTGTGAAGCTAGTGGTGGATTGGAGCGAGGGTCAACGGGCGGGAGAAGGCGGGAGAAGGCGGGAGAAGGCGGGAGCGGGCGGTAGCAGGCGGTATGGGAGTCGTCTCTGCATCTTCCGCCCGTTCCCGCCTCTTCTTGCAATCCTCCCCCGCATCCCGTAACTTCGCGTCCCCCCGGGGACATCCCCCTGAGGTCATTCACCGCGTTGGATCGACGGCACATGCCCGCGCGCGAGTCTGCCCACATCGTTGTCCTGACGACGTTTGCCGACGGCGCCGCGGCTCGAACCATGGTTCGGCGCCTGGTGGACGAGCGCATCGTGGCCTGCGGCACGGTGGTCCCGGGACAATCGATCTATCGTTGGGACGGCGAGGTCACGGAGGCCGACGAGGTGCTCGTGATCCTCAAGACGCGGCGGGAGCGGTGGTCCGATCTCGCGCGTGCCGTCGAGACATCACATCCGTATGAAGTCCCCGAGCTGCTCGCACTGCCGGTGGACGCCGGCCTGCCGGGCTACTTGGCCTGGCTCGACGCGGAGACCGGGGACGCGAAGGAGACCACATGACCCACTACCGGCGGCATCATCGGCGTGGGCGGCGGCGCCCGGTGGCGGAGCTCTACGCTACCGCTGCGCGTCTCCGTGACGCCGAGAGCGCGATCGTTCCCGGACCGGCCACCTCCACCGCTCCCGAACCGATACCGCCCGCCGGCGCGAGATCCATCCCCTTCGAGCTGAGCGACGGTGCGCCCGACCCGCAGGCTCAGGATCAGGGCCCCGATCCCGTCTTCACCCCGGCCGCGCGCGCCGACGCCGCAGAATCGGCCGAGCACGGGACCCCGAGCGCGCCGGAGCCTCGCGAGTCCGCCGAGGTCCTCTACGGCGCCGCGCGCGAGGCCGGGGCCCGGGGCGAGGGGAGCCGCGCGGCGCGGATCTATCGCGAGCTGCTCGCGCTGGAGCCCGGCCATCTCAAGGCCCGGAACAACCTCGCGATTCATCTCGACGAAGAGGGCGATCACGAGAGCGCGCTCAAGGAGCTCGATCTCTGTCTCGAGATCGCGCCCGGCAACCGCGAGGTGCTCGTGAACCGCGGCGCGGTCTACGGCGCGATGGCGCGGTTCCCCGAGGCGGAGCGCGATCTCTACACCGTCCTCGAGTCGGACCCGAGTGATGCCGAGGCGCACTTCAACCTCGGCATCGTGAAGTCACGGCGCGGCCTGTGGCGCGACGCCGTGCCCCACCTCCGGCGCGCCATCGAGCTCGATACGAGCCGCGCCGCCGCCTACTTCCATCTGGGCGAAGCGCTGAACCGGATCGACGATCTCGACGGCGCCCTGCAGGCCTATCAGCGCTCGGCCGAGCTCCACCCCGACAACCCGCGCGCGGTGCGCGGGATCGGGATCATCCTCGACCGGCTGAATCGCTCGGATGAGGCGGCGCAGATGTACCGGCGATCACGGGAGCTCGCCAGCACGTGATGCGCGTCGTGGTGGACGACCTCGCGTTCGTCCCCGCGGACGCGATCGTCCGACCCGCCACGGCCACCCTCGAACCGACCACGCCCGCCCTCCGGCGTCTGGAGCAAGTCGGCGGGCAGGCCTTCTGGAACCAGATGCGCACCGAGCGCGAGCTCGCGGTGGGCTCCGCCGTGGTGACCGGCGGCGGCGACCTCTCCGCCGAGCTCGTGATCCATGCTATCATTCGAAGTGCCACCATTCCGTGCTCCAAGGACACGGTGCGGCGCGCGCTCACGAGCGCGCTCCAGCGCGCGGCGGACTGGCGCCTCGCGCATCTCGCCATCCCGCCCCTCGGGACCGGCGCAGGCAACCTGTCGCTCGACGACGCGGCCGACGTGATGTGCACGACCCTCAATCGCGACGTGCCGGCGCTCCCCTTCCCGGCTGACGTGACCCTCGTGGTGGAGACGCCCGAGGAGCAGGCGGTCTTCGAGCGCGCCCTCCAGCGAGCCGCCCCGGCGTGACCCGGCGGCGGCTGGCCGTCGCGATTCTGGCCGTCTGGGTCGCGGCGCTCATCTGGCTCGTCCGCCGCACCTACTGGCAGCCCAGGGCCGAGCGCCTCGAGCGCGCGGTCGAGACGCTCCCGCCCGGCGCCACCTACTACGCGGTGTATCTCGGCGGCCGCCAGGTGGGCTTCGCGTCGAGCACGGTGGATACGCTCCCCGATACGCTCCGCGTGGTGAACCTCACCACGCTCGAGGTCCCGGTGCGTGGCGCGCTCCGGCGCTCGAACACGCGGACCGACGCGCTCCTCTCCCGAACGCTCCAGCTCCGCGGCTTCACCGCCACCGTGCGCGGCGAGACCGCGCGGTATGACGCCACGGGGACGGTGGACGGTGACTCCGCCATCGACATCTCGCTGATCGGCGTGGCCGACAGCGAGCACGTGCGCATGCCGCTCACGGCGCCGATCGTGCTCCCCGGCCTGCTTCCACTCGATCTCACCTTCCGGCAACGCCTCGCCGCGGGCGCCACGTACACGCGGGACGTGTTCGACCCGACGCAGCTCCGCACGCACGCGGTGACGCTCACCGCGGTCGCCGAATCCACGTTCATCGTGCCCGACAGCGCAGTCTTGGACTCGACCGCCGGACAGTGGGTGCCCGCCACGTACGACACGCTACGCACCTGGGAGATGCACGAGACGGGCGGGGCGCACCGCACGCTGTGGATCGACCGGAGCGGGCAGATCGTGCGGGTGACCGCTCCGAGCGGGTACGTGCTCGAGCGCACCGCGTTCGAAATCGCGTACGACAACTACCGGAGTCAGACCGATAGTCTGTCCAACACGGCACCCACGCCCCCCACGCCGGGCGCCGTGATGCGCGAGACCGCGCTCGCGGCGGGCGTGCCGCTGACGCCGGACACCCTGCGCGCGTTGACACTCGTCTTTCAGGGTGGCGGCGTGGACACCGCGGCCCTCGCGGGCCCGCTGCAGGAGATCGCGGGCGATACGCTCACCGTCCGGCGCGCGAACGTGGCGCAGCTGAACGGTCACTACCGGCTCCCGTCGCGCGATCCCGCCGTCGCGCGATATCTGGAGCCCACACCAGCCCTCCAGAGTGACGACCCGCGGATCGGGGCGCAGGCGCGGCAGATCGTGGGCCGCAATCGGTATCCGCGGCGGGCCGCCGAGCGGCTCGCGGCGTGGGTGCGCGACCACGTCGCCGACGACACGAGCGCGGCGCTCCCCACCGCGCTCGGTGCGCTGGAGCACGGACGCGGTGACGCCGACGCGCACACCTTGCTGTACGTCGCGATGGCGCGCGCGGTCGGACTCCCCGCGCGCACCGCGGCCGGGCTGGTCTACCTGGACGGCGCCTTCTACTACCACGCCTGGGCCGAGGTCTGGCTCGACGGGTGGGTGCCGGTGGATCCGATGCTCGGCGAGTTTCCCGCCGACGCGGGCCACGTGCGCTTCGCCGAGGGCGCGCTCGCGCGGCAGCTGGAACTGCTTCCCCTGATCGGGCGGTTCACGATCTCGGTCGTGCACCGCCGGGACTGACGATGATCCGACTCGAAGGGCTCACGAAGCGCTACGGGAGCTTCACCGCGGTGGACGGGATCGACCTCGAGATCCCGAAGGGGGCGCTTTTCGGCTTTCTCGGGCCGAACGGCGCGGGCAAGACCACGACGCTTCGGATGATCGCGGGAATCCTGCGGCCCACGGCGGGCCGCATCTGGCTGGGCGGCGACGATCTCCTGGCCAAGCCGCTCGCCGCCAAGGCGCGACTCGGCTTCATTCCCGATCGGCCGTTCGTGTACGAGAAGCTGACCGGCGGTGAGTTCCTCCGCTTCGTGGCCGGCCTCTACGGCCAGGACGGTGACGCGGTCGAGAAACGGATCGACGAGCTGCTCGGCCTCTTCGAGCTCACGCGCTGGAAGGACGAGCTGGTCGAGGCGTACAGCCACGGGATGCGCCAGAAGCTCATCATCTCGAGCGCGCTGGTGCATCGGCCCGAGGTGATCGTGGTGGACGAGCCGATGGTCGGGCTCGATCCCAAGGGCGCCCGGCTCCTGAAAGACATCTTCCGCCATTTCGTCTCGCGCGGCGGCACGATTCTCATGAGCACGCACACCCTCGAGGTGGCCGAGGCGATGTGTGACCGGATCGCGATCATCCAGCAGGGGAAGATCGTGGCGGGCGGCACGATGAAGGATCTCCGCCAGCAGACCGAAGCGGGCGACGCCTCGCTCGAGGAGCTCTTCCTCAAGCTCACCGGCGGCGCCGCCGCGCGGGAGCTCGCCCAAATCCTCGAGGACTGATGCGCGCGCTGGCCCACGTCATCTCGCCCAAGTGGCGCACCGCGCGCACGCGCATCCGTCAGGGACGCGAGCATGGCGCACGCGCCAAGGTCCTGGTGCTCGTCCTCGTGGGCGGCGCGTTCTGGACCCTCGTCTTCAGCGTCTTTCACCGGATGCTCCGGTACTTCAAGGGCGTCCAGGAAATCGGTCCGCTCCTCGCCGGCAAGGTGCTCGGCGTGATGCTGCTGTCGTTCCTCGCGATCCTCCTCCTCTCCAACATCATCACCGCGCTCTCGTCGTTCTTCCTGGCGCGCGATCTCGATCTCCTGATCTCGTCGCCCGTGGACTGGCTCGATCTCTATCTCGGCAAGCTCGGCGAGACGTTGCTGCACAGCTCGTGGATGGTGGCGCTGCTGGCCGTGCCGATCTTCGTGGCGTACGGCACGGTGTACGACGGCGGGTGGGGGTTCGGCCTCTTCTCGCTCGCGGTGTTCTTTCCGCTGCTCGTGATCCCGGCGGTGGTGGGAAGCGCGGTGACGCTCATCCTGGTGAACGTCTTCCCCGCCAGGCGCACGCGCGATCTCTTGTCCATCGTCACGATCGCCGCGGCGGGCGTGCTGGTCCTGCTCTTCCGGATCGTCCGCCCCGAGCAGCTCGCGCGCCCGGAAGGGTTCCAGAACCTGCTCGACTTCATCACCATCCTTCGGACGCCCACCTCGCCCTTCCTGCCGAACGAATGGGCCACGAAGAGCATCATGACGTATCTGGTGGGGCCGTTCGATCCGATAGGACTGCTATTGCTGTGGAGCACCGCCGCGAGCTTCGTGGTGCTGGGCGCGTTGCTGCACGCCAAACTCTACGCGCCCGGGTTCACCAAGGCGCAGGAGGGGGCGGAGCGGTTCGTGCGCGGCGGGATCTGGCAGGCGCTGCTCGCCCCGCTCAAGCCCGCGTTGAGCGTCGCGAAGCGCGAGTTCGTGGTGAAGGACATCAAGCTCTTCTTCCGCGACACCACGCAGTGGAGCCAACTCATCCTGCTCGCGGTACTGGTGATCATCTATCTGTTCAACATCAAGGCGCTTCCGCTCTTCACGGGTGAGAAGGTGCCGTTCTTCTTCGTCACCGTCATCTCGTTCCTGAACTTGGGGCTCGCCGGCTTCGTGCTCGCGGCCATCGCCGCGCGGTTCATCTTCCCCGCGATCTCCCTCGAGGGACGGCAGATGTGGCTGTTGCGCTCGAGCCCGCTCGATCTCCGCGCGCTCGTCTGGTCCAAGTACTGGACCGGCACCGTCCCGCTCCTGGCGCTCGCGCTCCTCATCACGATTCTCACCGATCTGCTCCTCAAGACCACACCGTTCATGATGGGCGTGAGCGTGGGGACGATCATTCTCTTGACGCTCGCGATCGCGGCACTCGCGTTGGGCTTCGGCGCGGTCTATCCGCAGTTCGAAACGGAGAACGCCGCGCAGATCCCCACGTCATTCGGCGGGCTGGTGTTCATGATGACCACGATCGCGCTCCTCGCGCTCGTGATCGTCGTGGAGGCCGCGCCGGTCTACACGTATCTCCAGGCCGTCTATCACGGCCGCCCGGTGCGTGTGGGCCCGGAGATGATCGGCGCATTCGCACTGGTGGTGGCGATCTGCGCGGCGGCGACGGTCGTGCCGCTCCGGATCGGACTCAGGCGGATGGAGGAGTTCGAGTTCTAGGCCGGCAGATCATACGCTCGGCGCGCGGGTGACCGAAAGGGCACGTCGGGATAGCGTTTCGGGAATCCCCCACCACCAGGAGCGATCCATGCTGCTCGTCCGCGGGATCATGTGCTGCACGCCCGGTAAGGTGAAGGCGCTCGCCGAGAAATTTCTCGAGTAGATGAATGCCTCCGGGGCGGATCCCAAGGTGCAGCGTGCGCGGCCTGGGACGGCCGCTTGCGCATTGCGCGGCGGGCCGCAACGTTGGCACGTCGTCCGCCGTCGTGGCGGCCCGCCGAACCACCCGTGAGGGAGCGAAGATGAAGCGACACCGCCGGATCGAGGAACACGCCGTGATCGGCGACCTGCACACGATTGCCCTGGTCGCCGTCGACGGGACCATCAGCTTCCTGTGCGCGCCGTTCTTCGACTCCCCGTCCGTCTTCGCCTCGCTGCTCGACCCGGATCGGGGCGGCAGCTTCGAGCTGGCCGCCGCGTTCGACGAGCCGACGCACAGCCAGCTCTATCTCCCCGACACGAACGTGCTCCTCACCCGATTCCTCGACGACCGCGGGGTCGCCGAGGTATCGGATTTCATGCCGGTCACCGATGGCGGTGTGCCCCACCACATCGTGCGTCGCGCCAAGGCGGTGCTGGGCGAGGTCCCCTTCGTCATGCGGTGTGCCCCCCGCTTCGATTACGGACGCGCGACGCACACGATAGAGCGGACGAGTGAGGGCATCGTCTTCTCGTGCCCGTCGGCCGGCATCGCCATGCGCCTTCGCACGTCGGTCCCGGTGAAGATCGAGGGTGCGGACGCGACCGCGCGGTTCGTGCTGCGCGCCGGGGAGACGGCGTCGTTCATCCTCGAGATGCTCACGAACGCGCACGACTCGCCGTGCGGCGAGCCGCAGTACGTGACCGAGGCATTCAAGGCGACGACGAACTTCTGGCGCGCCTGGGTGGCGCGCGCCGATTACCGCGGGCGATGGCGCGAGATGGTGATGCGCTCCGCGCTCGCGCTCAAGCTGCTCACCTCGCAGAAGCACGGGTCCATCGTCGCGGCGCCGACGTTCGGACTCCCGGAACAGATCGGCGGCGCGCGCAATTGGGACTACCGGTACACGTGGATTCGCGACGCGTCGTTCACGCTCTACGGCCTGATGCGGCTCGGCTATACGGACGAGTCGGCGGCGTTCATGCAATGGGTGGAGGCGCGATGCGCCGAGCTCGAGCCCGACGGCTCGATGCAGATCATGTACGGCCTCGACGGCCGGCACGATCTCCCCGAAGAAGAGCTCCCGCACCTCTCCGGCTACCTGGGCTCGCGCCCGGTCCGCATCGGCAACGGCGCCGCCACGCACCTGCAGCTCGACATCTACGGCGAGCTGCTCGACGCGATCTACCTCTACGACAAGTACGGCGAGCCGATCTCGTTCGACCTCTGGGCCAACGTGCGGCGGCTCATCGACTGGGTGTGCGAGAACTGGCGGCAGCCGGACGAGGGGATCTGGGAGGTGCGCGGAGGACGCCGCGAGTTCCTCTACTCGAAGGTGCTGTGCTGGGTCGCGATCGACCGCGCGATCCGGATCGCCGTCCGGCGTTCGCTCCCGGCGCCACACGCCCGCTGGCACACTGCGCGGGACGCGATTCACGCCGACATCGTGGCGCGTTTCTGGGATCCGGTGCGCAAAACGTTCGTCCAGTTTCCCGGTTCGAACGCGGTGGATGCGTCATCGCTCCTCATGCCGCTCGTCCGGTTCATCTCGCCCACCGACCCGCGCTGGCTGTCGACGCTGCGCGCGATCGAGCAGTCGCTCGTGGCGGATTCGCTGGTCTATCGGTACCGCGTGGACGACGAGTTCTCCGACGGGCTCCCCGCCGGCGAAGGGACCTTCTCCATGTGCTCGTTCTGGTACGTGGAATGCCTGGCGCGGATGGGTGACGTGCAGAAGGCACGTCACTTCATGGAGAAGATGCTGGGCTATGCAAACCACGTCGGGCTGTACGGCGAGGAGCTGGGCCCCCGCGCGCAGCACCTCGGCAACTTCCCGCAGGCTTTCACGCACGTGGCCCTCATCAGCGCGGCCTACGACCTCGATCGGAGGCTGTCGAAGGGATCGTGACGTCGCCCGACGCCCCCGCAGTACACCCATCCAGGAGATGCCCATGTTGCTCGTTCGGGAGATCATGTTCTGCAAGCCCGGCAAGGTGAAGGCGCTCACCGAGAAGTTCTTGAAGATGAACGAGATCGGGAAGAAGATCGGGATGCCGCCGATGCGTGTGATGACCGACTTCGCCGCCGAGCGCTTCTGGATGCTCGTCGGGGAGATGGAGGTGGAGTCGGTGGCGGAGTTCGAGAACTGGATGGGTGCATCGTCCAGCCATCCCGAGGTCATGAAGGAGTTCGAAGCCGTGATGAAGGATTATCACGACCTCGTCGTTTCAGGGCGGCGGGAGATCTACAAGATCGAAGGTTGAGCTGCGTCGCATCCCACAGAACCCCATGCCTCCTGCACCGCTTTTCCGATGTAACCGGCTAGGAGACGCCAGCCGGTTACTCCGGAATTCCCGCCAAGGGAGGCCCCGGTGCGCCGCGCGAGATTCGCTGCTGCCGTGCATCCTCCCGTTCCGCCCGCGGCGCAATTCGTCCCGCGCCGCTACGGATGCGGGGCGGCCGAGTCGCCTCTCGCCTTACGGCTCCGTCACCCAATACACCGGATGAATCTCCCACAGCGCGCGGGCTGACGAATTGCACCGGCCGTGCGAGCCGTCGGTCCGATCGCGCCGGTCGGCACCGCCCCGGTGTTGGCCGTCGAAGAACGCCGCGCCCACGATCCGCACGCGGAGTGGTTGGGAGAGGTCGCCGGACGCATCCTCCGTGACTCCGTGCTCGCTCTCGAGCGAATCGAGGTCGCTCCGCGCGTTGCCGTAGAGTCCCGAGAGATCGGCCGGTGGAATCTCCACCACCATGCACGAATCGATCGGGGTATCCGCACGCACCGTCACTTCGATGTGCCAATCGCCGTCGTCCTCATCCCGGAGGACGCGGCGCACCCAACCCAGCACGCTGTATACGTGCCGCTCGTTGCCAACACGCTCGGCGCACTTGTATACGTCCGCCCGCGTGAACTCGAGGAGTGACCACTGGCGCAGGATCGACGTGATGTTCGTGCGCCGGGCGGCCGTGGATGCCAGCGATTCCTCCGTCTTCTGCGCCCAGCGATAGTGCGGCACGTCGCACTGGGCGGCGGCGGGAGACGGCGCGCACACCATCGCGCCGAAGACTACCAACAGGGCCAGCCACCCGGCGCGCGGGGAAAGCCTGCGATGACCCGCGAGGCTCATGGCGTGCACGGCTTCGTGGCCTGCGCCACCGTATCCTGCGGCAGCCTGATGCTCCACCCGCTCGCCTGGTCGGGCACGAAGTCCGACGTACTGGGCACCGCCGCCAAGTGTCCCACCGACGGCGGCTCCAAGCCGAGCGCCAGCGGCATCGCGGATGTCCAGACGACCAGCACCGTGTCCACGACCCCATTGCTGAGCGAGCCGATGAGGCCGAACGTGTCCGCCGCGGGAATCGTGACGCACAGACTCAACCCGGTCATCGTGCCGAGGTCGATCGACCAGTTACCACCTGGCATCGCGGGTTGATTGGCCGGAAAGGCCAGCACGTCGTGCGCGGTGCACTGCACGAGGGCGCAGTTGCCGTTCGAGACTCGGAGCGTGATCGCGCCGTGTGGCGCAACCGCGGAGGAGCACGACAGGGTGGCGAGTGCAACGAGGGAACCGGCGACCAGCGCGCGAAGGCGTATCATCGAAACCGCCAAAGATTCAAGCCATCCTCAAGATAGCCACACTCCGCGTCTGTCAACCGATTCACATGCCCCGTCGGACGCGGTGAGCCGCCCGTCACTTGAACCTCAGGGTGGTTTCAAGTGCCTGGGCCCACCGTTATGCAAGAACCTCAGGAAGGCGCCCCGTGCCACGTTTGCCGATCGTCCCGCACGCCTCCTGTACGCCGCGGCCGTACCTGCACGCGCGCGCGCTTGCACTGGCGGAGCGCCTTCGCACCACCTATCCCGACCTCATCCCGCGCGGTCTCTTCCGCCCGCTCATCCCCACAACGCTCGACGATGCGCCGGCGCTCCACCTCGACGACCTCAGCACCATCACACGGATCAGCCGGTTCTACGACCCGAGCTACCTCGAGGATCGCGCGGTCTTCCGCGCCATGCCGGGCGATCTCGTAGCGAGCTGTGCCCCCGGCGGGGAGGCGTTCGAAGCGTACGTCCGCGACCAGCTCGGACTCGGGACCGTCACCTGGTATCGCCCGACGCCGCTCTCGACGTCCCTCGGCGTGGCGACCGCGTGCTGGGCGGATCGCGGGGTCCGCCGCGACCTCATCGGCGCGATCAGGCGGGGGAACCTCCGCTACGTGCATCCCCATCTCGGCAACGCCCCCGCGTGGACCACCGCGCTCCTGCTCCGGAATGCCAGCCGGCGCCCGATTAGCGTGATCGGACCGCACCCGGGACTGACGCGCCGGGTGAACGACAAGGTGTGGTTCGCGGAGGTTGCACGCGGTCTGTTCGGCCATGCGGCGGTTCCGCCGACGGCCGCCGCCTACAATCTCGCGACGGTCGCCATGGTCGTGCGCAGCCTCTGCACGACGTCCCGACGCATCGTGTTCAAGCTGCCGTCGTCCGCCGGCGGGTCCGGCAACCTGGTGGTGCCCTCGCGCGAGCTCCGCGGCCGCTCTCTGGGCACGTTGCGCTCCGACATCCGGAACCGCCTCGCGGAGCTGGGCTGGACCGGTGAGGGTCCGTTGCTGGTCGGCGCCTGGGAGACCGATGTCCTGCAGGCACCTTCCACCCAGCTCTGGATCCCGCCCGAGAACGTGGGCCTGCCGGTGGTGGAAGGGGTCTTTCAGCAGCTGATCGAGGGCGACGCGGGCGCGTTCACCGGGAGTCGGCCGGCGGACCTGCCGCCCGACCTCACGCAGGCCATGGTCGAGCAGAGCTGGCTCCTGGGCCGTCTCTTCCAGCGGCTGGGCTACGTCGGCCGGTGCTCGTTCGACCTCTTGCTGGTGGGGAGGGATCTCGACAACTGCCGCACCGAATTCATCGAATGCAACGGCCGGTGGGGTGGCACGTCGGGTCCGATGACGCTCATGAACCGGTTGTTCGGCGATTGGACGTGCCGGCCCTACGCGACGAACGAATGCGAAGTCGCGGGACTCGGCGCCCTCTCGTTCTCCGATGTGCTGGAGGCGTTCGGCGACGATCTGTACGACGCCCGCACGGGCACGGGCTCCCTCATCTTCTACAACCCCGGGGCGCTTCAGTCGCACCAGGAAATCGACGTCCTCGTGCTGGATCGGAGCTGGGAGGCCGCGGCCCGTCGCGCCAACCGCGACATCCCGCGCCGGCTCCGCGCGCTGACGCGGCTCGACGGCGCGCGGGCGCGCCGCCTGGCTCAGATCGGGTAAGTCTCGGCCTGCACGTCGTCGTCCAGCGCCACCACCGTCCCCTCGTGCACCGCTTCCCACGCCTCATGCGTGATGGGTTCGGAGGCGATGACCGCTGCGCGGTAGTCCGCACCCTCGTGGTGCCGCACGTGCGGAATGCCGCAGATCTCGCAGTCGTGGACGCCGTGGCGCATCAGGAGATACAGCGAATGGCGCCACCGGCTGGCGCAGAGCACGTGGCCGTCCGTCAGCACGAAGTTGAGCTGGGCCGGCCGGTCGGCCCCTGCATCCCGGCAGTACCCCTCGAGCACGCAGACACCGCGCGCAAGCACCTCCGCCACGTACTCGGCGGAGAGCGCGTCGTCGAGCGACGCGCCGCCGTCACGCAGGCGGCCGAGGAGCCAGAGAAACGCAAGCTCGCTGTCGGTGACGCCCCGGCGCCTGGCCAACAGGTCCGGCGGTACCTCGCGCGCCATGCGCGGCCCGACCACGTCGAAGCCGCGCACCGTGCCGTTGTGCGCGAAGCTCCACCGGCCGACAATGAACGGGTGGGTGTTCACCAGGGAGCCTCGGCCCACCGTGGCGCGCCGCACGTGGGCGACGACCGTCCGGGCATAGGTGCGCTCGGCAACACGGCTGAAGTCCAGCGTCTCGTACGCAGCCGTGGCACGGCGCTCCACGCCCGGCACACCGTCCTCGTAATGCGCGATGCCCCACCCGTCGGGATGGGTCTCACCACGCAGGTCGCCACGGGATTGGTGCAGGAGGTTGTTCTGGGCGTACGCCAGCGTGCACTCGACCTTGGTGAGTTCGGTGGCCCGAAAGCCATAGAGGCGGCACATGGCGCCGGTGCGTCAGCCGACGTGCTGGTGATGGTGCTCGCGTGTGGCGAGGGACGTCCACCGCGGGCCCTCGCGCCGCAGGGCGAGCAACCGCTCGAGCATCCGGCGGCGCTCCGCGGGCTCGAACCGCTCCACGTAGCTCAGGAGCGACCCGCAACCGATAGCGTGGTCGAGCGCTACGCGGGCCTGCGCGAGCAGGCGCGCGCGATCGGCCGGCCCGAGCCGGTCGCCGTCCTCGTGATCGAGCAGCCAGCGTACGGCCGCCTGTCCCTCGGCGTGCTCGTCGTACAGGGTGTCGGTTTTCCCCTCACCGAGAAAGCGCTCGCACGCCGGATAGAACACCGTCTCCTCGAACGCCATGTGCGGGCCGGCCTCCCGATCGAGTCGTTCGGCCGTGCGTCGGGCGCCGGGCATGTCGTGCGCCGCGAGGGCCGCAATGAGGCCGCTGAGCCCTCGGGTGAGCTTGCGGTGATCCTCGAGAAACGCGTCGTGCAGGGGTTGGGTATCCGGCATCGTCCCTCCTGGTGGCCCATACACGCTAGCAAGTTGGGGCCGGCCTCCTGACCAGAGGCTGAGGCCGCATTGAAATCCCGTTCACGGCCCATTCAGACGGTCGCCATCGCGCCAGCCCCCTTGCGCTTCTACAGGTGAGGGCGTACCATCTCTTGTAGAAGTACAAGGGGAAAAAGATGACGACCGATGAGCGGCTCGATCTTCCACAGGGCACCCTCGATCTCTTGATCCTGAAGGCGGTCTCGCTTGAGCCGCAGCACGGCTGGGCGATCTCCGAACGAATCCACGACGTCTCCCGCGCCACCCTGCAGATCCCGCAGGGGTCGCTCTACCCCGCCCTGCATCGCCTCGAGCGGCGCGGCTATATCGCCGCGCGCTGGGGCGTCTCCGACAACAACCGCCGGGCGAAGTTCTACCAGCTCACGAAGAGCGGCCGACAACAGCTCGACGCCGAGACCGCATCGTGGCGCCAGCTCGCCAAGGCGGTGGCGCTCGTCCTTCGGATGGCGTAAGGCCGCGCGATGCTGCGCCGCTGGCTGAGCGAGGTGCGCTACCGGTTCCGCGCCATCTTCCGGCGGAGTCGTGTGGAGCGGGAGCTCGACGACGAGCTCCGCTACCACCTGGAGCGTGAGGCGGAGAAGTACGTGCGCCAGGGGATGAACGCGCGCGACGCGATGCGTCGCGCCCGTCTCGCCTTCGGCGGGCTCGAGCAAACCAAGGAGGAGGCGCGGGACGCGCGCGGCATCTCGCTCGTGGACGTGGTCGCGCGCGACGCACGCTACGCACTCCACGGGCTCAAGGCGAGCCCGGGCTTCAGCGCGGCGGTGGTGCTCACGCTCGCTCTGGGGATCGGCGGTACGACGGCGGTGTTCAGCGCCGTGGACGCGGTGCTCCTGAAGCCCCTGCCCTTCCAATCGCCCGGCCAGCTAGTGCGCATCTACTCGGCGTCGGTGCAACGTCCTGACGGCGAGAACTTCGTGACCCCGGTGCATTTCCTGGCGTATCGGCAGCCAACGCCGTCGCTCCAGGCGATCGGCGCGCTGAACACCTACGACGCCACCGGCGGCGACATCGGCACGGCAAACGACGTCCGCCGGATCCGCACGCTCACGGTGAGCGCGGACTACTTCGACGTGCTGCGGGTGCATCCGGCCATCGGCCGCGGCTTCACCCGCGCCGAAGAGAACGGCCCCCCGACCGACCAGGGCGTCGGCGCGTACGTCATCGTCCTGAGCCACCACCTCTGGGAGGAACGCTTCGGCGGCAATCCCGGGGCCCTCGGCCGGACGCTCACGGTGAGCGGCGAGCCCTACACCGTGATCGGCGTGATGCCGGAGGGATTCGCCGATCCCATCGTCGGTCACGGCGTGGACGCCTGGATCCCACTCGACCTCACGACGGGTCGGGACATGGCGAACATCAGCAACCATTGGCTCACGCTGATCGGACGGCTCCGTCCCGGCGTCTCGCCCCAGCAGGCGCAAGCCGATCTCGACGTACTGACCCGGCGGCTCACCGCACCGTATCCCGGAAGCCGCAACGATCGCACGCACGTGGTACCACTCAAGGCGGACGTGGTGGGCGCCGCGAGCCACTCACTCGAGTTGATGCTCGGCGCGGTGGGACTCGTCCTCCTCCTGGTCTGCGTGAATGTGGCCAACCTCCAGCTGGTGCGTGCCACCGAGCGCTCGACCGAGTTCGCCATGCGCTCGGCCTTGGGCGCGGGATCGAGGCGTCTGGCAGGGCAGCTCCTGACCGAGAGCCTGGTGCTCGCCGCCGTGGGCACCCTGGCCGGGCTGGTGGTCGCGCGGCTCGCGATGTCGGCCCTCGAGGCGCTCGGCGCGTCGTCCATTCCCCGGCTCGCGGGCCTCACCCTCGATCTTCGCGTTCTCGCCTTCGCGGCGGTGATCGCGGCGGCGAGTGCCGTGCTCTTCGGGATGGTACCCGCATGGCATGCCGCGCGGACCGACCCCGCAGACGTGTTGCGCGGCAGCGGCCGAGCCAACACCGGCGATCGCGCGCGCGGCCGGCTCCGCACCGGCCTCGTGGTCACTCAGGTGGCGCTCGCGTTCGTGCTCCTCGCCGGTGCCGGCATGCTCTTCGCGAGCTTCCGCGCGGTAAAGGAGACCCCGCTGGGCTTCGCGTCCGATCACGTCCTCACATTTCGGATGCACCTCCCCGAAGCGCGCTATGACTCGACCGCGCGCGCCGTCCTCTACACGCGGTTCAACGCGGCGGTCGAGGCGCTCCCCGGCGTCACCGCGGCGGGCGGCGTGTCGTGGCTTCCGGCAACCGGCGACTACCACTCCTGGGGCACGACCGCCCTGAGCGGACCGCTCGCGGGCACGCGGCGCGCCCAGACGCAGGCGGACAATCGCATCATCACGCCGGACTACTTTCGCGCGCTCGGCATTCCGATGCTCGCGGGACGTGCCTTCGACGCGCGGGACGGACCGGGCACGCCCGATCGCGTCATCGTAAGCAAGGACCTCGCGGAGCGCCTCTATCCCGGCGTCGATCCGCTGGGGCAGACGCTCGTGACCGGTGGCCGGAGGGCCACGATCATCGGGGTCGTGCCCGACGTCGCCGTCAATCCGGAAGGACGGATCGTACCGCACGTGTACCACGTGCACGCGCAGTTCGCCGGCGATCGCAACTGGGCGTTGTTCGAAGCAATCGCCGGCGGCGGGTCCCCCACGGCGCTCATTCCGACTGTCCGGCGGACGCTGCACGGGATCGATCCCCTGCTCGTGATGGATCAGCCCACGCCGCTCGGCGACGTGATCGGGCGCGGCACCGCGGAACGGAAGTTCACGATGATCCTGTTGCTCGCCTTCGCGGGCACGGCGCTGGTGCTCGCCGTGCTCGGGATCTTCGGCGTCTTCTCCTACGTCGTGCGGCTCAGGGGAGCGGAGTTCGGGATTCGCATCGCGCTCGGCGCCACCCCGCGCGCGGTGCTGGGACCGGTGATGCGCCAGGGAGCGGCGGTGATCGGAACGGGCCTCGTGCTCGGCCTCTTGGGCGCCGCGGCGACGTCTCGGGTGCTCGCCTCGATGGTCTTCCACGTGAGTCCGCTCGATCCGCGCGCGCTCGTGCTCGCGGGCCTGGTGCTCGCGGCGGGCGGCGGCGGCGCCGCCTATCTCCCGGCCCGTCGCGCGGCGAGGGCGGATCCCAGGAGCACACTGGAGTAGGGGCCGGGCCGAAAACCCGTGCCGGCTATTCGTACCGGAGCGCGGTACTCGGCTCGACCCGCACGGCCCGTCGCGCGGGGAGATACGCGGCGAGCACCGCCACCGCGAGCATGATCAGCGGAATGGCGAGGAACGTCGGGACATCGGTCGGTGCCACGCCGAAGAGCATGCCGCGCATCAGCCGCGAGAGCGCGAGCGCCCCGACGATCCCGACGACCAGCCCGACCCCGACCATCGCCACCAGCTCGCGGCCGACGAGACGCAGCACGTGCGCGCGATCGGCACCGAGCGCCATGCGGATGCCGATCTCCCGGCGGCGCCGGCTCACCCAGTACGCAATGATCCCGTACGTCCCGATCCCCGACAGCATCAGCGCGAAGCCCGCGAACGCGGCGAGCAATCCCATCGCGAGGCGCCGCCGTGCGAGCGCGTCGTGCAGCCGCGCTTCCATGGTGGCGACATCGTAGGCCGGGAGGTCGGGATCGAGCGCGTGCACCTGGGCGAGCACGGCCCGGCTGACGGTCGCG
>Ga0209919_1000644_pt1 | contig 17273 bp, 15 predicted proteins | sample SalPon2A_C_D2_MG_FD_185721 | JGI IMG/M metagenome (GOLD analysis project Ga0209919, IMG submission 185721) | Soil microbial communities from South San Francisco under conditions of wetland restoration - Salt Pond MetaG R2A_C_D2_MG (SPAdes)... | ecosystem: Environmental > Terrestrial > Soil >... | reverse complement strand
GTGCAGGTCCTGGTCGTCGTCGACGGCATGCGCCTGCACGGTCTTGATCTCCTCGATCCGCGGCGGCGTCTCGTCGGCGAACAGCAGGTCGATGCGCCCGCCTAGCTCGACTTCGAGATCGTCGATTTGCCAGCTCGTCACCAGCGTGACCTCGGCCTCCGCCTGCCGCCGGTAACGGTGCTGTATCTTCTGGTGGGTGCGTAGTCCCTCGATCGCTTTCACGCCGGGGCCGCCGCCGTGGCCGAGGTCGCCGCCGCGGCAGCAAAACTCGACCAGCTCGCGTATCCCGAGTTTCAATTCGCGCGCCATGCGACCCGTGCGAGCCGGTGGGGTATGCCGTGCCGGCGGAAGTATTGCATCCAGCGCTGCTGGTTCTTCTGCAGGCTGTCGCCGGGGCCCTTGACCTCGACCAGGCAATAACCGCCCGCGGCCGGAAAGTGCAGCAGGTCCGGAAAGCCGGCGCGGTTATTGCGCAGGTCGGCGAGAATACGTTCGAAGATCGCGCGCCAGTGCCGGTGCTCGATGCGTTCGAGGGCGAGCTCGATGATATCGAGTTCGAGTGCCTGCCAGTTGACCAGCGGATTCATGATGCCGTGCTTGTCCTGCCATCTCTCCGCGACGATACGGCGGATGTCGGCATTGTCGCGAATCGAGTCCCAGATGCCGTCGAGCAGTTCGCGACGGCGGTCGCAAAAATCGTGCGCGTAGAAATCGCTGGGCCGATATTGAAACGGGTTGTAAAACGCGCCGGGCAGGGGCGCGAAAACGGCGTCCCAGATCAGCAGTCCGAGCACGCCGTTGAACAGGCTGTTCTCGAGATAGTAGCAGCGTTCGTGGTCGGCGAGCGCGTCCAGATAACCGGCCACCGCGAGTTCCACCGAATCCTCGAAGTCGAGCTCGAGGTCAACGATCTCCGGGCTGTGATTTTCGGCCGCGACGCCGGGGGACGGCGGCAGCTCGAGGCCGTGCCGCCGGGCCAGCCGCGCGGCGAAATCGCGGGCAAACTGCAGCTCCGACTCGTCGAGCGGGTGTTCGACGATGCGCAGGCATTGGTCGAGAGCGTCGCGGTGAGCGCCGAGCCGGTCGCGGATGCGCGCGATACGTTCGCGGCCCGGCGGCAGCCGGCATTGCCGGTAAAGCTCGAGCGCGCTTGCGCATTCGTCGAGGCGTTCGTACTGGCGCGCGATTTCGTAGCGCAGGCGCTCGCTTCCGCGGTATGCCGGCGCCTGCGGGTCGATATCCCCGGGGATCAGGCGGGCGATTTCCGCGAGTGCGGCGGGATCGTCGCCGGGGTCCATGTCGAACAGGATCTCGAGCTGGTAGAGCAGCCAGTGCTGGCGGATTTCGAGCGCGTCGCGGTAGGGGCGGTGGCCGGCGTCGATGGTGTAGGTCTCGTACTGGTACAGGCCGAGATCGCGGAGCACGAAATCGGTCATCGACTGGTTCAGGTTACCGAAGAAGAGCATCTGGCATATCAGGTATTCATCGCCGCGCAGCAGTTCGATGATGCGATCGCCGGCGCGCAGCCGCTGGAAATAATCCGCGTCGTCGCGTTCGAGCAGTTCGGCCTCGAGCTCCGCACGGCGCAACCTGCGCAATTGCGGGTCGTCGGTGGCGCAGGCCAGCAGTTCGGCGCGGGTGTAAAGCGGCATCAGGTCTGGCGCATCGATGTCGCCGTCGACCTCGATAAAGCCGGCCGCACGCAGCGCCTCGACCGCGGCTTCGAGGTCGCCGATTTCGGCGTAGTCGAGCTTGCCGAGCCGGAAGCGATCATGACGGCGGTTGAGCAGGCGAATGCAGAGCTTCCGGGCATCGTCGTCGAGGTCTTCGAATTCGCCCAGGAAGGCGAGCGTGTCCTTGTCGAGGATGTCGGCATAGACCCTGGTGACGTGGCCGAACAGGGTCAGCACGTTATCGAGGTAGTAGGTTTCAGGCAAATCCGGCTGCATGGGGCTTGATTCTACACGTTAATACAACAATGTTGCATGCAACAGTGTTATATATTATATTCGATTCATGCAACCGCTCACCGAAATCCAGCAGGCCGTTTATGACTATACGCGCCAGGCCCTGAGACAGGGGCAGCCGTTTCCGTCCTTGCGGCAGCTCGCCGATCGCTTCGGCTTCCAGCATACCACGGCCCGTTTCCACCTGAAGGCGCTGGAAAAAAAGGGCTACATCCGCCAGCGCTCGCAACGGGTATCGGATTACATGCTCGCCGACGACAGCCACGACAGCGGTGACAGTTTCGATCTGGTGGCGCGGATTCCGGCCGGCGCGCCGTTGCCGGTATTCGACGAAACCCGCGAATCATTCGCGGTGACGCACGATTTTTTCGGCGGTGGCGACATCATCGCGGTCCGCGTGACCGGCGACAGCATGGCCGGAGACGCGATCGCCGATGGCGATATCGCGATCATCCGCCGCCAGCAGGAAGCCAACAAGGGCGATATCCTCGCGCTGCGCATCGAGGATGAAATTACCCTCAAGCGCCTGCGCCTCGACGGCGAGAAGGCAAGGCTGCTGCCGTCGAATCCCGAGCATGCCGTGCGCCTGGTACCGGCCCGCCATGTCGAGATTCTCGGCAAGCTGGTCGGCATCGTCCGCAAGCTCTAGATTTCGCGCAAGCTCATGGCATCGCTCCCGCTGCAATTCACCGACGCCAGCCTGCAACAGCAATTGCAGTCGGCGCGCACGCTCAAGCAGCGGCTCGAAACCCAGTCGCAAACCCTGCATTCCGGGATCGAGGCGCTCGACGAATGCTTCGCCGGTATCGGCCCCGGCGATCTGGTCGAGTGGGGCATACCACCCGGTCTCAACGGCCGCCTGATCCCGCTGCAATTGCTCAAGCAGCAAATTCCGTTGTGCCTGTGGATATACCACCATCACGGTCTCGGCGTTTTCGCCTCGAGCTGGATCAGCCACGGCGTCGATCTGGAGCGTCTGTTTTTCATCTGTTCGGACAACCCGGTGCGCGAGTTGCGCCCGGTGTTTCTCGAGGACACCTTCAAGCGTATCGTCATCGACGCGCCGCGCCGCTTCAGTAACGGAGACATGGCCTTCGTCAGCCAGCAGGCGCGCGACCAGGGGCAGATCGTGTTCCTGATCCGGCATTATTTCCTCAGTCCAGGAAACGGTAATCCCCATGCCAGCCTGCGACTGAATACCTGGCAAAGCGGCAAGCGCGCGTTCGCACTGCAAATCGTCAAAGGCTCGGCAACCGGCCGGATATCTCTGCCCTACAGCGCCGTCGCGGAGGATCATGGACGCTATAACTAGTCCACGGATCATCGATCTCGCCGAGTTACGCGCCGGCGACAGTTTCCCATCCTGGGCGGCGGTGTATTGCCCCGGGCCGGCAAGGCCGTTCGTGCTGTCGCCCGTGGCGATGCGCTGGCGCGATGACGTGTTCCTGTCACGACCCGGAGAGTGCAGCGGTTTCTGGCTCGAACGGAAAAAAAAACTGCGCTGCAAGCTTGGCGACCTGTTCGCGCCATTACTGCAGCACCACCATGGCGACGATTACATCGCCGTATTCGGCAACCATCCCTGGCAATGCCTGTGGTACCTCGAATACCAGCGGCGGCAACAGGCGCGCGGCCTGTTCCTGTTGCAGAGCCCCCTTAACCGAAATATCTACCGCGGCCTCGACTGGGATTCCTGGTTCGGCCTGCAACAGCAGCTCGCCGTTCATCTCGAGGCGATAAACGCGCACGCTTATCACCGCGATCGGTTCGCTTCGCGCCAGGCACAGATGCGGCGTTTTATCGAGCGCGGCGCAATCGACACGCCGGCCGCGATGCATGAAGCCGACGCCAACTCGATTCAGCGACGCTTCGGCAGCTGGCTGGGGCGCGTCTGGCAATGGAGCTTCACCGGGCATGACGATCTGCAGGGATTTCCGTGGCGGGCTCATGCCGAGCGCGCGGCGCCGGTGGTACAACGCGACCTCGAATACCCGCTCAACCAGTGGTCTTATGTCGAGATTTTACTGCGCGAGGATTTGTCGCGGCTCGCCGAGCAGGTCAGGGATGACGATTGCGAGCATATCAACCGCATGGACTGGCAAGTGACCTTGTTCAACGACGAGCGGGTTACCGTCGAACTCGCTTTTCGGCATCCGTATTCGCTGCACCGCGACCAGCCCGGTTTCGATACCGCGCTGTACCAGGCCCGCTATATTTTCGACGACCTGATGCGCAAGCTCCGCGCGCGGGATTCCGATCTCGATTTACCTGCGAGCATGCCGTTCACCGGCTGGCGCGTTGAAATCCGCGAGCGCGTCACGCTGTCGCCTCAACTGTGGGACCTGTTTGCGGGCGAATCCGCCGAACTCGATTACGAACGCGTCAGGACATTGCAGAACAAGCTGCCGCTGGCCTTCGAAAGTTACCGTCCCGCGGCGAGTTTCTCCCCCGAGCGCTCCTTTGTCGCCTGCGTTCCGGGCGAACTACCGCTACAGGAATTCGATTTACTCGCCTGGTCCTGCGGTAGTGCCGACAAGCCGTTGTTCTACAGCCCGACTGCGCAGCCGATAGACAACCCGGATCGGCTGCAAAAGATTTTCCTCGAACGTTCTTCGGAACAATGGTGGCGGGACGGGCAGGCGCTGCAGGCGATGCGCGATTACTACATTCTCAGGGACCACCACGGCAGGTCGATATGGGCCTATCGCACCCTCGACGGCGCCTGGTTCAAGCAGGGCGAATACCACTGATCGCCGCAGTCGTGGAAAACCCTCATGTTCAGCGACTTCGACGAATGGCTCTGCAAGACCAACTTCAGTTTTCTGCACGGCGCCTCGCATCCACGCGACCTGATCCAGCGCGCCGACGCACTCGGCTACGGCTCGTTGTGCGTCAACGATTTCGACGGCGCCTACGGACTGGCACGCGCTTATCGTGAGCTCCAATACCTCAGGCAGCAGGGCCGGCACCGCGGCCTGGTATTGAATTACGGCGCCGAGATACACCTGCAAAAAGACCATGGACTACCGCTGTTGCAACAACAGACCCTGGCCCTGGTGGCCCTCGACCAGCAGGGTTATACCAACCTCAACCGGCTGTTGAGCCGCGCGCATCGCGATACCAAGCGCGACGCCAGCCTCGACTTCGAAACCCTGCTGGATAGCGACGTCGACGGCCTGTTCGCGATTCAGCCGATGCGCGGTGCGATTCGCCTCCGTGGCGGCGGCCAGCGTCACGGTGAACTGCGCGAATTGTTCCGCGGGCGCTACTATCTCGCCATCAGCCGGCACCTGCATCCTGCCGAGGATCGCTGGATCGGGGCCACCCTGCAGGAGGCCCGCCGCCACGGACTCGAATACCTTCTCAGTCAGGACGTTTTTTTCCACCAGCGCGGGCAGAAATGCGTCAGCGACCTGCTGCAGTCGATTCGCTGCAATCGCCGCTTCGACGAATGCCAGTCGCATTACTTTCCGAATGCCGAGCGCTGCCTGCACCGTGGCGACGAACTCGCCCGCCTGTTCAGCCCGATACCCGGCCATCGACGAGCGCTCGGTCTGGCGCGCGAGTTACGGCAAAGTTGCCGTTTCAGCCTCGATCAGCTGAGTTACCGCTATCCCGCGGAAATGATCCCCGCCGGCCAGAACGCGCAAACCTACCTGCAAACCCTGGTGCAGCGTGGCGCACAGGAAAAATTCGGCGGACGGATACCCGACAGGGTGCGGGAGCAACTCGAGCACGAACTCGAATTGATCGAGCGACTCGGTTTCGCGGATTACTTTCTGACCGTCTGGGATATCGTCAGCTGGGCCCGTGGGCAGCATATACTCTGCCAGGGCAGGGGGTCGGCGGCCAACTCCAGCGTTTGCTACGTGCTCGGTATTACCTCGGTGAATCCGGAGCAATTCGATTTACTGTTCGAACGTTTCGTCAGCATGGAGCGCGGCGATCCGCCCGATATCGACGTCGATTTCGAGCACGAGCGGCGCGAGGAAGTCATCCAGTACATTTACCGCCGCTACGGCCGCGAGCGGGCCGCGATGGTCGCCAACGTAATTACCTTCCGCGGCAAGGGCGCCCTGCGTGCGGTCGGCAAGGCGCTCGGCGCCGATGACGACCTGCTGCGGCAAATGTCGAAGATCGCCTCCAGCCGGCACTTCCGCGGCGCCGGTACCGAGAATATCGTCATGTCGCTGAAGCAGGATTACGAACGCCAGAATCCCGGCGCGCGCCGCATCAGCTGGCAGCTTTGGGTAGATCTCGCCGACAGGCTGCACGGCTTTCCGCGCCACCTGGGCATCCATTCGGGCGGTTTCATGCTCGCCGACCGGCCGCTCGATTGCCTGTTGCCGCAGGAACCCGCGACCATGGCCGGGCGCAGTGTCATCCAGTGGAGCAAGGAAGACATCGAGGCACTCGGTTTTTTCAAGATCGATCTGCTCAGCCTCGGCATGCTGTCGGCGCTGCGCAAGTGCTTCGACTACCTGCGGCACTATTACGGGCAGACCTTGCGGCTGGATACCATCCCCGATGACGACCGGCCGACCTACGCGATGATCCAGCGCGCCGATACCGTCGGTACCTTCCAGATCGAGTCGCGCGCGCAAATGTCGATGCTGCCGCGGCTCAAGCCGGCCTGTTTCTACGATCTCGTGATCGAGGTCGCGATCATCCGCCCCGGGCCGATACAGGGCAAGGTCATCCATCCCTATCTGGCGCGCCGCGAGGGGCTCGAGCCGGTGACCTATCCCGACGAGCGCCTGCGCCCGATTCTCGAACGCACGCTCGGGATCGCGATATTTCAGGAGCAGGCGATGCGCATCGCGATCGCGGTGGGTAACTTCACTGCCGGCGAGGCCAACGAGTTGCGCAAGAAGATCGGTGCCTGGGGAATCAAGGATTTCGATCGAGATTTGAAACCCTTGCTGGCGAGGCTCGAACAGGGGATGCGCGACAATGGCGTTACGCCGGAATTCGCCGAGCAGATTCTCGGCCAGATGAAAGGATTTGCCGAGTATGGTTTCCCCGAGTCGCATGCGGTTTCGTTTTCGCTGATCGCCTATGCTTCCTGTTATCTGAAATGCCACTTCCCGGCCGCATTCTATATCGCGGTGCTGAATTCCCAGCCGATGGGTTTTTACTCGCCGCACGCGCTGCTGCAGGCGGCGCGGCGCGAAGGCATCCGTGTGCTGCCGATATCCGTCAACCACTCCGACTGGGATCATCGGCTGGAGAGACCTTCAGCGCGCGACGATTACTCGATACGCCTCGGTTTTCGCCTGATCCGCGGGCTCGCCCGGGTCTGTGTGGAGCGAATTCTCGAATGCCGCGAAGTCCGGAGCGCCTGGCGCAGCTTCGAGGACTTCAACCGCGACTGCGCGCTGGCGCGCGACGAAATCACCGCACTCGCGGCGGCGGGTGTATTCGCCGAGCTCGGCGAATCGCGCGCGGACGCGCTCTGGCATGCCGAGGCCTCGCCGTCGGTGCCGATGCTCGACCGCATCGATGATCGCATAACCTGGCCCGCGGAAAGCAGGCTCGATGCGATCCGCAAGGATTTCAGGGCTTTCCGAACCAGTCTCGGTCCGCACCCCGCGGCGGTTCTCAGGCAGGATCAGTGGCCATATCCCGTCGCGACCGAAAAAATAACACCCGCCGAACGGCTGGCCGGGTTGCCCGCCGAGATCGACGTATTCGCTTTCGGCATGGTGCTGGTCAAGCAATCCCCCGGATCGGCCAAAGGCATGGTCTTCGTGACCCTCGAGGATGAAACCGGGTTTATCAATCTGGCGCTGACACCGCAGGTTTATGCGCGCTTCTACCGCCTCGTCGATCTACAGCCATTCCTGTGCGTGGTCGGACGGTTACAAAGAGTCAACGAGTCGCATTCGATTCTCGTCAAGCGGGTGTTCGACCACGGGGATGGCACGAACCTGTTGCCGTTGCGCAAGACGAACGACGAGTCGTCCGAGCCGGTCACGCCCGAACTGGTCAAGCCGCGCGCCTTTCACTAATCCCCGCGGACAATTCTGGCCGCGGCTGCGGTTCAGAAGATACTGATGAGCTGCAGCAGGTATTCGCCGAGCCACCATAGTTTTGCGAAAACCGGAACGCCCATGAAGTTTATCAGGATTAAGCCCAGCAACGCATAAACCCCGAATTGAATATTCAACTGTTGATATTTGCGTGCCAGGTCGCGCGGTAGCAGATACGGCAGTATATAGCTGCCGTCCAGGGGTCCGATCGGCAATAGATTGAATAGCATCAGCAGCATATTGATCAGCGGCAGGTAATAGAAAAATACCTTTGCCACATCGGTCTCGAACAGCGGCCAACCGCTCCGTTGTCCGATCAGGTACAGGTTTATGGTCACGAAAGCCAGTAGCAGATTCATTCCCGGCCCGGCAGCCGCCACCAGCAGCATACCCCAGCGGGTATTGAACTTGCGCGGGTCGGTCGGCACCGGTTTGGCATAGCCGAAGCCGATCAGCAACACCATCAGTAATCCGAGTGGGTCGAGATGCGGAAGCGGATTCAGCGTCAGCCGCCCGGCGCGCTGCGCGGTATCGTCCCCGATCAGCGATGCCATCATGCCGTGACCGTATTCGTGAAAGGTCAACGAAAAAACCAGCGCAAAAGCGATTAATATAAACAGGATGTATTGATGCTGGATCAGGAGCTGGATCATTGAGTCTGTTCGTCCGGTTAACCGAAGGCAGCACTTTACCGCTATCGGGCGTCCCTCGCAGCCCTCGAAGCGAAAAAATATCGAATTCCTCCCGAATCCGGGCCGAGCCGGCCGGCCACCGGCCGATGAACTCAAGCCGATATCCTCCCACTACCGCCCTGTCTGCGATCCTCGCGGATGATCGATAGTCGCTGACGACTCCGGTGATGCCGCGTCGCAACGGACTTGTCCGACCCCGATCGAAGATAATTTCCCTGTTTGTTCCCGGGTCGCAGCGGTAGCCGGCGGCGCTTGTTGCATGGTATCGATTTTACGGTTAAGTAAAAAATTAACTAAACCACATAAGCCTTTGAAAGTTATGAATATCCGCTATAATCGATAATGCATTAAGCAAATTCGCCGAAATTACTACGAAATAAGCGGCACAGGTTCTGCGAGATTACCGAAACACCCTGCGAATCGGCAAATGGAAAATGGTCTATACAACAGGTCAAAACCTTGATATCGACGGGTACGGGACTATACCCGGGCGATTCAGACAGAATCAGGATGTATCATTTGACGTCATATAAAGGATCACGAGCGTGTCTCAAGACCTGATCAACAGGTATCGGAAATCTATCCGACTTCAGTTCCAGGGTCCAGAGATCGAAGCCAGGTACAGGGAAGCCCAGCAATTCCGCGCGCGGCGATCGAGTGCCTTTGCGCTCGGGGTACTGTCGCTGATTGCCCTCGCTTTTGCCTACCTCGAATTTCGCGCTTTCGGCATCGACATCCCGGTCCCTATGTACGGCTACCTGCTGGTGGCCCTGCTGGCGATCGGCAACCTGTTGCTGAACTGGTTCGGCAGCGAACCGCATTACCAGGTCATACGCCTGGTCGGCTGTGCCGTACTGGCGATGGGAACCGTGATCGGCGCGGTCTTCCTGCAAAAGTACAGTGCCTATCACGTAATCGAATTCATCCTGTTGGCGGTCTGGCTCGGCAGTCTGCGCGCGGTGCGGGCAATCTATACGCTGACGATCAACCTGGCACTGGCGATCCTGTTCGTCGCCGTCATGCATGTCACCAAGGTATCGTTTTTCTGGGTCCCGCTGGTCGCGGTGCTGCTTGCCGGCGCGGTTTTGCTCGCCGGTTTCGTCGCTTACCTGACCGAGCGCAGCCAGCGTCTGTCTTTCCTGCAGACGGAATTCGCCGATAGCATGCTCAATCGCCAGGAGCTCTGGGCTTTCACTTTGATCGACCTCGACATGGCCCTGTCCGGGATCCTCGACTTCAAGGAACTGATAGGCTTGTTGAAGAAACACCTCGAACCGGTGATCGAGTTCGATTCCTACATCCTGACCTCGCTGGAAGGACAGGGGCCCAAGCCGGTCGCCGACAAGGTCGAGGGTGAGCTATTCGAGAACGACGACAAGACCTTCTGGTCCGAGGACTTGCTCGGCAAATTGAATCAGACGCGCCAGGCGACGACCAGCGCCGAGCACGAAAAGGTCAAGGGCGCGCTCGGTGGCGAGAAAAAGAGATTCGTTTCGTATCGGCTCGACGTACCGGTATTCAACGATTCCAAACTGATGGGGATAATCAGCCTACGGCGTGCGTCGAAACCTTTCGACGAGCTCGACAAGATCGCCAGCGTCAGTATCGCCGCGCAGGCGATGCTGATATTCAAGCGTTCGACGCGCAAAACGCCCTCGACGCAGAGCCCGGTTCCCGATGCGGTAATCCGGCCGAAGAAATCCGAGGATACGACCACGACCACGACTACCGCGGTTTCCTATTCGGAAAACAAGGACATGGAAGTCACCGACCACAGCTTCCCCGAAACCGACCAGACACTGGCACCCAGGGAAGTGGTCAATCGCTTCAAGAAGGAAACCTCCAAGCGCACCATCACGCTGATGAGCCGCGAAAATGCCGACAAGATCGCAGTGGACCGCTATCGCACGGCGGCGGTCGAGGGGGAGCCGTTGTCGATCCTGATCATCGAGGTCGACGGCCTGTCGAAGTTGCGCGAGCAGGATGGCGACCAGGTCGCGTACAAGGTGTTCGCGGCGATCGTCAAGTACGTATTCAGCAAGGTCGACAAGGAAAAGGATATTCTCGGGCGCTACGGCCAAAACGGGCTCAGCGTACTGATGCCGCGAGTCGATATGAATGCCGCCGAAAAATTTGCCGAGATGATCCGCCAGTTCGTTGCCAACGCGCGCTATAAGACTGCATACGGCGAAAAGACCGCCACCCTGAGCATCGGCGTCGCCTCGATTACCGACGACACCGGCGATTACAATTCGATGGTCAAGCGTGCCGATATGGCCTTGTTCGTGGCCAAGAAAAACGGCCGTAATTGCGTCAAGGTTCGACTTTAGAAGAACCGGCATTCTCCTGGCTGATATCCGCAATGGTCGATAAACAACACTGGCTGGACAGATGGCAGGAAAACCGTATCGGTTTTCACGAGGCTGCGGTCAACCGCCATCTGCAAACCTATCTGCCGCGGTTCACGCTGGAGCCCGGCAACTGTATTTTCCTGCCGTTGTGCGGCAAGTCGCACGACATCGCCTGGCTCGCGGAACAAGGCTACGAGGTGATCGGTATCGAATTGTCGGCGATCGCCATCGAGGCGTTTTTCGCCGAACACCAGTTCGAATACGAGCGCTTCGATTCCGATCGATTCGGCGTTTACGAGGCGGAGGGAATCACCCTGCTGCAGGGCGATTTCTTCGACCTGCGCAACGACGACCTCGGTGCCTGCAACTTCATATACGATCGCGCCTCGTTGATCGCCATGTCGGCAGCCGACCGGCCGCGCTATTTCGAGCACATGCTGTCGATCACTCCGGCAGTCGGCAACATGTTGCTGATCGCGCTCGATTACGACCAGTCCGAAATGGAGGGACCGCCGTTCGCGGTGCCTGCCGAGGAAATTTACCGCTTCTACGACCAGGCATTTTCGATTAACCTGCTCGAGTCCAGGGACATAATCGACGAGCTCCCGCGCTGGCGTGAAGCAGGCCTGAGTGCGCTCGTCGAATCGGTGTTTCGACTCGACAGGTGATGGGTGAGGTTCCAGGGTAACTTGCACAAGATGCATGCCGAGGCCGGCAGCCCGATCGGCTATAGCCTCGAGCTGGGCGGACGGCGGCTGTCCTTGAACGACTGGCTCGGCAAGCAGGTCAGAATCGAGTACCTGCAGCAAATCGAATGTATTCATTGCGGGCGCCCGACCAGCAAGAGTTTCAACCAGGGTTATTGCTATCCCTGTTTCTCGAGCCTGGCGCAGTGCGACCTGTGCATCATGTCCCCGGAAAAATGCCATTTTCATCTCGGCACCTGCCGCGAACCCGAGTGGGCGGAACGGCATTGCATGCGGCCGCATATCGTTTACCTGGCGAATACCTCCGGGATCAAGGTCGGGATTACGCGCGAGTCGCAGTTGCCGACGCGCTGGATCGACCAGGGCGCGGTGCAGGCGATCCCGGTGCTGCGCGTATCGAAGCGCTACCACGCCGGCCTGATCGAGGCAGCCTTCAGGCAGCATGTCAACGACCGGACCAACTGGCGCAACATGCTCAAGAACGAGGTCGACGAGATAGATCTGTACGCCGCGTTCGAGGAGTTGTGGCCGCAGATCAGCGCGGTGCTGGACGACGATTTGCTGGCTGACGCCGAAGCGATCGCCGAGTCCGGCGGAGCGCTCGAATTCGACTATCCCGCGCTCGCCTACCCGCAAAAGATTGCCAGCTTCAATCTCGACAAGAATCCGCTTGCCGCCGGCAGACTCGACGCCATCAAGGGACAATACCTGTTGCTCGACAGCGGCGTCATCAATATCCGCAAGTACGGCGGTTACCTGGTTTCGATGGAATGCGAGGTTCTCGTCTAGTACGGTTGGATTGCACCGACACGGCCACGGCGACCGGGATCGGCCCGGGATCGAGATATCCGGTTTACCGCGGGCCTAACGCGGTGCGTCCGAGATAATCGACCAGAAGCTCGCGCACTTGCACCGGATACTCCCGTGTCTCGGCCTCCTTTACCTGCGCCGCCAGGAAGTCCGCTGCGGCCTGCGGCAGATAGAGCAAAAACTCTTCGAATGCCTGTTTCATGGTGCCGGGGTCGCGGCTCCCGATCGCCGCCTTGCCCCGGCTGACGTGCAACTTCAGCCAGGCCCGCGATTCGTCGCCGTCCGCAGGGTTCTGCTTGAACTCGGGCGCGCAGCGCTCGACGATATCGCTCAGCAGCCCGGACAGGGCGAGCAACGCGGTGCGCTCATGCAACGACCCGGCGAGACAGGCGACGGCGTTGGCCACCGGCTGTAAGTCGTTAATCTCGGCATCCTGGCGGATCGCCCAGCGTGCGATTACCAGGGAAAGCCGTTCGATTTCCCTGTGCTTGCCTGGCAGGCGTTGGCGAGCGGTCAAATCGAGTAGCTTGTCGAGCAACATGAAGCCGAAATCGCAGATCTTGGTGGCCTCGCCGGTATCGATGACCTGTTCGTCGCCACGCCGGTCGATGCGCAGGGCGATAATGAAGAATTCCTCGAACCTCGCCAGCAGCGCGTTCAATTCCAGCAGCGCCTGGTCGTCCAGTTGCCTGTCGAGTTGCCGGGGGAGATCCAGCAGGTACTCGCGGGCGTTGTTCAGTGACAGCATCGCGTCCATCGGTGGTCGATCTTCGGCCGGGCTTTCCTCGGTCTACAGCGAGCGGGCGATCCGGTTAACCAGACCCGGGCCCCGGTAAATCAGACCAGTGTATAACTGGATCAGGCTCGCACCAAGCTCGAGCCGCAGCCGGGCTTCCTCGACCGAGTCGATCCCGCCGACAGAAATGATCGGCAGATCGCCCTGCAGTTCGCGGGCGAAGGCCTGCAGGACTTCGCGCGAGCGTTTGCAAAGCGCCGCGCCGCTCAAGCCCCCGCTCTCGGCCGCCAGCCGGTGACCCTGAACCGGGCCGCGGTCGAGCGTGGTGTTGGTGGCGATCAGGCAGTCGACGCGATGGCGGCGCAGCGTGTCGGCGATTGCCGGGATCGCGCGCGGATCCAGGTCCGGAGAAAGTTTCAGTGCCAGCGGCCGCTGCAGCTGATGCCGATCCTCGAGCCTGCGGCGCAGCTCGTCGATGCCGGCGAGCAAGTTTTCAAGCGCGTCTTCGTTTTGCAGTTCGCGCAGGCCGGGCGTATTCGGAGAAGAAATATTGATCGCGATATAGTCGGCCGACAGGTAAACCTTTTCGTATCCGGCGCGGTAATCATCAAGCGCCTGGTCGAGCGGCGTATCCCGGTTCTTGCCGATGTTGATGCCGAGCACGTAATCGCGCTGCCGATCGCGCACCCGTTCGAGCAGGTAGTCGACGCCCTTGTTATTGAAGCCCATGCGATTGATCAGGCTGCGCTGCCGGGTCAGCCGGAATATTCGCGGCTGCGGGTTGCCGGGCTGGGGTTTCGGCGTCACGCTGCCGACCTCGATGAAGCCGAAGCCGAGCCTCGACAAGCCGTCGAGGTAATCCGCGTTCTTGTCGAGACCGGCGGCCAGGCCGACCGGATTGGGGAAGTCTAGCCCCATGACCCGGGTCGGGCGCGCGATGCGCCGCTGCGGCAGCAGGCGATGAAACTGCTGCAGCATCTCCAGGCCGACGTCGTGCGCCAGTTCCGGGTCGACCGCGAACAGCAGGGGTTTGAGTAGTGGGTACAGCATTAACTCGACGCGACCAGGGCGAACAGTTCGGGATAGTGTTCGAGGTCACGTAACCTGTCGATGTCGCGCACGGTTTCGAGCAGGCAGACGCGGTAGCCGAGCGTCCGCGCGTTGGCGAGCGTTTGTTCTAATACCCGGTCCGAACTCCAGGCGACGGATTTGAACAAATCGGGGTTGGCCTCACGGCAGCCGATCAGCGCGAAACCGCCATCCGCGGCGGGCGCCAGGACCAGCTCGTGGCTGGACAACGCCTGCGCTGCCTGTTGCAGGTGGGCGGCGCCGAGATCGAGGCAGTCGCTGCCGACGATAATCGCCGCCCGGGTATCGGCATCGATCATATCCCGTAACGCGTTGATCATGCGCGCACCGAGATCGCCGCCCCGCTGTAACCGGTATTGTTCGTCCTGGAACAGCGGCTCTTCGCATTCGCGGCTCAGGTAGAGCTGGTAATCGAGCCCCGAGTGTCGTGCCAGGTCGAGCGTGTACTCGAGACAATAACGATATACCCGGGTAGCCTTGCCGGCGCCGATCTCTGCGACCAGCCGGGTTTTGACCAGCCCTGGCAGTGGCGGTTTGGCGAATACGCCGACCGGGATCATCGCCTGGCATCCCGCGGATAGTAAATCCGGTGCAAGCGGTCGGGGTCCGCGCCGAGCCAGAATGCGAAGCGCAGCCACCACATCAATAGCACGGTTCTGATTAACCCCTGCTGTCGCCAGCGCCGGCTGGAAGTGGTAATCCGCGAGCGGACGACCAGCGGCGCGGCCTGTCGCCTGGCCTGCTTGCAAATCGCGATATCTTCCATCAGCGGGATGCCCGGAAAGCCGCCCAGGGAATTGAAGAACCGCCGCTCGAAGAACAGCCCCTGATCGCCGCCGGCCACCCGGCTAATGCCGCTACGCAGGTTGACCGCCGACTCGATTATCCGCAGCACGCGGCCGTCGCCTGACAGGCGCAGGCGGAAGAATCCCCACTTTGCCGGAGCTTCCATGGCCTCGCCGATATCGGCGGGCAGCCGGCTGTCGGCATGCAGGAATAACAGCCGCTCGCCGCGCGCGCGTTCGCCGGCCGCGTTCATCTGCAGCGCACGCCCCGGAGCGCCGCGGACGATTTCACAGGGATACCGTGCGGCGATTTCGAGGCTGCCGTCGCTGCTGCCGCCGTCGCTGACCAGGACTTCGGCGTGGTCGCAGAGCCAGGGATCGGAAAACAGGTTTTCGAGGGTCCGCGCGAGACGGCCTGCCTCGTTCAGAACCGGGATAACGATGCTGAGCCGCGGACGGTCAGTCAAGTGCCCCGCCACAACTGCTGCCCTGACCGGCGGTACAGCCGTAACAATGATCCGCGATGCTGACCGGAATTTCGTCGAGCCGGGTTTCCAGTACTTCGCTGACATGCAGCTTGCGCGGTTTATCGGGATGGCGGATATTCATGTTCAGCATCTGGTTGAAATCGCAATCGTAAACGTATCCCTCCCAGTCGATGCTGAGCTGGTTCAGGCACATCAGGCCTTGCAGGTTGGCGGCGCTGAAAGAATCTTTGAGTAGAGCCATGTAGGATTCGAATTCGCCTTTCGAAATCAGCGTACTGCCGAAGCGCGCGATCGGCATGTTGGTGATGGTGAACAACCGGTTGAAGCGGATATCGAATTTCTCGGCGAGAAACTGCTTGTAGTCCTGCTCCAGGCTTTGCTGCGGCGGTGGCAGGTAGGGGCCGGTCGGATTATAGACCAGGGTCAGAGTAAGCCCGCTGCCGGGCTTGCCGTAACCGAGGCGGTTGAGTCGTTTGAGCGCCTGCATGCTCTTGTTGTAGACGCCCTTGCCGCGCTGCCCGTCGACATTTTCTTCGACGTAGCAGGGCAGCGAGGCGACGATTTGAACCTCGTTATCGGCGAGAAACTCGTCGGTGCCCTCGTAGCCGGGCTCCAGCAGTATCGTCAGGTTGCAGCGGTCGATGACCGTGATGCCGCGCGCGCGCGCGGCACTCACCAGCTCGCGAAACATCGGGTTCATTTCCGGCGCCCCGCCGGTCAGATCGAGGGTATGCACGCTGGGGGTCTCCAGTACCTCGAGAATATGCTCGATGTTTTCGCGTTGCATCAATTCCTTGCGCGTCGGGCCGGCGGCCACGTGACAGTGCAGGCAGGACTGGTTGCAGAGGTAGCCGAGGTTGACCTGCAATATTTCCAGGGATTTGCGGGTCAGCGGCGGAAAATCGGTGGATTTTAGCAGCGGCCAGGTATCGCGCATGAATTATGGGGGCCCATTGATTGATCCAGCATAGACTCGCAATATAACATAGAGTTCATTATTCGGATGATGCGCCGGGGAGAGCGGGATCAACGCGAGCGACAACGGGGTGGCGTGCGGCGTGGCGTTAGTCGTGACTCATCGGCAGCGGGTATTGTTCGGCAAACGTATCTGCAAATCAACCCGCAGCGAATGGCAATGGCAGCTGCCCGGCGGCTGGATTGCAGCGGGCGAGTCGCCGCGCGAGGCGGCTGCGCGCGAGTTACTCGAGGAGACCGGACTGGTTGTCGGGGAGTTGAATTTTATCGCTCTTACCAGCAACCGGTTTTCGCCTGAGAATCATTCTATCTCCTTGTTTTTTGAGGCAGAATGCGATAACGCCGGAACCCTCGAAACGGCCGAGTCGGGCAAGTGCCTCGGCTGGGAGTGGAAGCACTGGGAAGAGATCAACGAAAACCTGTTTCTACCGCTGCGTCTGATCAAGCAATCCGGATATCGACCATTTTATAAACACCTCGACAGGACCTACGTCTCAATTTAGATTTTTACAGTGTTTATATGGGCTTATAGCCGATAAACTAGAATTAAATTTAACTATACTGCTATAGTTCCCTAGTGCACGATACTAAATAATAAAATCTCTGGATGAAATTAGAGTTCGATATTGCTAGCGATCAGA
>Ga0209919_1000643_pt1 | contig 17285 bp, 17 predicted proteins | sample SalPon2A_C_D2_MG_FD_185721 | JGI IMG/M metagenome (GOLD analysis project Ga0209919, IMG submission 185721) | Soil microbial communities from South San Francisco under conditions of wetland restoration - Salt Pond MetaG R2A_C_D2_MG (SPAdes)... | ecosystem: Environmental > Terrestrial > Soil >... | reverse complement strand
ACAGAAATGATCCGCAGGATTACGAAGAACTTCACTCAGTATGCCCTTTCAAATATTTTGAAGACTCTGTAAAATCAAAATATGAATCGCTCTATGCCTTGCAGACCGGCCAGCCTTACAAGGGTGCAACCTGCAGGAGTGCTTCAAGAGACGTTGCCGGAACATTATCGGGACTTTGGTACCTTGATAAAGCCCCGCATGGTGATTTTTCGGATGTGCTCGCACTGGCCAGCGACTTTGACGGTGAGTTAAGAATCGGCGGACTTTTCGGACACACTATGTTTGTAAAAGATACCCCAACTCTGCCAACGTTACCAGAAAATGTAAAAATCAATGATGAAGTTTGTTATGAGGATCAGGGCGGGGGAAATTTTACATTCTTCAAAGTTTTGTCAAATTCGCAAGTGGAAGTGGCCACAGGCTACAGCGGGTGTCCCGCTGCCTTCCCAACTTCAAATACAGAAATTTACAATCGCTGATAATTTTGAGGCCGGTGTCATGGTAAATCTGCGACATCGGTTAATAAAACAATTATATAATTCCTCCCGGGCGGGAACTCCCCGTGAATTATTTTTTCAGCTTGAAGGAAAATTCCGATCCAAAATTATATTTACTTTTAACTTCAATTTTAGAATCGTGGGCTTCTATGATATGCTTTACGATTGCAAGCCCGAGACCGGTTCCGCCGACAGCGCGCGACCTTGCCTTATCCACCCTGTAAAATCTTTCGAATATACGATTAATATCATAATCCGGAATCCCTATACCGGTATCCCGGATCGAAATCCTGCAGGAATTTGAGTCTTCATCAGCGATAACTTCCACGCTCCCCTTCTCGGTATATTTAATAGCGTTCTGAATAAGGTTCACAAAAACCTGTCTTAATTTATCTTTATCACCAAAAACGGTAATTTTCTTTTTACCCGGTTGGAATGACAGGTTAATGTTTTTTTCTAGCGCCAGCGTCTGCATTTCCTCTACCTGCTTCGCGATGAATTCCACTACATCAAAGTACCTGAAGCTCATGCGCATTTCGCCGGATTCTATCATTGAAATATCAATAAGATCGTTCAGGAGAGTGCTGAGATTGATTGTGTGATAATTGGCTTTTTCAAGGAACGTCCTGTTTACTTTCGAATCACTAATCGCCCCGTCCAGCAGGGTTTCAAGATAACCCTGTATTGTAAAAATCGGTGTGCGCAGTTCGTGCGAAACATTTGCCAGGAATTCTCTTCTAACGCGCTCAAGTTTTTTCAGATATTCAATATCACTCTTCATCTTTGCAAACATTTCCCGGATTTCTTCCTGCAGCGCGCTTAAATTATTTTCAAGAATAATTTCTTCCGGCACAATAAACCTGCTTTCCCTGATATCTGCCACGACTGATTTGATTTTTTCGATTTCCCGATATCTTTTTGAGCCGATAGTGTAAAAAAGAAAGAAGAAAAATATTGTAATGGAAATTATAAGAAATATAGCTGAAGTTGAATCACTGTCCTTGATATAGGTAAGAATTACCAGGACTAAATAGACAATGGATATTTCCTTGAAATAAACAGAAGAAGATTTCAGGTTGGTTTTAATTTTGCTAAACACTTTTAAACTTATACCCGACGCCTTTGATTGTTTCGATCATATCCGAGTAACTATTGAGTTTTTCACGGATCTTCCTGATGTGCACGTCTACTGTCCGGTCAACTACATATACGTTCGGTCCCCAGACTTCTTTTAATAAAGCATCACGGCTGTAAACTCTGCCCGGGTTACTTGCCAGGAAATACAATATTTCAAATTCTTTACGTGGAAGGAATTTTTCTTCTTTATTAATATGAACTGTATAATTCTCCCTGTCAATTTTCAGTGGTCCTATTTCAACCTTCGACGGTTCTGACGTATCTCCCGCTGAATTTTTTCTCAGATTTGATTTTACACGGGCAATTAATTTTTTAGGAGAAATCGGCTTCTGGATATAATCACTGGCCCCAAGTTCAAGTCCCCTTATTTCATCAAGTTCACCAGATTTTGCAGTAAGAAAAATTATCGGTGTATTTTGAAATTCATCTTTCTCCCTTATTTTCTTGAAAACTTCAAATCCATCCAGCCTTGGCATCATTATATCGAGAATTATCAGGTCGGGTTTTTCAATTAATTTTTCGAGTGCCTCGCTTCCGTCAAAAGCAGGAACAACGTTAAACCCTTCCTGCTCAAGATTATATTGAAGAAATTCAACAATATCATGTTCGTTATCAACCAGGAGTATTTTTTCTTTCATTTTGATGAAATTTTAACTTCAGAATTTTGTTTAGCTGATTTATACATCGATTCCACAATTTTCATTCTTACAAGCACTTCTTCACCAGAAGACATTACAGGGTTTACTCCTCTTACAGCACCAAAAAAACTTTTAAGTTCATTTGAGTATGATTTTTGGAAAAGTGTTTGTGCACTTTCGGCTTTCGGCGGACTTAATTCAATAAATTTGTCATCAATATTTTTAACAACCTTAAACGGGCTTAGAGCTGCGCTTCCTTTGCTTCCAAAAACAGTTACGTTAAAGGTGTCCTTGTCAAGAGGTAAAGACCAGCTGGACTCAAGACTGATAATTGAAGAGTTTTTACATCTTAAAAAACTTACGGAAGTATCTTCTACACTTTTGGTACTTGTGTTATAGTTTTGAGTTGAGACTGTACTTACAGAAGGATAATTCAAAAGCCAAAGTGAAAGGTCAAGAAGAAGAATACCAAGATCAATTATTACTCCTCCACCAGACTCTGTCTTTTTAGTAAACCATTTTTCCTTACTGCTTTGCCTTCTTACCCAGTTCGCTTTTACATAAATCGGGTCGCCAATTTCACCTGAATTGATCAAAGTTTTCAGCAACATTGCATCAGGACGAAAACGAAGATTGAAGCCCACCATTATTTTACATTTATTTTTTCTTGCTGCTTCCACAACAGGTTTTGCTTCTGCCAGAGTTCGGGTGAATGGTTTTTCTACAAGTATATCTTTTTTTGCTTTAACACAGGCAAGTGCTATTTCTTTGTGCGTGTTAGTCGGAGTAGCAATAATTACGGCTTCAACATCACTTTTTGCAAGTAACTCATTATAATCAGTATATCTCTCTGCTACTTTAAATTTATCAGCAATAGTATTCAATCGGCTTCTATTAATATCAGCAACAGAAACCAGTTCGACGTTGTTCAGCTTTCTAAGGTTTGGGAGATGAACAAGCTGCGCAATTCCTCCAAGGCCTATTGTTGCTACCTTTGTTTTCTCCATTAAAGCGTTACCTCTTGATTAACATTCGGGAATTCACAGAAAACTTTTACTTTCCCGGAAATTCCTTCAGGATCAATTCCAAGAAGTTTATGTAATTCCATCTGTGTACCATGATCAACAAAATGATCCGGCAAACCGATTCTCAGAACATCATTTTTATAATTTTTTTCACTGAAGTACTCGAGAACACCGCTACCAAATCCACCAACAATTGTACTTTCTTCAAGCGTAACTATTTTTGTAAATTTCTTAGAAATTTCGTCCAGTCTTTCAGTATCAAGAGGTTTTGCGAATCTCATATTTACAACTTCGCAATTTATTCCCTGTCCTGCTAAAAGCTCTGCTGCTTTTATTGAATAATCTACCATTGAACCAATTGCAAGAAGAGCAACGTCTTCGCCTTCTTTTATTATTTCACTTTTACCGATTTCAATTAAATCAAATTCTTCTTTTAACGGAACTCCCAGTGCAGAGCCTCTTGGATAACGAATAGCTACCGGCCCGGATTTGTGTTCAACTGCGGTAAATAACATATCACGTAATTCCGACTCATCTTTCGGAGCCATAATTACAATACCGGGAATTAATCTCAGGTAAGTCAAATCAAAAGCACCGTGATGTGTCGGTCCGTCTGCGCCAACAAGGCCTGCCCTGTCAAGCACAAATACCACGTGTAAATGTTGCAATGCAACGTCATGAATAATATGATCAAACGCTCTTTGAAGGAAAGTAGAATAAATTGCTACAACAGGAATTACTTTTTGTGTAGCTAGCCCCGCAGCAAAAGTAACAGCGTGTTCCTCGGCTATACCAACATCAAAATAATTTTCCGGGACTTCCTTCTGGAGTATATCCATACCTGTACCGCCAGGCATTGCCCCGGTTATTCCAACAACATTTTTATTTTGTTTTACAATTTCAACTAAAGCATTACCGAAAATTTTAGTGAACGCCGGAGCGGCGCCAGCTTTTTTGTAAGCTTTCCCGGTAACTTTATCGAATGGAGTTGAAGCGTGTAATTTCTGTATATGCCCTTCTGCGGGTTTGTATCCTTTCCCTTTTTGAGTAATTGCGTGAACTAGAATAGGCCCTTTAAGATTTTTTACCTGCTCAAATATTTTCACCATCTGGTGAACATTGTGTCCATTGATAGGACCAAAATATCTGAACCCAAGTGCTTCAAAAAGCATCCCCGGAGTGATTACAGCTTTTACTCCGCTTTCGAGCCGTGATGCAATCTTTCTTAACCTATCTCCAAATTGATCAAGCTTTCCCGTGAGATCCCAGATTTGTCCTTTGAATTTGTTGTAATCCGGATGAGCAATCATTTCAGTAAAATAATTTGATATCTGCCAAACATTCGGCGCAATTGACATATTATTATCATTCAGAACAACGATCAGATTCGATTTAATGATCCCTGAATTATTCATAGCTTCGTATGCCATACCGCCGGTCATAGCACCATCACCAATAACCGCAACTACCTTTCTATCTTCTTTATTAATGTCTCTTGCAACAGCCATTCCGAGAGCAGCAGAAACTGAGGTTGAAGCATGTCCCGCGCCAAAGGTGTCATATTCACTTTCACTTCTTTTCAGAAATCCACTTATTCCATTAAGTCTTCTTATTTGTTTAAGCGCTTCCTTTCTTCCAGTTAATATTTTATGCGGATAAGCCTGGTGGCCTGTATCCCAAACAACAAGATCATATGGAGTGTTAAAAACTTTATGGATTGCTACTGTTAGCTCAACTGTACCGAGTCCGCCACCGAAGTGTCCACCAATTTCCGAAATGGTATCAATCATATACTCCCGGATATCACTGCACAACTGCTTTAGATCCTGCAGTTCCAGAGTTTTAACATCATCGGGTGTATTGACCTTAGATAATACTTTATATTTACTCATCTCTATCATTATTTAGATAACTCCGGTTTATTCGTCTGTTAAATCTTCCTGCTCATCAGTAATTTCTGATAACTTTGATTTTAATTCAGTTATTTTTAACTCAGCATTTTTCAAAGTGGACATACAAACTTTCGAAAGTTTAATCCCTTCTTCGTAAAGCGTAATAGATTTTTCTATCCCTATTTCTTCACTATCAAGCAAATTAGAAATTTCTTCCAATCTGTGCAATTTATCTTCAAAAGTTTCTTTACTGGATTTCTTTGGCATAAAATTATTTCTTTATTTCAACATTTATATCATTATCATAAAACTTAAGAGAAGCTGATTTTTTTTTATCAAGATTTTTGGAGCGGCTAATAAATTTATCCCCCTGCTTTACAAGTACAAAACCTTTTTTAAGAGTTTTGCTAACATTGTGGAATTCAATTGATCCTGATAATAAATCAAGTTTCCCTTTTTTTAATAAAAATTTTCTATCAATATTCCGGAGAAGTTTAAAAGTCAGGCTATCGATTAGCTGGTTATTTCTTCTAACTAAATCAAGCGGCATTCTGAAGCCGTATGAATTCAGAATATTATTAACTTTATGATGTGATTCACTGCAAAGATCAACCACATTTTGTGTTGAAGTATAGGAAAATTCGCTAATAAAGGCAAAGAAGTCATCTTTGTCCGGGGTAGCCAGTTCCATTGCGGCAGAAGGCGTTGGAGCCCTCAGATCAGCAACAAAATCTGCAATTGTAAAATCAACTTCGTGGCCTACACCTGAAATAACCGGAATTTTTGATGCAAAAATAGCCCGTGCAACGATTTCTTCATTAAATGCCCATAAATCTTCAATAGATCCACCGCCTCGTCCAACTATTATCAAATCAATATTTTTCTCTTTTTCAAGCGTTTTAATACCATTTACTATTGATCTGGCAGCTCCACTTCCCTGCACTCTTGCCGGAGCAATTACAAGCTCAACCAGGGGAAATCTTCTCTCAGCAACACTTATCATATCACGAAAAGCTGCACCATCAATAGCTGTAACAACGCCTATTCTTTTAGGAAAAGATGGAATAGTTTTTTTGAATTCTTCATCAAATAATCCTTCGTCCGCAAGCTTTTGTTTTAATTCCTCAAATGCCGCCTGTAGTTCACCCACCCCGGCCGGTTTCATAGAACGAACATCAATCTGGTAATTACCTCTTGGAGGATAAACGGATATTTTTCCATTAACAGTTATTTTCATTCCATCCTGCGGAGTAAAAAAAACATAGTTGTTAAATCCTTTCCACATTGTGCAGGAAATTGAGGCATTTGCATCTTTCAGACTAAAATACCAGTGTCCGGAAACGTGTGCTTTAAAATTTGATATTTCTCCTTCTACGGAAACCTGTCCGAATTTCCCTTCAAGAGTTTGTTTAATGTCTTTTGTCAATTCTGAAACTGTTAGAATTGTGTTCATAATCTTTATGTTTTTTTGATCTTAATCATAATCTTTGATAATGTCTTCCTTAATTAAGGAATATACAAAAGCATCCTTTACCTTTTTGCCTACAACCAGTCTTCTTCTTGCAAGAGATTCTTTTTTTGCACCAACTTTTTCTGCAACTTTCTGGCTCGGGATATTTTCTTCTGCCGTAATAATTTCAATTCTATTTAGATTTAGTTCCGAGAAACCGAATTCTGCACAAAGTTTTGTCGCCTCGGAAGCAAATCCTTTACGCGTATGTTTTGTGCCAACCCAGTATCCAAGATTGCCCATGTTATGCATCCAGTTCATCTGGTTCAGTCCGCAGCCACCGACTAATTTATTATTAGTATTATCAAATATTGCGAAAGAATATTCAAGTTTATCGTTCCACGCATGTTGCTGAAACCCTACCCAATCTATCGTTTCTTCGATAGTATAATCAGGGTGACACCACGGCATCCATACAACAAGTTCTTTTCTGGATTCATATATTACTGAAGATAGAGCAGAAATGTGTTCCGGGATTATTTTTTTTATTGTAATTTTGCTGTTACTAAATTCTTCACGCACATTGTCCCCGCACAAAAAAGATTAGAAATGGAATGAGAAGAAATTCGAATAAATCCCTAAAGATATTTCGTGAAAATTCCTTTCTGGTTTAGCAGGTTGAGTATTAAACCTGTAACGGGCATAAAGTGTAAACGTATTTAAAACATCAGTTAATCCAATTGAAGTTTCAAAGCCAATCCCGCTAAACCCATCAAAATTTGTAAAACCACTAACGCCCGGCGAAATATATTTAAAGACCGGCAGTTCAATTATCTGCTTATAACCCATTCTGAAAAAATTGCTGACATCTGCATTGAATATGTGAGTGTACTCAATTGAGAGATACCCGGATGGAAAATTTATGTTGTCAGATCTGAATGAAATTAATGGGATCTCTTTTGTAAGAGCAAAAAAATCGGTGTTATTAGTTCTCACATATTCCGGCGCCGGCAAAAGGAATTGAGTTCCAAAAAATACTCCGAGCAATAAAAAGTTGGATTCCTTTTCTATTTTAATTTCTTTTGGAAAATCAAGAGTATAGCTGTCTGTTCTTGTTATATTTCCTGCTGAATCTTCTACAGTTATATAAAAAGGAACTACTTTCCCTGAAAATTCTTTTCCTGCAAGATCTATTTTTGCCTGGTGTGAATCTGTTAACGAATCGGAAATAACAATTTTATATTTGTTATCCAGCAATATCCTGGACTTTACAGGTAAACTGGATATAAAAGAAAGATTAAATATTGTGGGCTTTTCCGGTGCAATGTATGAATCAAGTAAATAAACCTCTACTGAGTCCCCCTGCACATAATTAGAGGATGCAAAGTTTTCTTGTAGACCAACAAGCAGAACTAAAATAACCAGTAATAATCTCTTCATATAATAAATTTTATTTTAATGCATTTTCAATATCTGCAATTAAATCTTCTATATCTTCAATACCAACTGAAAATCTAATGAGGCCATCGGTTAAGCCGAATTTTTCTCTTTCTTCTTTAGGAACAGTTGCGTGGGTCATGCTTGCCGGATGTGAGATTAAACTTTCAACTCCACCAAGGCTTTCACCAAGTGTAAATATTTTTACATTCTTTAAAATCTTTTTCGCTTTTTCGGTATCACCAACATCAACTGAAATCATTCCACCGAATCCGCGCATTTGTTTTTTCGCCAGTTCGTGCTGCGGGTGCGATGCTAACCCTGGATAATAAATCTTTTTACCGATTCCTGATTCACTTAAATATTTTGCCAGAGCAATAGCGTTCTTTTCGTGTCTCTCCATTCTTACGGCGAGAGTTTTAGTGGAACGCATTACAAGCCAGCAATCAAAAGGTGAAGGAACACCGCCGGTTGCGTTTTGTATGTATCTTAATCTTTCGTGAATATTTTCATCGCTTGTCAATAGGATACCGCCAATAACGTCACTGTGGCCGTTCAAATATTTTGTTGAACTATGAAGCACCACATCACAGCCGAGAGTAAGAGGGTTCTGAAAATAGGGACTCATAAAAGTATTATCGCAGATGCAAACCAAATTATTTTTCTTGCAAATATCCGAAGCACCCTGTAAATCCGTTAAATTTAACATCGGATTTGTTGGAGTCTCCAGGTAGACCATTTTTGTGTTTGGTTTAATTGCTTTTTCAATATTTGAAAGCTCGCTGGTATTCACCCAGGAAAATTCCAGCCCGTAATCTTTCATAATTTGCTCAAACAATCTGTAAGTCCCGCCGTAAACATTATTGGAACAAATCACGTGATCACCAGCTTTCACAAGGCTTAAAAGAGCGTGAGTGGCAGCAAGGCCGGAAGCAAACGCAATTCCGTAATTCCCTTTTTCAAGTGCGGCTATGTTAGCTTCCATAGATGCGCGCGTAAGGTTGTGAGTTCTTCCGTATTCGTATCCTTTATGTTTTCCCAGTTCTTCCTGCGCGTATGTTGAAGTCTGATAAATTGGTGTTATTACCGCCCCTGTAACCGGATCAGGTTGCTGACCTGCATGAATTGCGTCTGTTGAAAATCCCATATATTCCTTTTTATTATTTAACTATTAAAATGCCTAATTGATTTTCCCCCTGGCCCTTAGTTCAAATCTGAATTTTCAATAATATCGTATCTTGTGATTATATCTTTTATTCTTCCGTATTCAGTTACCAGTACCGCCGGCGAATCACTTAAATAATTTTTTACTGTAGTGAGTTCCGTTCTTTCATCAAGAGTAGGCAGCCCCGGGCCCATAATTTTTGAAACCGGTTTATCAAGTAATGCAGGATTCTGCACCAGGCTTGCCATTAATTTAGCTTCTCTTAGGCTGCCGACTGATTCACCTTCATCAATAACCGGCAATTGAGAAAAACCACGGAAGTTTAAAAGTTCAACAGCTGTTTTAATTTTATCAGTTGATTTAACCGAGATTAATTCTTTCGGTTTACCATTTCTTTTTGCCAGTGAAATATCGTGCAGTGATCTGAATTTCTGTACAAGCATTCCATTATCTCTCAACCATTCTTCACTGTGCATTTTTGTGAGATATCTTTCACCTGTATCAGCTACTACAAAAACGACAATAGCTGATTCATCAAGTTCTTTTGCCAATTCAAGTGTTGCCCATAGGTTTGTTCCTGTGCTGCCTCCGCAAAAGATGCCCTCTTCTTTTGAAAGTTTGCGGGCAAAATTAAATGAATCCTGATCTGTTACATTTATAATTCTATCTATATAGTTAAAATCCACGTTGTTCGGCAGGCAGTCCTGGCCAATTCCTTCAACAAGATATGGAAGACCTTCAATCAGCTTTCCAGTTTTTTTGTACTCTTGAAAAATAGAACCGAATGGATCAGCTCCAATAACCTTTATGTTTTTATTTTTTTCTTTTAAAAATTTTCCGGTTCCGCTTATTGTCCCGCCTGTTCCTATACCCGAGACAAAATGGGTAATCTTCCCTTCAGTATCACGCCATATTTCAGGTCCGGTAGTTCTGTAATGAACTGCGGGGTTTGCCGGGTTTGAATATTGGTACATAAAGAGAGAATTATCAGTCTCTTTTTCTATTTTTTTTGCAACCGTTATGTAATAATCCGGATGATCGTGACCTACCGCATTTGAAACTACAATTACGTCGCCGCCGAGAGCTTTAAGATAATTTATTTTTTCGGAACTAACTTTATCTGTAACTACAAAGATAGATTTATAACCTTTTACAGCAGCGGCAAGAGCTAATCCTATTCCTGTATTTCCGCTGGTTGCTTCAATAATTGTCCCGCCGGGTTTTATTTGTCCATCTCTTTCGGCGGCTTCGAGCATTGAAAGTCCAATCCGGTCCTTTACACTACCACCCGGATTTGCTGATTCGAGTTTCGCGAAAATCTGTGGTTTTAGTCCTTTGTTAAGTTTATTTAATTTTATAAGTGGGGTATTTCCAATCGCATCAAGTATACTATCTTTAAAAATCATAAAAATATCCTGCGTATTTTATCCAATAAATATTTGCCTCCCCGTGAATTAAAATTTAATCATAATTAAGCTACAATTATAACTATTTGGAGTGAATGATTAAAGCTAAAATATTACACCATTTTACCCGCCTTTCGGACTAATTATTTTTTTATCTTTGACCGTCATGCAAAATTCCAACAAAAATAAATACCGCGGCCGCGGAACCGGAGAAAATCCCCCGAACAGGTTCGAGAAATTTCATGTGGAGGAAACTGAGGATATCTATGATGAGCACAGCTATGAAGATGATTCAGAAAGGAAAATAGAAACTGTGTTCTATAAAGACCATTCAAAAACAGTTATATCAAAAAACAACAGTTCCGACATTCCGTTCGATTATTCATTTAATCCTTACCGGGGCTGCGAGCATGGATGTGTTTACTGTTACGCACGACCAACTCACGAATTTTTGGGGTTTTCTTTGGGGATCGATTTTGAGACTAAAATAATGATAAAAGAAAACGGGGCGGAACTTTTAAGGCTGGAATTTGAAAAGAAAAGCTATGTTCCGAAACTAATAATGTTTTCAGGCGACACCGATTGTTACCAGCCGATTGAAAAGAAACTTGAGATCACTAGAAAAGCCCTGAAAGTATGCCTTGAATACAGGAATCCTGTTTCAATAATTACAAAGAATTCTTTGATCCTGAGAGATATAGATATTCTTAGAGAGATGGCAAAAATGAATTTAGTTACTACTATGCTTTCAATCACATCATTGGATAAAATTCTTATTTCTAAAATGGAACCAAGAACTGCGACTCCGGAAAGGAAGCTGAATACAATTCAAAAACTTTCTGAGGCAGAAATTCCGGTCGGAGTAAATATTGCTCCGGTAATTTCGGGATTAACAGACGGGGAAATTCCTGAAATATTAAGACAATCGGCAAAACGAGGTGCGACATATGCCTCGTATATTTTGCTCAGACTTCCCCTCTCTTTAAAGGAAATATTCATAAAATGGCTTGAAGCAGAATTCCCAGACCGAAAAGAAAAAATATTAAATAAGATAAGAGAAATGCGCGATGGTAAGTTGAATGAATCAGAGATAGGTAAAAGGTTTAAAAGTAAGGGGCAACAGGCCGAAGCAATAAGGAATTTGTTTTACATAAGTTGTCGGAAATACAACCTAAATCAACGCAATATTGATCTTACTACCTCACTTTTTAAGCGCCATCCGGGTAACCAGCTTGAAATGTTTTAACTTGTATAATGATAATGCTTATTATAGTTAGTCCCTAATGTTATAGTGGTTAAGGAACTTTCATCTTGAGAAATTGTTGATAGATATATACCGAATGAAGCTAAAAATTAAAGAAATATTTATTTTATCACTTACGGGAATAGCTGCGTATATGTTTGCAGATACTATTCACGAAGTGATCGGGCACGCAGGCTGATGCTTAATCATAGGCCAGCATATCGATCTCATTTCTTCGGTATTTTTCAGAAGCAGCCCGGGAAGTTATGTTACAGATCTTAGCGGGCCTGTTATAAATTTAGTTGCAGGCTTATTAATTTTAGTTTTGCTGAACCGGGGAAAAAAGATTAACCCGGTTTACAGGTTCATGCTGATAATTACAATGGCTTTTAATTTATTCTGGTTTTCAGGAACTATACTTCAGTCGAGCTTTAGCAAGCATGGCGACTGGACATACTTTATATTACAAATGAATTTTGGATCAGCCGGTAAACCGGTCCTGGTTATTGCGGGAATTGCAGCGTACTATTTTTCAATAAAACTTTTAGGTATACAAATCTTAAAGTTTAAGTCGGAGACTCCGGAATTTCCTTTAAGGAAAAGTATTCACTATTCCTATATTGCGGCAGCGGTCGCAGCAATAGTTGCAGGATTATTTTTTGCACCCGACAGAATTCACGCCGCTTTCGAAGGGCTCCTGGAAATGATCGGCTCACTTCCCTTACTTTTTATGAAATTCGATAAGAGTGCAGAAAATACAGAACTTAAAATCGGAACATTTACAACAATGAATTTGGTTGTCAGCATTATAATTGTTTTATTCTGTCTTACACTTGGACGGGGGATCTTTAATTAGTTAAATATAGGACAGGACAATCTTTTTATGGATGAAAACTTATTCCTCTTTGCGCTAACCGTATTCACAGGATTCTTTGCTATAATGAATCCAATAGCAAACACACCTGTATTTTTAGGACTGGCCGGCGACCGGGATAAAGCCGACAGAAAAAAAATAGCAAAAACATCCTGTGTTACGGCGTTTATAATTGTAGTGTTTTTTGTAATTCTTGGTAAATACATTTTTGAATTATTCGGGATAACAATACCTGCCTTCAAAATTACTGGCGGATTGCTTTTGTTCTATGTCGGCTTTGAGATGCTTCAGTCCAAAAAATCAAAAATTCATCATCAGGAAAATGTTGAACCAGATGACGGGGTTGCTATATCTCCACTAGCAATTCCAATACTTGCGGGACCCGGCACAATAGTCACAGCAATGAACAATGTAACAAATGGCAGTTTCATACATATTGCAATCGACATTGTAATTTTCGCAATTATGGTTCTGCTAACATACCTGGCTTTCACATTAAGCGATGTAATAGTAAAAAGAATTGGTGAAAATTTAATAACAGTAATCGGTAAAATAATGGGACTTATTCTCGCCATAATGGGAACACAAATGACAATTGAAGGGATTAAAATTGCGTTTGGAATTAAATAGGAATTACTAGCTCCCATAATTGCTTATAAACAAGGCAATTACGGGGAGTGCCTAGTCAATCCCCCGGATTCTTCGCCACTGATTCCTGATCTAGCTTTCTGAAAGATTTCTCTGGCGTTTTAAAGATAATTTCCGCAATATACACACGAAAATATCTGGGGAGTTATAGTGATGGAAAAACTAACCACAGCCCATAAGGAAAAGTGGATCACAGTCATTTTTTCAGTCCTTCTTGCTCTTCCGTTCGGCCTTGTAGGGTCAATTGTTCTGACACCATTTTTCTGGTGGATTGAAAAATTTATTCCGTTTAAACTTACCGGGCACACCGGTCCCGAAACCTGGGTGACCTTAACGGTTACATTTATTACCGCGAACCTGCTCTATATTTTCTGCAATAAACTATTACACAGAATTCCTGATGAACAAAATACCATACCAGCAGATAGACTGGTCAATAATTCCAAAAGTTGAACACAAAGGCGAAACCGGGACATCTTTCTGGCAAACTATACAACTTGAGGGGCTCAGAATCAGGATTGTAGAATACTCTAAAGGCTATCTCGCCGACCATTGGTGCAAAAAAGGACATATTGTACACTGCCTGGAAGGAGAGTTTACCACGGAGATGGAAAACGGCGAAAAGTTTTCTATGAAACCCGGCATGTCATACATCGTGTCAGACGAAATGAGTTCCCACCGCTCAATTTCCCAGACCGGGGTTACGTTACTGATTGTTGACGGGGAGTTTTTGAAATAAATATAGCTATATTTGTTTATAGTTTTTATCCCAATAATTCAAGAATACAATTTAATTCCGGAATAGTACCGCACCTTGCAATCCTTAAATCCCAAATAAATAAAATGATATTACTCGACAAACCATACGTTTCAGATTTTCTGAAACAAACGATAAAAGGAAATAATTTAGAAATAATCTCAACACCCGAAGCAAAAGAACTTTTCCCGGATGATTCGCTCAACTGGATAACCGAAGAGAAGGCAAAGAGTGTGTTCCAGAAAAATCCTGATACCCGGGTATATACAAATTCGGAAAATTCAATTAGCTGGATCGAAAGAAATTTCAACTCATCAAATCTGCCAGAGCAAATAGATATTTTTAAAAATAAAACTACTTTCAGGGAATTGATAAAGGATTCCTATCCGGATTATTTTTTCAAGGGAGTGAAATTTTCCGAGCTGGCAGGATTAAATTTAAGCGAAATAAAATTCCCGGTAATTGTTAAACCGGCCGTCGGATTCTTCAGCATAGGCGTACACAGGGTTAACGGTCCGGACGAATGGAAAGGCGTTTTAATCAAGATTGAAGAAGAGATTAAAAAACTAAACGGCCTGTACCCGAAAGAAGTGATAGATATATCCGATTTTATATTGGAAGAATGCATAGAAGGTGAAGAGTACGCGGTAGACTGTTATTTCAACAAAAACGGAGATCCTGTAATACTTAATATTTTTCACCACATTTTTTCGTCAGATAGCGATGTTAGTGACAGGATTTACTCAACTTCTGAAGAAATAATAAACAGGCATAAAAACGGGATAAGAGAATTTCTTTCGGAAATCGGCCTGAGAACTAACCTGAAAAATTTTCCGGCACACATAGAAGTAAGAATTGACAAAAAAGGCAAACTTATTCCGATAGAAGTAAATCCCCTGCGGTTCGGAGGCTGGTGCACAACGGGAGATTTTTCCTGGTATGCATACGGCTTTAATTCCTATGAATATTTCCTGAAAAACAAGAAGCCCGATTGGGATGAGATTTTCAAATCCAGAAAGAATAAAAAATACAGCTTAATCGTACTCGATAATATTTCAGGAATTAAAGAAAACGAAATAGATTCTTTCGATTATGAACTGCTGCTGAAGGACTTTAAAAATCCGCTGAATATCAGGAAGATAGACATAAAGAAATATCACATCTTCGGATTCCTTTTCCTCGAAACAACAATTGGGAAAGAGGAAGAACTTGATTATATCCTTACATCCGATTTGAAAAAATACATAAAGCCTAAAAACCAGATTGCCAACCCGGCATAAATTAAATCTATTTTTTAAGTTGCTGTACAGTACATCCCGGCGGACAAAAATTGCCGGTTAAATTTCCAGTTGTAGTTTCTTAGTAAAAAAATAAAATTACTATATTCATTAGAAATAATATTTATTTTTAATAAAGTTTTACTGGATATAAGATGAAAGGAATCGGAGACACACCGTTAATAAAACTTGAAAGACTCACGGCGCCCGGCTGGGCGGAAATTTACGTAAAATATGAGGGAGCGAATTCTACAGGGAGCATGAAAGACAGGATGGCCCTTTCAATGGTGGAAGGTGCCGAACGAAGAGGTGATATTAAACAAGGCGGAACTATAGTTGATTACACCGGCGGTAGTACTGGCAGCTCACTCGCGATGGTATGCGCCATAAAAGGATATAATGCTCATTTCTATTCATCGGACGCTTTTGCCGAAGAAAAGATTCAAACAATGAGGGCATTCGGTGCAAAAGTTGAAATTCTAAAAAGTGAAAACGGATTAATAACTGCTGAATTGATCGACACGCTTGTAGAAAGAGCTAAAGAGGCCAGTACAAAACCAAATACTTTCTGGACAGACCAATTTAACAACGTTGATAACAGGAATGCATATCATAAAATGGCTGAAGAAATTATTGATGCACTTGGAAATGATATTGATGAATTTGTTATGGGGGTTGGAACCGGGGGATGTTTTTCAGGAAATTCTGAAATATTTAAAGATAAAATCCCCGGAATTAGATGTACAGTAATTGAGCCCCTAAATGTCCGTTCTCTTTCAGGCGAAGATACTTCCGGCACTCACAAACTGGAAGGAATAGGTGCTGGATTCGTCCCATCTATCTGCAGACTGGATCTTGCTGATGAAATAGTTGCAGTATCTGATGAAGATGCTTATGAAACTGCAAGATGCCTTGCAAGAGAAGAAGGAATATTCGGCGGAACAACTTACGGTGCAAATGTTTGGACTGCGATTCAGAAAGCAAAATTACTCGGCAAAGGCAAAAAGATTGTTACTATTATTTGTGATTCTGGTTTGAAATATCTAAACGGGGATTTATTCAGGTAAATAAATTTTCCGGGAAATATTACTTAAAACTAAATCCTCTTAAAAACTCTTCTGTTCTCATTCTCTTCTTCCCTTCCTGCTGGAGTTCAAGAATTTCGAGAGTTCCGTCCCCGGTTCCGATGTAAAGCTCTTTCTTTGTCTGTTTTATTTCTGAGGGCTTTAGATTTTCGGAGTAAGATAATTTTGTTTTGTAAATTTTTATTTGCCTATCATTGTAGTAAAAATAAGCTCCTGGAAAAGGAGACAATCCTCTTACAAGATTATGGATTTCTTCAGTGCTCTTAGTCCAGTCAATCTTCCCGGTTTCTTTTTTGATTTTTGGGGCCGCGCTTGCGAGACTATCATCCTGTTTTTTCAGTTCATAATTCCCAGAATCTATTAGATCCACAGTCCTTAAAACAACCTCTGCACCGAGCACACTCATTTTATCGTGAACAGTTCCGAGATCATCTTCATCTTCAATTTTTAATTTTTCCTGCAGGTAAATGTTTCCCGTATCAACTTTTTGCTCTAGCTTAAAAGTCGTTACACCGGTTTCATTTTCGCCGTTTATAATTGCCCATTGAATCGGTGCCGCACCACGGTATTTTGGCAGCAGAGAGCCGTGCAGGTTAAAGGATCCTTTTGAGGGGATATTAAAAACTTCGGCCGGTAAAATTCTGAAGGCAACAACCACGAAAAGGTCGACGTTAAAATCTTGAAGCTGATTAACAAATTCCTGGTTCTTTAATTTTTCGGGTTGAAGCACGGGAAGATTATTCTGAAGCGCAAA
>Ga0209919_1000642_pt1 | contig 17336 bp, 6 predicted proteins | sample SalPon2A_C_D2_MG_FD_185721 | JGI IMG/M metagenome (GOLD analysis project Ga0209919, IMG submission 185721) | Soil microbial communities from South San Francisco under conditions of wetland restoration - Salt Pond MetaG R2A_C_D2_MG (SPAdes)... | ecosystem: Environmental > Terrestrial > Soil >... | reverse complement strand
GAGCGTGTACAGTTGACCGGGGGTGTGCCGATCGAGCGGGCTGCGGTGCACCACGCGAGCCTGCACGAAGGTTTCGAGCGCCAGGCCGAGCGCACGCCCGAGGCGATCGCGGTGGTGTGCGGCAGCGGCGAGGCGCGCGTCGAGCTCAGCTACGCCGAACTGGAGCGTCGCGCCGATGCGCTGGCGCGGCATCTGCGCGCCCTCGGTGTGGTGCCCAACCAACTCGTTGGCCTGCGCACCGAGCGCAATGCCGATCTGGTGATCGGCATTCTGGGCATTCTCAAGGCCGGCGGCGCCTATCTGCCGCTCGATCCGGTCTATCCGAGCGAGCGCATCGCCTTCATGCTGCGCGATGCCGAGGCGCGCATCGTGGTGACGCAGCGTGCGCTGGCCGAGGAGTTGTCCGCACTGGCGGTGACCTGCGTGTGTCTGGACGAACCCCTGCCCGAGGCACCGGAGGCGGGGCCGGTGGCGGTCTCGCCCGAGGATCTCGCCTACGTGATCTACACCTCCGGCTCGACCGGCCAGCCCAAGGGGGTGCGCATCACCCATCGCAATGTGCTGCGCCTGTTCTCGGCGACACAGGCCTGGTTCGACTTCAATCCCGACGATGTCTGGACCCTGTTTCACTCCTACGCCTTCGATTTCTCGGTCTGGGAGCTGTGGGGTGCGCTGCTGTACGGGGGCCGCCTCGTGGTCGTGCCGCAGGAGATCAGTCGCCACCCCGAGGCGTTTCGCGAACTGCTGCTGCACGAGCGCGTGAGCGTGCTCAGCCAGACGCCGACCGCCTTTCGCCAGCTCATCGACATCGATTGCACCTTGCCCCCCGGCGCCTTTGCCCTGCGCTATGTCATCTTCGGCGGCGAGGCGCTGGAGCTGCAAAGTCTCAAGCCGTGGATGGAGCGCTACGGCGAGCAGGCACCGCGGCTGATCAACATGTACGGCATCACCGAGACGACCGTGCACGTCACCTACCGGCCCGTGAGCCGCGCCGATCTTGATGCCGGCACCGGCAGCATCATCGGCGTGCCGGTTCCCGACCTGCGTGTCTACCTTCTCGATCCCGAGGGACGCCCCGTTCCGCTGGGGGTGCCCGGGGAGATGTATATCGCCGGCGGCGGTGTCGCCGAGGGCTATCTCGACCGTCCCGAGCTCACGGCCGGGCGTTTTGTGCCCGATCCGTTCCAACCCCACGACGCCTCGCGGCCGCCACCGCGCATGTACCGCAGCGGCGATCTTGCCAGGCGCCGGGACAACGGCGAGCTGGAGTACCTCGGCCGTATCGACCAGCAGGTCAAGATCCGGGGCTTTCGCATCGAGCTGGGCGAGATCGAGGCTGCGCTCGCATCGCACCCGGGCGTGCGCCAGGTCGCGGTCATTGATCGCGAGGACGTGCCCGGCGACAAGCGCCTGGTCGCCTATCTGGTCGCCGAATCATCGGCGCGGGAGGGGCTGATCGACGAGGTGCGCGAGAGCCTGCGCCGGCGTCTGCCCGACTACATGGTGCCCGCCCACTTCATGTTCCTCGATGTACTGCCGCTCACCGCCAACGGCAAGCTCGACCGACGGGCACTTCCGGTACCCGTCGCTCCGTGCCCGACGAGCGCGCACGTCGCACCGCGATCAGCGAGCGAGGCGCTGGTCGTCGCCGCTTTCAACGATGTACTGGAACGTACCGACGTCGGCGTTTTCGACAATTTCTTCGATCTCGGCGGCCACTCGCTCATGGCTGCGCGCCTGATCGCGAAGCTTCGGACTTCCGCGAGGGTCGATCTGCCGCTGCGTAATCTGTTCGAGCTGCCGACCCCGGAGGGGCTCGCGGCCGTCATAGATACGCTGGCCTGGACGGCCGGCGAAGGCGACCGCCCGACCGCGGATCCACGCGGTGATCGAGAGGAGATCGAGCTGTGAGCGCCGTCGAGCTGCTCGCTGAACTGCGCAGTCTCGACGCGCATATCGAACTCGACGGTGATGGCCTGCGTGTGAATGCGCCTGCGGGGGCACTGACTGACGATCATCGCCGGAAACTGCAGGAACGCAAGTCGGAGATCGTGGAATTTCTACGCACGGCGCAGCGACTCGAGAAGCAGCAGCGGGCTGTCGTTCCGCTGAAACCTGCAGGAACTCGCGTTCCGATTTTTGCCGTGGCCGGTCACAACGGCGATGTCTTTTGCTACCGCGCGCTGGTTCGAGGCATGGATGCGGAGCAACCGTTTTATGGCTTGCAGCCCCCCGGTCTCGAGGAAGGCAGCGTCCCGTGTACGAGCGTCGAGGAGCTTGCCGGATACTTTGCGGACCAGATTCGGGCATTTCTGCCGCAGGGCCCGGTGGCGATTGCAGGGTTTTGCGCAGGCGGCACGGTCGCGTTCGAACTGGCCAGGCAGCTTTCCGAGTCGGGGCGCGAGGTTACCCGCCTTGTATTGTTCGGCGCGCCGTACTGCGCGGCCTACCATTTTTTGCCGGAACTCGTTGCCCGCTGCAGTCAATTCGTGCGTCGGGCTTCGATCCACTTGCGTGCGCTGGCCGCCTTGCCGGTTACCGAGTGGAGACGCTATATCGCCAAGCGAATGCAGGCCGCGCGCGCTGTGGCCGGCAATGCGCCACGCGATCCGGTAATGGTTCGCAGGGCCGCCGTTGAAAAGGCGACGGTGGCGGCGATCCGCCACTACAGGCCACAGGCATTCAACGGCCACGTGGACGTGATGCTGCCGTGCGAGTCATGGAAACGCTCGCTGGATGCCCCCTTGCGCTGGCGCCGCCTTGCGGCCAGCGGCGCCATGTTTGTCGGACCGGATGGCTGTACCGGCGATACGATGCTCCTGAGCGAACATGCTGCTACGTTTGCCTCGTTCGTCGAGATCGCCCGGGGGTCACGCCACGACGGGTCCGGTCAATGAAGATCCGCTCGGGGGTCTCGATCGGCATTACCGGCGTTGATTTACGTCTCCATTCCCTCGTCCGGGAGTCGCCGGGTGCATCATGAATGAACACAAATCCCGTATCGGGGAAGAAGTACTGGTGCGGTCGCCCGAGGAAATTCTTTCGACTCTCGACAACGACGGTACGCTTGACGGGGTTCCGTTCATGCCGGAAATGCTGGATTGGTGCGGCAAGCCCTTTCGCGTTCAACATCGGGTCGTAAAGACATGCGTGGACGGCTACCCCATGCGTCGTTTCCCGGCAGATGACGTGGTGATTCTCGACGGCCCGCGCTGTGACGGCCGTGCTCATGGCGGATGCAAGCACGGTTGCCGGATATTCTGGAAAGAGGCGTGGTTGCAGCCGGCCGACACCGCTGCCGCGAGGCCGGAAGCAGCCGCGCGCGGAATCGGGGAACTTCAGGCACGTCTGAAGACAAAATCGGACGAGCAGCACTATTTTTGTCAATCGACCGAGCTTTACAAGGCAACCCGGACATTCGCGGGAAGTCACAGGCTTCTGACGATTCGGATCGCCTGGAGGGAAATCCTGACCGGTGATCTTTCCGTCCTCATGTTACTCGGGCTGTATGCTCGCTGGGCTTTCTACAAGGGGTTACGCCTGATGAGCGCGGATCGACGAATAAGCGGGACTTGCAAACGGACGCCGAATGGACCATTGGATTTGAACCCCGGCGACAGGGTTCGGATCAAGAGCCGCGCGCGGATCGCGGAGACGCTGAACCCGCATGGGCGTAACCGGGGCATGGCCATCTGCCACGAAATGACGAGATGTTTCGGACGCGTGGCGGAAGTGGACCGACGCGTCGATCGGCTCATTGACGAAAGAACCGGCGTGATGAAGGAACTATCCAATACGGTAGCCCTCAGGAACATCGAAGACGACGCGAAACTCGCGGAAGAGTGCCTGTGCGCGTACCAACTGGGAGACTGCCCCCGGGGCGAACAGATGTACTGGCGGGAAATATGGCTCGAGCGTTTGTGAGGCGGCGGCCATGAAGATACTGCCCGGCGGTGTAGATCGGCACGAGTGGAAATCATTGGGACCGGCCGCATTTCGCAGCGAATACCTCGTACCGCAGCGGCCGGTGGTGGTATCGGGTGCGATCGATCATTGGGAGGCGATGGGCAAGTGGACGCCGGATTTCTTCCGCCGGTATTACCCGTCCCGAATCGTGAACGTCGACGGGGAGGAGTGGCGGCTCGGTGAGCTGCTCGATCGAATCGAGACTTCCACAGCCGACGATCCCGCGCCGTACCTGCGCAATGAATTGCTCGCCCGCTGGCCGGAAGAATTGCGTTCCGATATTTCGCCGATGCCGGAGTGCACTCGGCCGAATTGGCTCGAAAGCCGAATTTTCCCGTCGCGAAACCCGCCGACTTATATCGAACTCTACATCGGTGGCAGGGGCGCCGGGTTTCCGATGCTTCACTATGACGGCCTGCACACGCATGCGTTTCTGATGCAGTTGCACGGGGTCAAGGAGTATCTGGCCCTGGCGCCAGATCAGGCAGCGTTCGTCTACCCGCAGACGGGCAAGGCACAAAACAGATCAAGCATCGATGATATCGAACAACCGGACCCGGCGGCTTTCCCGCTCTTCCGCGAAGCCACGGGATACCGCTTCGAGTTGCATCCCGGCGAGACCCTTTTTGTGCCGTCCGGCTGGTGGCATACTGCTCGCATCTTCAGCACTTCCATCACGGTATCCATCAATGCCGCGAATGCGCCGAACTGGAGTGCGTTTACCCGCGACTACTGCGCCGACGTCGCTACCCATTCCCGGATCAAGGCAGCATTGCTGATGCCCTACATGCAGTTGATGGGGAAAATCCACTCCATGCAGCCGTAATCTACGCGAGTTGACGGGGCGTATCTACCCGCAGGGCACCACTTTGTTTTCATGAATTCAGGGCAGGTCGGATTATTCGATGCTGCACGGGTGCTCAGGCGGCAGCCGGTGCGCCGGTCAGTCCGGAGACGTGGGAGTGGCCCGGGTGGGCGAGGTTGTCGCTCCGGCCGGCAATGATGGGAGCGCATACGAGCGGGTCACGGAACAGGGCGGTGCCGATGCCGACGGCGCCGGCAACCGTCCTGGCTGTGGCGCGCAGGCTACTTCTGGACGCAGCCGATCATCAGGACCCCACGCTGTTGAGCATCGCCCGGCGCCTCAGCGAACGGTATCAGCACGGCGGCGAGACGCTCAGCCGGATCATATTCAACCCCAACCCGCGTATCGCGCCGCCGCACTTCATGCAAGACCCGGGAATGGAGCGGCTATCGAACCTCATCGACCGAAATCTCTACCATCGGCAGCCGCAGGAAGAGTCCCGGCGGCAAACCGCGGCGTCGGGATGATCGAACGTCAGTATGAGACATATGCGGGCGCACCGGGAGTTCGTGTACTCTGACCGCTATGGAGCGGAGTGCAGACAGAAGACAGGAGGCCATGCGATCCCGGCGTGATGGAAATAGGGCATGGCCATGGGTTGCGTGCATGGCCGCCCTGCTACTGCTCCTCGTCGCGCGTCCGGCGCCGGCGCTCAGCCCAGGCAAGGCGTTTCACGATTACGCGAAAACGGTCTGGTCGATTGACCAGGGGTTGCCCCAGGTCACGGTGCTCAGCGCGGCACAGGGACCCCGGGGGTACATGTGGCTCGGCACCGAGGCCGCGCTTGCCCGCTTCGACGGCGTGAATTTCCGGAGCTTCGTGCCGGCTGACACCCCGGCTTTACCGGGCGCCTGGACCCAGGTTCTCTACAACGATGGCCGCGGCAACCTGTGGATAGGCACCTACAAGGGACTTGCCCGCTACCATGGCGGGCGTTTCAGCCCGGTACCCGCGGCCAACGGCGCCAAGCCTTTCGTCCGCGCGATCACGACCGGACCGGACGGGCACATTGTCGTAGCCACGCGCAGCGGGCTGTTCATCGTTCACGGTCACAGGCTGGTGCGTGACGGTGCGCTCGGCCATGCCCGCACCGAGGCGCTGCTCACCCGGCACGGCGCGTTGTGGATAGGCGGCGTGGGCAAGGCATGGAAGCGTACGGCACAGGGGACCGCCCGGATCAGGTCCCCGGGGAAGGCGAATGCGATCATCAACAGCCTGGCCGATTACGAAGGCACCGTCTGGGCGGCGACGAGCCAGGGCCTGTATCGTTACACCGACGGGCACTGGGAAGTCTTCAGCCATGAACATGGCCTGGACAAGCGCCCGGTCCATACCCTTTACGTCGACTCCTCGGGCAACCTGTGGGCCGCCTCGGCCAGCGGCCTGGCTCGCATTTACCATGATCGCATCGGACAGTTCGTCGACGAGAGCAATCCGGCCGCGGTTCCCGATGTCATGGTCATGACGGAGGACCGCGAACGCGATCTGTGGATGGGTAGCTACAGTCACGGTATCGCCGAACTCTGGAACGGTCACGCCCGCTGGCTCGCGCGCGCGGATGGGTTGAAGGACGAATTGGTCTGGTCCGTGGCGCGCGCCCCGCAGGGCGGCTGGTGGGTGGGCACGAGCCGGGGCGTGGAGCGTTTCGAGCACGGACGGTTCCAGCTTGCAGTGCCGCCGACCGCTTTGCCCAATCCGGAAGCCTACACGCTGCTGGTCGATGGCGCGCGCCTGTGGATCGGCACGCGTAGCGGTGTGGCCGTTTACGAGAATGGCCGCGTCCGGATTCCTGGCGATATGGCACCGCTCGACAACACCCAGGTGAGTGGTATCGTACGCGGACCGCAAGGCAACCGGTGGTTTGCCAGCAACCAGGGACTCTATCGGTTGCATGCGGGCCGTTTGGTGCACTACAAGGCGCGGGGGCTGGCTAGTCCCCTGCAGTGCCGTCAAATCCTGTTCACCCGTGACGGAAAGCTGTTGGTCGGCACCCAGGTGGGGTTGTACGAGAAGTCCGGGGATGAGTTGGTGCCCGCTGCCGGGCTGCCCAAGGGGCTGGACGTGACTGCATTGGCAAATCCGGCGCCGGGGGTCGTCGTCGTCGGCACGTTGAGCGGCGACCGGCTGTTCGTCTCCGGGGACGGAGGTTGGCATGTGATCTCGGTCAAGCAGGGCTTGCCCATCAGTGCGCCGTTCTTCATGACCCTCGATCAGCAAGGCTGGTTTTGGGTGGCCGGCATCCATGGGCTCTACCGGCTGCGCTTGAAGGCCTTGCTGGCTGTCTCCGGCAACAGCTCGAAAAAACTCCATCCCCAATACCTGTTGAGCGAGCGGGGCGACTGGCGCGGCAGCCAGAAGGGGTATTGCTGCAACGGGGCCGGCAATGCCAAGGGCCTGCTCTGGAATCATCGCCTGTGGATGCCGACGCGCGGGGGGGTCGTCGTGGTGAAAACGCGGGGTATCAGTTTCAACCCGGTCCCGCCCAACGTTTTCGTCCAGGCCGTGCGCATCAGGGACCGGTGGTCGCACTTGCCTTTGCCAGGTACTCTTCGTGTGCCCGCTTCGGTGCGTGACCTGGCATTCCGCTTTACGGCGCTCAGCTTCCAGAACACGACCGGTGTCCGTCTTTGGTACAGGCTCACGGGGTACAACGAGCACTGGCACAAACTGGAAGGTCCGACGCAGCGTATCGCCTACTACACCAACCTGTCGGCCGGGCACTATGTATTCGAGGTTCGGGCGCAAAACGACGTCGGTGTACCGTCCACGCACAATGCCACCCTGGGGTTTTCCATCGAGCCCCATTTCTACCAGACGTGGTGGTTCCACACGTTGGCCGGCCTGTTCATCCTGTTGCTGATATTCGCGGCCTACCGCTTCCAGCTCAGACACCTGCGCGCGCAGAGAGCGCAGCTGGAAAAGCTTGTTGCGGCGCGCACAAGCGAGCTGCGCAAGGCCAATGAAAGCCTGGAAGAGGCAAGCCGCACCGATCCACTCACCGGTCTGCATAACAGGCGCTACCTGGGCATGCAACTGCCTGGCGATCTTGCCTGGTTCCAGCGGCAGGTGAAAACGACCGGGGAGGACGGCATCGCGATGGTCTTCGCCCTGATTGACCTGGACCATTTCAAGCGGATCAACGATTCCTTCGGCCATGTGGTCGGCGATGAGTTGCTGTGTCAGTTTGCGAACCGGCTGCAGGACACGGTGCGTGCCGGCGACTACTGCGTGCGCTGGGGCGGTGAGGAATTTCTGGCCGTGCTGCGTCCGCTCCCGCGCGAAGTAGTCGCGAATGTGGTCGATCGAATCCAGAAAACGATCAGCCGCCCCTTTTCGCTGAGCCACGGGCAGCATGTGACCATCAGCTGTTCGATCGGGGTCGTCGAGCATCCCTTCGCGGGCGGCGATCCGGACGTCGTGAGCTGGGAGACGCTGGTATCCCTGGCCGATCAGGCGCTCTACGCAGTAAAGTCATCGGGACGCGACGGGTGGGCTATTCTGCGCCCCGGGCCTGCTTTCGACGCCTCGGTAACGCCGGTGCTCGCCCGCGAGAACCTGGATACCGCCCTCGCCAGCGACGAATTGGTCATTGTGCGTAAAACGCAAACCTAACGAATAACCGGGGCCTGTCCTTATATCCTGCAGCGGTCCGGGAAGGACAGGGCTTCATTATTGGTTGGCCAAGGGCAGAGCCGAATACCGCTACCGTCCGTTTTTCTTCCCTGATGAATCGGAGGCCGTGTCGAGAGACACTGTGAAGTGTTGTTTCAACAGAGCCTTGAATTCCGGACTGCTGCGGATCGGATCCCAGACGGGGTCGAGCTTGAGCAGGGGAATCGACACTTCGTCGCCTGCCGGAATATTGAGTAATTCCTTGAGGATCTGGACTGCCTGTACGGGTTCGCCGGCCTGCGCATAGATCTGGGCGAGGTTCGCGATGTGGCTCGGTGCGAAGTAGGCATCCTTTTTCATCGGGAACAGGGCTACCGCGCGTTGTCCCTCGCGTATCGCCGCCTGGTCCTGCCCAGCAGATACATAGGCGCTGCCCAGCGCGGCATGCAGGCGCGCGTCGTCGGGTGTTTTTTCCAGGGCGGAACGGAGTTGGGCGATCAGTTTCCTGGTGTCCCGACGCGCCTCGGCATGATGTCCGCAGAGGCCGAGTGTCGCCGCCTGCTGGGACAGCACGAACCAATCGCTGAATTGCCCGCTTGCGTGGAATTTGGATGCGGTATTGCAGGCTGCTGAAAAATCATGATCGAGCATGAGGGATTGCAGGCGTGCGTAAATAATATAAGGATTGTTTTTTATAGTCTCGGGGGGGGTGTCGAGTATGGACAAGGCCTGTGCGGGGCGGCCCGTGTAATCATAAAGATAGGCCAGGTTCGAGATATCGATTGCGGCGTCAGGGTTAATGGATAACGCGCGCCGTTCTATTACCATTGCTTCCTTGTATCGCCGCAATGCCGAATAGGTCAACGACAGGTTGCGCAGGATGTATACATTGCGGGGATCCAGGGACACCGCGGCAGAGATTTCCTTCACCGCGTCTTGCCAATGGCCTTGCCGGCGGTATACAGAACCTATGTTCAACCTCAGGAAGGCATCCTGCGGCTTCAGGGCCAAGGCCTGTTTGAATTCCACCAGTGCCGATGGGTAATCGTGCCGGCCCCAGTAATACCAGTACCCCTTGGCGCTGTGGGCCTGGGCCAGGTCCGGGGCGAGTACCAAGGCCTTGTCGGCGGCGCTCCTGGCTGCCGACAGCCGTTCTGTCGTGTGGTGATGGAGGTAGTAATAGGTGATCATCAGCGCGTATGACATTTGCGCGTAGGCCAGGGCGAAGTGGTGGTCGTGCGTGATTGCTTTCCGATAGTCGGCGATGGAATTTTCGACGGCATTCGCATCGCCTGTCGACCAGAATTTGGCCAGGTAATGGTCCGCCTTCAACAGCAGGTCGTAGGCTTCGGCATTGCGTGTCGGCGCTGTTTGCAGACGCTTCGCTACGGAGGGGAGCAGTTCCAGCTTGAGCTGATCTGCCACCCGCTGTGACACATCGCTTTCCACGTTGAATACGTCGCTGAGGGTTCGCGTATAGGATTTTGCCCAAATGTGTTGATCCGTGCGTGCGTCTATGAGCTGCACATTGACCAGCACGCGGTTATCGTCTTTCTGCACACTGCCTTCCAGTACGGTGCTGACACCGAGTTGCCGGGCGATGGTGCGCAGGTCTCCGGGATGACTGGTATAGCGGTCGGCCGAGGTTCGAGATATCACCTTGAGCTCTCGGATATCCGCCAATTTGGTCAGGATCATGTCCTGGATGCCTTCGGCAAAGTAGCCGTTGGCCTTGTCCGGGCTCAGGTTCTCGAACGGCAGCACGGCTATCGACTTGTCGGGAACGGCCGGGCGGTTCGAGCCATGGATCCGCCACAGGATCACGCCTGCTGCAACTGTAACCGCCAGAAGCGCCGCAACGCCCGCCGCGGTCACCATCCGCCGTCGTCCGCCGGACGCTTGTGCGGACGCCGTCGCCCCGGTTTGATCGCGGGAGACATCGGCGATGAAGCGATAGCCCTGTCCGCGTACCGTCTCGATGTAACGCGGCGGGTCGTCCTCGTCGCCGAGGGCCTTGCGCAGGGCGCTGATGCGTGAGGTCAGGCTGTGCTCCTCCACGATGGTGTCCGGCCACAGGTTTTCTATCAGGTCGCTGCGTGTGCGCAAGCTGCCGGCGGATTCGACCAGGAGCAGCAGCAGGTCGAATACCTTCGAGGTGAGCGGGACCGGCTCACCGGCAATCAGCAGTCTGCGTTCTTCGACCTCCAGTGAAAACGGTCCAAAACGGTACAAGCTCCTGGGTGCATTGTGGATTTTTTTGCTCGGCATGGGGCCTGGGGGGTGCTCGGGACGTAATCAGCACGTAATTTACACACACTCTGGACCCAGTCAAGAGGCTAAATACCGGTGGTTTGGCGAGAATACATGCGCCGGCCCCGATCTGGACCCGTCGTTGAGCGATGTGCCATGTCGGGGCGAGGGCTGCAGCGCCGGAATTTCGTCGCCGACGGCGGTGAATATGCGCGAAGAATATTCATGTGTGATGGGACCAGAGTTCGTGTCCGGAACGGATCTATTCAGAGCCATTCCGACGCCGTGCCGGGATCATCATTACTGATTTATGACGAGTTGAACGAGAGGCAGAAAAAGATGAGTCGAAACTGGATTCCCGGCATCAGCCGGTTGGGTGCGGCCTGTGTGATGATTGTGTTGGGTGCTGGCGTCGGCACGGCTTTTGCCGGCGCGGCTGTCAACTCCGCCGCGAGCGTCATTAAGGCCGCGCGTCACGACACTTCCAGGCCCTTGAGCGCCACCCGGTGGGATTTGCCGCCGGTCATGCAGCGGGTAATCGGTAACAGCCATCCCTCCAGCAAGAGGATCAAATCGCTTCGTCACAAACTCGTCAAGAGCGGCATGCTGAAATCGGCCCGTTCGTCCTCGCAGCCTGCCGCCCGCGGAAGATCGTCCGTCTCGACTCCGCGTGAGACAGTGCGTGACTCGATCATGCAGAGCGTGCCCCCGTCTACGCAGAGCGGCGGGTTCACAACGCCGTTGCTGAGTTTCGATGCGCTCGGAAATTCGACACATACGACAGAGTCGTTCGAGTACTCGCCGCCGGACATCAGTCTCGCGGTCGGCATGCAATACACGGTCGAAGCCGTGGACAATGTGTACGCCATCTACGACAAAAATAATGGATCGATGATCTTCGGCCCCGCCGTCATCCAGAGCCTGTGGTCCGGTTTCGGTGGGAACTGCGAACGCAATTACATGAAGCATCCGGTCGTCACCTACGATCAACTGGCTCACCGCTGGATCTTCCAGGCGACCCTGCCTTACTCGTCCGGCTTTTGTATCGCGGTTTCGAAGACCAATGACCCTGCCGGGGAATACTATCGGTACGAATTCGACAACCTGCCTCCCGCATACATGCCCGTTGGGCACAGCCGGATCGGTGTCTGGCCCAATGCCTATTACGTAACGATCAACATGCTCGACTATACCCAGGCGATTGGCAGCGTTTCCTTCATCGCGTTGGATCGTAACGCGATGCTGCAGGGCCAACAGGCCCAAATGGTCATCTTCAATATTCCGAAGTCGTCCGGCGTGTACTCGGACATACCGGCCACCCTCGAGGGTTTGACGCCTCCGCCCGCCGGCGCGCCGGGGCTCTTTGCCAACTACAGCAGTCCCAACCTGTTCGGCGCCGGTCAGCCCTATGCGTTATCGCTGTGGAAACTGCAGGTGGATTGGGCGAACCCGCGCGGGGCGAGCCTGCAGGGCCCGTTCAACGTGGCTGTTCCCCCTTTCAACGACATGCTGTGCTCGAACCAGGCGGCGTGCATTCCCCAGCCGTTCCCCGGCGATCCGCTGGATGCTGTCTCCGACCGACTGATGGCGGGGCTCGCCTACCGTAATTTCGGGGACCATGAGGCGCTGGCCGTCAACCAGACCGTAACCGCGTCCTCGACCGGCAGCCTGCCGGCGGCGATCCGCTGGTACGAGCTCGACACCTCCTCGCCGGGTGCCGACGACTGGTCACTGAAGCAATCCGGCACCTACAATCCCTCCGATGGTTCCAGCCGATGGATGGGATCGCTGGCGATGGACGACGGTGGCGACATGGCGCTCGGCTACAGCCTGGCGAGCGCCGACATTGCTCCGGCGATCGAGTACACCGGCCGGCTGAGCGGTGACGCGGCCGGAAAGATGACACAGGCCGAAACAACGTTGATGGCCGGAAACGGCGTTCAGCAGCAGACCGCCAACGTGTGGGGCACCTATTCCTCCATGACCGTGGATCCCGCCGACGGCTGTACGTTCTGGTTCGGCAACGAGTATTACGAATCAACCGGCAGCTACCACTGGTCTACACATCTGGGCGCCTTCCGGTTCAACAGTTGCCCGCCTGCTGCCGTAGGCACATTGCATGGCACGGTGATCGGGGCTGCCAGTGGACAGCCGATTGCTGGTGCGACCATCACGGTGTCTCCGGGAGGCATCGTAGCCGGTTCCGGGCAGGACGGCAGCTATCAGCTCAAGCTGGCCGCCGGTGACTACACGGCGACCGCTGCCGATTTCGGCTACCAATCCCAGACCCTTCAGGTGTCCGTCGATGCCGGCGGTTCTGTCGCGGGCGATTTCTCGCTCCAACCGGCGCCGACCGCGAGCCTGTCGGGCCATGTGACGGATGGTTCGGGCCACGGCTATGGGCTGTATGCGGAAGTGAAAATCACGGCACCGGGTATCGGCGAAGTCGCCGACCTGTGGACCGATCCCGCGACCGGCGCCTATAGCTCCACCCTGCCCAAGGGCTTTGATTACACAGTCTCTGTAACGCCCTTCCTCGACGGCTATAACACGCTGCAGGACGTGACGGTTACCCTCGATCAGGACCAGGTCGTGGACTTCGCCCCGACCGTGGCTGCCGTGTGCACGGCGCCGGGCTACGGCTTTGCCGCCGGCTATGGCGAGGATTTCAATGGCACGTTCCCGCCGGCCGGCTGGTCGGTGACCAGTGCCACCCGCGGCTCGCAGGTGCTGTGGAACACCAGCACCTTCTGGGGCGACGGCAACTGGACCGGCGGCACGGGCGATGCAGCGTCGGTGGACTCCAACACCGCGGCTGGCCGTTACGGCAATCCGGGCTCCTACGACACCTCGCTGGTGAGCCCGCCGCTGGCCGTGACCAGTCTGCCGGCCGCGCCGGTGCTCCGCTTCAAGGCCAACTTCGCCAAGTACTGGTGGAGCAATATGTTTGACGTCGACATCAGCGTGGACGGCGGCGCATGGACGAACATGCTGCACTGGACCGGCAGCGAGGGTAGCGCCTACAGCCTGCCCGGCTACGATGCGCAGGTCGGCCTGGGCACCTATATACCCCGGGGTGCGATCAACATCCAGCTGCGTTGGCGCTATTACGACAGCTACTGGGGCGACGACTGGTACGCTCAGGTTGACGATGTCGTCATCGGCTCCTGCCAGCCTGTTACCGGCGGTTTGGTGATCGGTGAAGTGTCCGATGCCAATACCGGCGCCGGGATCAGCGGCGCGGCGGTGTCCGCCGGGCGGGGCATGAGCACCACCACGTTTTCCAATCCTGGAGACAGCACACGTCCCGCCGGGACCTACTTGATGTTCGTACCGAGCGGACAGCATACGCTCACCGCGTCGGCGGCGAAGTACGCTCCGGCCAGCGCTGACGGCAGCATGACCGATAACGCGGTGGTGGTTCGGGATATCGACCTCGGAGCGGGGCGTTTCGCCGCCGATCCGGGCGAGCTCACGCTGCATGTGGTGGCCGATACGCAACAGGACGCGCAATTGTCGATCGCCAACGACGGCACCGCCTCGGCACATTACGTGCTGCAGCCGATCGACGCGCCGGTGGTCACCACGACGGGACAGCCTGCGGGTCCCTTTGCGCCGGCGCCGGGTTATGCCTCCGGCACGGACCTCGGCACGTTCTCCGCAGTGGCCATGGCCGCCCTGCCGCAGGCCGGGCAGAGTGGTGTGAAGGTCGACGCGGTTGCGGCGCAAACCGCGGGCAGTGTGATCGCCGCCTTCGTCGCACCGATTCCCTTCTATGGCCTGGGTGTGGACCGGGATAATCGCAGCCTGTGGCTCGACAGTCCCTCCTACGGCGGCTTCGGCGGCGATGCGAAGGATCACCGGTTTCTGTTCGACGGTACCGACACCGGAGATGCCATCGGCGTTGTCTTCCCGGGCGTCAACTACATGGCCGACATGGCCTATGACGACGTCACGGGCACGCTCTGGCAGTTGTCCGTGGACAATCCCGTCAACTACGGCCCGGATTCCTCGCATATCTACGCGCTGGATCCGAGGACGCTGGCGCCGACGGGCGAGAGCATCCCGGTACCCAGCCCCCAGTCGGAGAAAGGCCTTGCCTACGACCCGGTCAGCGGTACCTGGTTTGCCGGCGATTTCAACAGCGGCGCCATCTACCATTTTGATGCCTCGGGCAAGCTGTTGGATTCGGCCTTCGTGGGCCTCCCGGTGCAGGGGCTGGTCTACAATCCGGGCACGGGGCACCTGTTTGTCCTGACCAGCGGCGGCGACCACGCCGTCTACGTCCTGGATGCGAAAAACGGCTATGCTCCGGTTGGAGACTTCGATATCAAGGGCTTCGATACCGCTACGGCGGGTGCCGGGTTCGACTACACCTGCGACGGCAACCTGTGGATCAGCGATTTCGTCGACGCGGTTGCGGTGGAAGTCGCTTCCGGCGAGAACGGCTGGTGTGCGATCCGCCACATTCCCTGGTTGTCCCTGTCTCCCGCCGGCGGCACGGTCGATCAGGGTGCGGCGGCGAACGTGACACTGAGCATCGACGGCACAGGCCAGCAGCCCTACACGACCTCACGCGTGCAGTTGAAGCTTGCGGGCGATACACCTTATTCAGTCCATGCCATACCGGTGACAGTGACTTGGGACCCGCAGCCCGTTGCACTGGTGACGTCCGTACATGCCAACCCCAATCCGGTGGTGAAGGACAATTACCTGACTTTCCAGGTCAGCGTCGAGAACACGGCGGTGCAGGGTGACGGTCCGGCCAGCCAAGTCGCGGTCACCTTCGCCCTGCCGGCCGATCTGCAGTATGTGCCCCGCCAGGGTGACGGCTGCACGCAGGCAGCGGGCAGCCTGACCTGCAGCGTGGGCGACATCGCGCAGGGTGAAACCAAGGAGATTTCGGTCATGACCCAGGCAGTCAGCGCCGACGGCGGCTACTACCAGACCACCTTCACGGCCGCCGCCCGCGAGCAACAGGACAGCCAGTATGCGAACCGCAATTCGGAGGATGTCGCAGGTGCGATTACGGCATCGGGCAGTACCGGCGGCACGTCCGGAACGGGCAGCGGCAACGGTGGCGGTGCCGGCCTGGGCGGGTTGTCCCTGGCCGTCTTACTGGGCCTTGCCCTGGCCGTAGCGCTGCTGCGCCGGCGCGGAGGCGGATGGCCTTTGTCCATGAAACATCGGAACAGGGAGAATGCAGTGTCTCGCAGGACTATCCAATCCCGGGTAGCCGGCAGCGTCGTGTTGGCGGTGGTGCTGGGTGTGTCGATCGCGATGGCCCCGGCACGGGCCGGGCAATCGATGCAGCGCAAACCCGTGTCGATGCAACGCAGCGGGTTGACCGCGCACGGCCTCGCCAACATGCAGCGTAGCGCCGGGTCGGCCCCCCAGCTGGTCAAGCTCGCGCCGCAAGCCACCGTCGCCCTGCTTAAGCAGGCGACGGTGGTCGGCCGCCACAGCCTGGCATCCACGATCACGTTGACGGTCAGTCTCAAGCTGCGTCACGTGGCCCGGCTCAAGTGGTTCCTTCGTGAACTGCAGAATCCGGCGAGCGCCGATTACCATCATTTCCTCACGGCGGCGCAGTTCACCCGACGCTACGGGCCGACGGCCGCGCAGGTGGCGGAAGTGACCCAATACCTGAAGGCACACGGCATCAAGGTGACGGGCATCTCTCCCAACCGCATGCTGATCCATACCGAGGCGACGACGAATACCTACGAGAACGCTTTCGATATCCGCATTAACGACTACACGCTGCATGGGCGCAAGTTCATGGCCACCGGGGACAGCCCGCAGCTGCCGCACGAGGTGGCGGGCGTGGTTCGCAACATCATCGGCCTCAACAACGCCGCGCAGATGCGTCCGTTGCACCAGGTCCGCCCCTTGACGGCGCGTCCCGGACAGGCGACGTCTGAAGCGCCGCCGCCCTCTTCGTCCTTCTACGAACCTGCCCAGGTCGCCGCGGCCTACGATTGGCCGTCGATTACCGATAGCCACCGGGGCGAGGGCGTTAACGTCGCCATCCTGACCGCAGACAGTTCCGATCTCTCGGCCAACGACTACATCACGTTCTGGAGCGCTCTCGGCCTGCCGGGGCACACGGTCAACATCATCAAGGTCGACGGAGATCAGAACCAGACCAACGGCACTATTGAGACGCTGCTCGACATGGAGTGGAGCGGCGCGATGGGGCCGGGCGAGATACAGAATGTCTATATTGCCGCCAATCCCTCGTTCGCGGCCTTCGTCGACGAATTCAATCAGTTCGTTAACGACAACACCTCGCAGGTCATGACGACAAGCTGGGGGGCGCCCGAATTTGCCTGGGGATCACTGGTGCAGACTGCCGACCAGATCTTCATGCAGGCTGCCGCGCAGGGTATTTCGATGTTCGCCGCTGCTGGCGACAACGGCTCCGGCGACGGGACCACCCAGGACAACATCGCGGATTTCCCTTCCGTCGATCCCTATGTCACGTCGTCTAACGGCACCGAGCTGACGGCCAGCCTCGATGGCGGCTACCAGTCGGAGACGGCGTGGAGCGGTACGGGCGGCGCCGTCAGCCAGATTTTTGACGAGCCCACGTGGCAGACCGGCCCCGGTGTTCCGGCCAACGGCTGGCGCAACAATTCCG
>Ga0209919_1000641_pt1 | contig 17338 bp, 19 predicted proteins | sample SalPon2A_C_D2_MG_FD_185721 | JGI IMG/M metagenome (GOLD analysis project Ga0209919, IMG submission 185721) | Soil microbial communities from South San Francisco under conditions of wetland restoration - Salt Pond MetaG R2A_C_D2_MG (SPAdes)... | ecosystem: Environmental > Terrestrial > Soil >... | reverse complement strand
GAACAGGTTGTCGAAGCGGCGGACTTCATGGGACATGCCCGCCGGCCGGTTTCTGGGGACCAGCCCCGCGCCTTTGACGAAGGTCCACTGGCCGAAGAGGTTGTTTCCCTGGCGCGCGAAACGGGAGGTACCGTAGGCCGACTCCGTCGCGGCCTGGGCCAGGGCCAGGGAGGGCGGAATCACATCGAGGCGCTCGAGAAGCGCCTCCCGACTGCCGGGATCGGAGAGGGGATTGCCGCGCAGGCGGTATTCCTCCATCAGTTCCTCGATGAGCTGCAAGTGGGCCGGGGGAAGGGGGCGGCCGGCATCGCAGGTTTCGAAGAGATCGATCACGTAGTGCCGCAGTTGCTCGATTTCCTCGTTGGCCAGCAGGACCATGGGAAGAAGGGCGAGGAAAAAGACCCTTTTTCTCTCGGTGACCCGGCGTATGCGGTCAAGGTCTTCCGGCAAGGCCCTCAGGATAAACGGGGGAACGCCCTTGTCGAGGTTCTCCCAGTCGTACTGGCGCCGTCTGAAAGCTTTCCTGAGGTCGGCATGAGTGGCGGGGGAGATGATTTCGACCGCAATCTCCGGTGACGGAGTGGCCGCCCGGGAAATGCTCGTTTCCCCGCATCCCTTGAGCAGGGGGGAGGAGAAGAGCAACAGGGCGGCGAAAGGAATCGACAGAATGATATTTTGGAATTTCTTTTTTTTCATGGTCCGTGTCATTTTCGGCCGCTACCTCTAACACAAACGCGCCGCGTTTGCAACGGGTCTCTTTCCCGGATGAAGCGGACAATGGCAAAGAGTTGCTTTGACCCTGCTAATTATAACAGCCATTTTCTATATTGAAAATTGACGGCAATGAGTAAGCTCCTTTTCAACTCCCATGAATAGGTGGTTTCTGTCCGGAACTCGCCAGTGTCCATCTCCGGTTTCCGGATGGACACTGGCTCGGTGAAGAGATAAACGTATTTTCAAGGAGGTTCCATCAGTCATGAAATCGTTTCGTCGTGAATTGTGGTTCGAATTACCCGACCGGAGGGGGTTCCTGAACATCACCCCGCGGGTCGAGGAATGTCTGGACGAAAGCGGCATCTCCGAAGGGCTCTGTTTGGTCAACGCCATGCATATCACCGCCTCGGTCTTCATCAACGACGATGAAGGCGGGCTGCACCAGGATTTCGAGCGCTGGCTGGAAGGTTTGGCACCCCATGAGCCTCTGAGCCTCTATCGTCACAACCTGACCGGAGAAGACAACGGCGACGCCCATCTCAAGCGAACCGTCATGGGCCGCGAAGTCGTTGTCGCTGTGACCGACGGACGTCTCGATTTCGGTCCGTGGGAGCAGATCTTCTATGGCGAATTCGACGGTCGTCGCCGCAAGCGCGTCCTGATCAAGATCATCGGGGAATAGGGTTCCCGCGACAAAGACCGGCGCCGCCCGGGGGGGGGGAGGCCCGTATACAATCACTCTTGTGGAAACCGACCGATTATGTTAGAAATTTCCGCAGCAGAATGGAGATAGCCGATGACGACCATCAAGACCGCCAGCTTCGAATACCTCATCAGCTTGGCAAAAGAAGACCCCGATGGGGGATATACCTTCACTCTGGACGGTGCGTCTTATCACATCGACGATGTGCTGGAGATTTCCGGAATTGCCGATAAGCACGGCTATATAGTGATCTATTAACGGGAGGATGATCCTATGAGTGAGCAGGAACAGGTTTGTTTTACCTTCGAGGCGGCCATTGAGGCCGCGGTCAAGATGGAAGACGACGGATTCCGTCATTACCTGCGGGCCATTCGCATGGTTAAAAACAAGAGCGCCAGGGCGATTCTCAAGGATGCCGCCCTGGACGAGCTAAATCATAAGCATGAACTGGAGAAGGCATTGGTCGAAGGCCAGGTGGAAGGGCATGCCCTCGACGAGCAGGCGCCGACCATGAATCTCGACTATATCCTCAAGGAGAAGGAGATCGGGCCCGACGCCGATGCCCGGGAAGCACTCGCCTATGCCATTCATCTGGAGAAGGCGTCCCTGGAGTTCTATCAGCAAATGAATCAGGGCTGTTCCGGGGCGCCCATGGCGAAACTCTTCGAGCAGATCGCCAACGATGAAAGCCGGCACCTCCAGGCCCTGGAAGACCTCTACGAGCAGCATTTCATGCCCGAAAACTAGACCGGGTATCGGCCGGTGTTCACGAAAAAGAAAAGGACGTTCCGGGAGGGACGTCCTTTTCTTCGTGAGTCGGTGATCGGTGATTGAGATAAGCTGTTCAATGTTCGGAGTTCAATGTTCAATGTCAGAACCTTTCACCTTTCACCTTTCACCTTTCACCTTTCACCTTTCACCTTTCACCTTTCACCTTTCACCTTTCACCTTTCACCTTTCACCTTTCACCTTTCACCTTTCACCTTTTCCTGAAACCTTGCTAGCCAAAGGCCGGATGTTGCGTTAGAATTTCGAAAAGTCCTTCAACGTTGGAGGATGCCATGAACGCCCATCTTTTCATGGGGCTCTTCGCCCTCTTTGTCGTCGTCGTCTCTCTGCTTCGTTTGATGGCCGAACGGGAATTTCCCCGCCTGACCGCCATGAAGAAAATCTGGGGCAGAAGCCGGGGGCTGGCGATGCATTTTCTCTCCAACGTGGCCCTGCCCCTCGTATTCGGTATCATCTTCCTGGGGCGGGGGGTCGCCGGCTTCGATCATTCCCACCCGTCCTTCGCCACCCCGGCGACCGGAGCCATCCTGTCCCGGGCGAGCTCCCAGGTCCGGACAGCCGAGCCGCCGCTGCGGACCCTGGCCGAAGGCCTCTCGCTCGCCGGTACCGCCGAGGGCTGCCTCGGCGAAAGGGCCGTATCCCCCGGACGTTCCGATTCATTCCCGCCCTTCGAGGAGGGGCTGGCCGAATTCCTCGATCTTCGCTTGCCTTGACAAAACGTGGGAGGGTGACTATCTTTCTGCTCTGGATTCATCCTGAATCCGTGAGGAGCAAGGAGTCGGGAGTGCGGCGGAAAAACCTAAGGCCCTGTTTTCGCCTAAGGAATTACGCCTCACCCCTCACGCCTCACTCCTCACCTGCCGGTATTTGCCAAATACCGGTAAATCCGCGGAGACAAATCAAACTCACGGACTCAGGTTCATAAAAACAGAAGGAGGAGTTATCCCATGGCGAGTAAAGACAAGGTGGAGAAGGGCTCCATCTCCATCCACACCGAGAATATCTTTCCCATCATCAAGAAGTGGCTCTACAGCGAAAAGGAGATCTTCCTGCGGGAACTCGTCTCCAACGCCGTCGACGCCATCCATAAACTGCAGCACGTCAACCTGGTCGAAGGCCTGAGGCTCTCCGACGATTTCGCCGTGGACATCACCGTCGACAAGGACGCCGGCACCCTGACGGTCAGGGACAACGGCATCGGCATGACCGCCGACGAGATCCGCAAGTACATCAACCAGATCGCCTTTTCCTCGGCCGAGGATTTCGTCGAAAAATTCAAGGACATCGAGGACAAAAACCAGATTATCGGTCATTTCGGCCTCGGCTTCTATTCGGCCTACATGGTGGCGAAAAAGGTCGAGATCCGCTCCCTCTCCTATCAGGGCGAGGCCAAAGGGGCACACTGGAGCTGCGACGGGACCACCAGCTACGAACTGGAGGAGATCGAAAAGAAGGAGCGGGGAACCGAGGTCATCCTTCACCTGGATGATGACGAGAAGGAATTTCTCGATCCCTCACGCGTCCGCCAGGTGCTGACCCGCTACTGCAACTTCCTGCCGATCCCCGTCCGGCTGGCCGGAGACGTGGTCAACGACCGCAACCCCCTGTGGACCAAGACGCCCAGCGAAGTGCAGGAGGAGGAATACCGGGAGTTCTACCGCAAGCTTTACCCCATGGCGGACGAGCCCCTCTTCTGGATTCATCTCAACGTCGATTTCCCCTTCAATCTCAAGGGCATCCTTTATTTTCCGCGTCTGACCACCGAATTCGACGTGACCAAGAGCCACATCAAGCTTTTCTGCAACCAGGTTTTCGTCTCCGACAACTGCCCCGAGCTGATTCCCGAGTTTCTCACCCCGCTGCAGGGCTGCCTCGATGCGCCCGACCTGCCCCTCAACGTCTCCCGCAGCTACCTGCAGAACGAACCGCAGGTACGCAAGATCAACGAGGTGATCAGCGGCCGGGTGGCGGCGAAAATCGTCGACCTGGCCAAGAAGGATCGCGCGAGCTTCGGCAAGATCTGGGATGATATTCATACCTTCGTCAAGTTCGGCATGATGCGGGACGAGAAGTTCTTCGACAAGGTCAAGGACCAGGTCGTCTACCGCGGCACCGGCGAGGAGCAGTACGTTACCCTGCCCGAATACCTGGAGCGCGCCAGGGAGCGGCACGAGAACAAGGTCTTCTACACCAACGACGAAGTTGCCCAGAGCACCTACCTGAAGCTGTTCAAAAACCAGGGCCTCGAGGCGCTGATTCTCGATACGCCCATCGACAGCCATTTCGTTCAGTACCTGGAGATGAAGAACCCGGAGGTGCGCTTCGAACGGGTCGACTCCGACGTGACGGAAAACCTTCTCGAGGAAGATGCCAGCAAGAAGCTGATCGAAAAGGAGGGGGAGGAAAGCATCGATGAACGAATCAGGACCGCCTTCGAGAACCATCTGAAGGTGGACGGGGTCAACATCCGGGTGGAGAGTCTCAAGGATGCTTCGGTGCCCGGAATGATCCTCCTCTCCGAGCAGAGTCGTCGTCTCAAGGAGATGACCCGGATGATGGGCCAGGAGGGGGAGGACCTCTTCAAGGAGCATACGCTCCTGGTCAATACCGCCAGTCCGGTGGTCAGGAACCTGCTCGGCATGGAGGAAGCGGGGCGCGCCGACGATGCCGGAATGCTGGTCGAGCAGATCTACGACCTGGCCCTGTTGACCCACCAGGCCTTCGACAAGGAGAGGATGGAGGCTTTTCTCGAGCGCAGCAACAAGATTCTCGAGGTCCTGAGCGGAAAGGACTGAGAGGTCTTACGACAAAACATCGATCCGGCACCGGGGGACGGCATGTATGCGCCGTCCCCCGGTTTTGTTTTGGGCGTTCATCCGAAAAAAAGCAGTTAGCCACGGATGCATACGGATGCACACTGATCGTTCAAATAGATAGGGGTGAAATTCGGGCCACCAAATTTCTCACGGGGCTTGTCAGGTCTACGCCTTGAGTGAGTGAAGCGAATGGGCGAAAGAAAGGTTTTCAGGCATATCCGTGGGGGAGCTAATAGCGCCGGAAGGTAATCTTCCCGCTTTCGATTTGTTTCTGCAGCCAGAGGGTGGCGAATCGTTTGAGGTATGAGCGGGTGAAGGGCACCAGGAGCAGGAAGCCGGACAGGTCGGTGCAGAAGCCCGGCGTCAGCAGCAGGACGCCGCCGGCCAGGATCATGGCCCCGTCGATGAGTTCGCCAGCAGGCAGATTTCCCCGGCTCAGTTCTGCCTGAATCCGGCGAAGGACGTCGAATCCCTGCGTTCTGGCCAGGTATGCGCCCGCCACCCCGGTGAACAATATGAGGGCGATAGTGGGGACGATGCCGATCAGAGAGCCGATCTTGAACAGAACATACAGTTCCACGACCGGTACGATGGTAAAAACGATCAAGAGCTTTATAAACAATTCGACCCCCTAAATTTGTTGAATTTAATTATGAGCTCAGTCAATTCTGCCGTCTTGACTCAATATATGTTAAAAATAGACAAGTAGCCGTAAAATAAGGGAAAAGTCAATTGTGTAAAAAATAGGCAAGGTGCTGGAGAGGGAAGGGGGAGACAGTTTGTCCCCCTTGTAAACACCCTTTTCCACAGTTTTTCCACAAATTTTGTGGAAAAGGGTGAAATGTACTCAAAAGGCTTGCGTTTTTCCCTATCCACGGTTTTTCTCATCCCGCCCGAGGATCTTTTCCCATCGGGAAACCAGCTCCCCGGATGGTGTTTCCCGGATGGTGTTGCCGCGTTCCGCGAGGGAGCTCTCGAGCGTGCTCAACTGCTCCACGTAGCGGGTGCATGACATGCGAAGAGCGTCTTCGGCGTCGAGATTCATCGCATGACCGATGCGGACCAGACCAAAGAGAAGGTCGCCAAACGCTTTCTCCCGTACCTGTTCCTCGCTGTGCGTCAAAACGTTCCCGATCGCTTCCAGGTTCGACTCAAGGCGATGATCGCCGGATGGCGGGGAGAGGTGATACCGATTTGATTTTTCATGAATCTTTCTGGCCCGAAGCAGGGCGGGAAGCTCTTTCGGGATCCCCGCCATGACAGAGGCCGAGTTGCCGCGGGAAGTCCGCTCCCGACCCTTGATTCGATCCCATTGCAGATCGAGCGATTTTCGATCCCGGTCGCCGGCATCGGCGAAGACGTGCGGGTGTCGACGGACCAGTTTGTCGGATATGGCGTTGGCGACGTCTCCGATGTCGAAAAGCCCCCGTTCCTCGAATATGCGGGCCAGGAACACGACCTGGAGCAGCAGGTCCCCCAGTTCGTCGCGGATTTCCTCCGGCGCTCCGGCGTCGATTGCGGCGAGGACTTCGTAACACTCCTCGACGAGGAAGGGCTTGAGGCTCTCCGGGGTCTGTTCGGCGTCCCACGGACAGCCGTCGGGGGAACGGAGGATTGCCATAATATCGACCAGGTGCTCGACGGCGTTAAGTGTTTTTTTCTCGGACATCCGCGCTACCTCGAATGAAAGGGTGGGACCTTTCTAGCCGAAGTAGCTCGTTAATGCAATACCCGCTGATTGGTGGGGGCCACATATCCCTTGCAAAAAGGCCCTGAATAGGCTAATACGTGAATCCGTGAGGACGGGGCGGGTCATGAGTGTAAATGCCCGGACTGCATGAGAGTTTCAGTGGCCCGGGCGACATCGGAAGATTCGGCGGCGCGTTTCGCCTGCTCGGCGACCGTGATGAGCCGTATGTTGGCCGTCGAACTGGCGGAGAATAAGATGGTTGGGGAACCGTTGACGGCCTTGCCCCCGTGGGGACTGTTTTCCCTTGACAAACAAAGGGCAGTCTTTATACTACCGCTTTCTTTCGAAATGGGGTGTCAGGATCGTGCGAGTTCGCCTCGATGAGATAAAAGAAGAGGGCATCACTCTCGAATTTTCCGAAGAGTACACCGATTTCCCGATGCTTGTCGGTATGGTCGAGGCCGGCGAGGTCGGGTTCCCATTGCCGCTGCAAATCCGGCTGAGGATCTTTCGGGTCGAGGAGATGGTCGAGGTCGAGGGCGAGCTGGAAATCTCCATCGGCCTCTCCTGCAGTCGATGTCTCAAGGGTTTCGAGTTGCCCGTTTCCAGCCGGTTTTCCCTGACCTTCACCAGGGAGCTTCCCGGCGTTGAGGGTGAGGACGGCGAGGAGGGCGTGGAGGTGAGCGCCGAGGATATGGGGTTGATCCTTTTCGAGGGAGAAGAGATCGACCTGCGGGACGGAATTCAGGAGCAGGTGATCATGGCTCTGCCGTTTCGCCCCCTCTGCCGGCCGCAGTGCAAGGGGCTTTGCCCCAGTTGCGGGGCTGATCGCAACGTCACCAGCTGCGGGTGTGAATCTACCGATGTCAATCTCAAATTCGCCGCCCTCAAAGATTTCAAGGTCAAAAAGAAATAGCCTGTTTTCGGCCGAATCGACCCCGGGTCGATTGCGTGCCGGTTCGGCATTGAACCGCTCAAGCCAATAAAGGTCCGACCTCGGTCGACCGTAAGGAGAATCGATACCATGGCAGTACCCAAGAAAAAAACCACGAAGTCCAAACGCGATATGCGCCGTTCCCACGATGCCCTTTCCGCTCCCGGCATCTCCATCTGCCCGCAATGCAAGGAGCCCAAGCAGCCCCACCGGGTCTGCGCCGGCTGCGGCACCTATAAAGGTAAAGACATCCTCGGAACCGAAGAATAGACGAAGGGGTCGTTCGGTTGAAGGATCAGATCATTGTCGCGGTCGACGCCATGGGTGGCGACAACGCTCCCGCCGTTGAGGTGGCAGGCGCCGTCGAGGCCGCACGAATGTGGGGCGTCTCGGTGGTGCTCGTCGGGGATTCGCGGCGGATCAAGGCTGAACTCGGGCGGCACGGCACCGACGGTCTCGACATTCGCGTGCAGCACGCCAGTGAAGTGGTGGGGATGCACGATTCGCCCTCCGATGCGGTGCGCAGGAAGAAGGACTCCTCGATCCGGGTCGCCTTCGATCTGGTCAAGGAAGGCGGTGCCCATGCTGTTGTCAGTGCCGGGAATTCCGGTGCGACGATGGCCGCGGGCATGTTCGTCCTGAAGCGCATACCGGGCATCGACCGCCCGGCCATCGCCACCATTATGCCCAACCTCAAGGACCAGACGCTCGTCCTGGATGTCGGTGGAAATGTCGATTGCAAGGCGACGCACCTGGCCCAGTTCGCGTTAATGGGGGACCTTTACTCCCGGCATGTGCTCGGCAAGGCCAAGCCCCGGGTCGGACTTCTTTCCAACGGCGAGGAAGAAAGCAAGGGCAACGACCTGACCCGAGGAGCCCATCAATTACTGAAAGATGCGCCGTTCGACTATGTCGGCTACGTGGAAGGCCGCGATATCTTCAACGGAACGATCGATGTAGTCGTCTGTGACGGTTTCGTCGGCAATGTCGTGCTGAAGGTTTCGGAAGGACTTGCCGACGGCATCGCCACCATGTTGCGCCGGGAAATCAGCGGGCGTTTCCTGGCCAGGATAGGCTACCTGCTGGCCCGGCCGGCATTCCGGGCCTTCAAGAAAAAGATCGATTATGCCGAATACGGCGGCGCCCCCCTGCTGGGCATAGAGGGAACCGGCATGATCTGCCACGGAGGCTCCAGTCCCCGCGCTATCAAGAATGCCATCTTTCAGGCCCGGGAATTTGCCGCTAAACGGGTGAAGGAAAAAATGGCCGCCAGACTGCAGGACCTCCCGGGGGCCTGAAGCGGTAACCGACGGGACGTCGGGCGCCTACTATCCTCAGCCGACCATTGCAGGAGCTTGCAGTGAAAAAAGCACGTATCACAGGTACCGGTTCATACCTTCCCGAGAGGGTTCTGACCAACGCCGATCTCGAGAAGATGGTCGACACCACCGACGAATGGATCGTCGCCCGCACGGGCATTCGGGAACGGCGGCTGGTCGCCGACGGGCAGTTCACTTCCGATCTGGCGACCGAGGCGGCGAAACGGGCCCTGGAGATGGCCGGCATCCAGCCCGGGGAGATCGACCTGATCGTCGTCGGGACCATCACCGGCGACTTACCCTGGCCAGCTACCGCCTGCCTGGTCCAGAACAACCTGGGCGCGACCGGGGCGGCGGCCTATGACGTCTCGGCCGCCTGCAGCGGCTTTGTTTTTGCCCTCGACTCGGCGCTCCGGCGGATCGAGACCGGAGTCAGCAAGAAGGCGCTGGTCATCGGTGCCGAAGTCCTCTCCCGGATCATCGACTGGGAAGACCGCAATACCTGCGTTCTCTTCGGAGACGGCGCCGGCGCCGTCGTTCTCGAGGCGACGGACGGCGACAGCGGCATTCTCTCGACCCATCTTCATACCGACGGCTCCTACTGGGAACTGCTCTACCAGGCCGGTTTCGGCTCCCGATATCCGGCCAGCGAGGCCGGCATCAAGGAGCGTCTGCCTTTTCTCAAGATGCAGGGAAACGAGGTTTTCAAGGTCGCCGTCCGCTCTCTGCACGAAGTGGCGGTCGAGGCTCTGGAGGCCAACGGGCTGGCCGGGGAGGACGTCGATCTTTTCATTCCCCACCAGGCCAACCGGCGTATTCTCGAGGCGACCGCCAAACGTCTGGGCCTCCGGGAGGAACAGGTCTACATCAACGTAGATCGTTTCGGCAATACTTCCGGCGCTTCCATTCCCATCGCTCTCGACGAGGCCAACCGGGCCGGTAGGTTGAAGCAGGGCGATTACGTTCTTTTCGACGCCTTCGGCGGAGGGTTCACCTGGGCCTCGGCGCTGGTGCGCTGGTAGGCCGATTCTCGCGCGACAGGAGGGTACGATTTCATGATCGCTTTTATTTTTCCCGGGCAGGGATCCCAGCATGCCGGTATGGGCAAGGAACTGGCCGAGAATTTCCCCGTCGCCCGACATCTTTTCGAGGAAGCCAACGATGCCCTCGGTTTCGATATCGCCTCGCTGTGCTATAACGGTCCGGAGGAAGAGCTCAAGCTGACGACGAACACCCAGCCGGCCATTCTGACCGTCAGCACCGCCGCTCTCAAGGTGGTCGAGCAGGAAACCGGGCTGATGCCGGCCTTTGCCGCCGGTCATTCGCTCGGCGAATATTCCGCCCTGGTCTGCGCCGGAGCTCTTTCTTTTGCCGATGCCGTGCGCACGGTCCGTCAACGGGGCGCTTTCATGCAGGAGGCGGTTCCGGTCGGAGTCGGAGCCATGGCGGCGGTTATCGGGCTCGATAACGAGACTATCGAAACCGTCTGTCGGCAGGCGGCCGAAGGGGAGGTGGTCTCCGCCGCCAATTTCAACAGCCCCGGACAGGTGGTTATTGCCGGCCACGCCGCCGCGGTCGACCGGGCCATCGCCCTGGCCAGGGAAAAAGGCGCCAAAAGGGCCCTGCCGCTTCCGGTAAGCGCGCCTTTCCATTGTTCACTGATGATCCCCGCCGGCGAGAGGTTGAAGGAGGTTCTCGACAGGATACCGATCGTGTCCCTGCGGGTTCCCGTCGTCACCAATGTCGAAGCGCGGCCCAACGAGGATGCCGATCGGGTCAAGGATCTGCTGGTTCGCCAGGTCAGTGCCCCGGTTCGCTGGGATGAATCGGTTTCGAGGATGGCCGAGCTTGGCGTCGAGCGTTTTGTGGAAATCGGTCCGGGAAAAGTTCTTTCGGGCCTGACCAAGCGAATCGCCAAGGGGACCGCGGCGCAAAGCGTCGGTGACCTTGGCGGACTCAAGGCCCTTTAGTGGTCTTTGTAATTTCTATGATGAACAAAGGAGTTTGCCATGCCGAAGGATAAAATCGCGATCGTGACCGGGGCCTCCCGTGGGATCGGACGGAGTATCGCCGAAGCGCTGGCCGCAAAGGGAGCAAAAATCGTGGCGGTCGATATCGATCTGGAAGCGACCGAGGCGATGGTTGCCGACCTTAAGTCCGGCGGAACCGAGGCGATTGCCGTGCAGGGAAACGTCACCGTCAGCGACGATGTTGAGAAGATGTTCAAGGAGGCGGCCGAGGCTTTCGGCCGGGTCGATATCCTGGTCAACAATGCCGGCATCACGCGTGATGCCCTCCTGCTGCGGATGAAGGACGAGGACTGGGATGCCGTCCTGACCGTTAACCTCAAGGGGGCTTTTCTCTGCAGCCGGGCCGCCGCCAAGGTCATGTCCAAACAGCGCTGCGGGCGGATCATCAACATCGCTTCTATCGTCGGCCAGATGGGCAATGCCGGCCAGGCCAATTACTGCGCCAGCAAGGCCGGATTGATCGGCCTGACCAAATCGAACGCCCGGGAGCTGGCCCGTCGCAACGTCACTGTCAATGCCGTCGCTCCCGGGTTTATCCAGACCGCGATGACCGATGCCCTGCCCGAGAAGGCCCGGCAGGAGCTCTCTTCCCAGATTCCCATGGAACGTCTGGGAAGTGCCGAAGATATCGCCAACGCCGTTCTCTTCCTCGCTTCGGAGGCTTCCGGGTACATTACCGGGCAGGTAATCGGGGTGAACGGCGGAATGTACATGTAGTTTTCCCAGTCGCAGGATCCGATCGAGAATCGGGTGAAACATCATAAAGGAGGTGAAGCAAATGGCTTCGATTGATGAAAAGGTCAAACAGATTGTAGCAGAGCAGCTTGGAGTGGAAGAAGGTCAGGTGACCAACGAGGCGTCTTTCATGGACGATCTCGGTGCCGACTCCCTCGATACTGTCGAGCTGGTCATGGCGCTCGAAGAGGAGTTCGACATCGAAATCTCCGACGAGGACGCCGAAAAGATTCAGACGGTTCAGGACGCCATCGATTACATCAACGAGAACTCCTGAAGCAAGAAGGAATCGGGGAGGGGGGAGCAACGACTTCCTCCTCCCCCGATTTGCGAAGCTGACTGGAAAATTCATCTGCCGGCCGGGGATAGTTGCGCCCGGTGCCGGCAGTTAGAATAATACAAACCCGGATTTGGACGTGCGTCCAATTGTGGAGGAAGCCGAACCATGCGAAGAGTCGTCATAACGGGCGTCGGCGCGGTATCCGCTCTCGGAACCGGTGTCGATAAAACCTGGGAGGCCCTGATGAAGGGGCAATCAGGCATCGCGCCCATCACACGTTTCGACGCCGCGGATCTGCCGACCCGGATTGCCGCCGAGGTCAAGGACTTTGAAGCGACCGAGTTCATCGAGAAAAAAGAAATCAAGAAGATGGATCTCTTCATCCAGTACGCTTTGGGGGCCGCCGACCTGGCAATGCGGGACTCGGGACTGCAGGTTACCGAGGAAAATGCGGAACGCGTTGGTGTACTGGTCGGTGCCGGCCTCGGCGGGCTTCCTGCCATTGAAAAATATCACGAGGCCATGTTGAAAGGCGGCTACCGGAAAGTCACGCCGTTTTTCATCCCGATGCTGATCATCAACCTGGCGCCGGGACACATCTCGATGAAGTTCGGAGCCAAGGGACCCAATGTCTCCTCGGTTTCGGCCTGCGCCACCGGTACCCACTCGATCGGCGATGCCTATCGGATGATCGAACGCGGCGATGCCGATGCCATGATTGCCGGCGGCACCGAGTCGACCATCACTCCCCTGGGGATCGGCGGATTCAACGTGATGAAGGCCCTCTCCACCCGCAACGACGACCCCTCCGGTGCCAGCCGGCCCTTCGAGAAGAACCGGGACGGGTTCGTTATGGCCGAAGGGGCCGGGATCGTCATCCTCGAGGAATACGAAGCCGCCAAAAAGCGCGGGGCCAAAATCTACGGGGAAGTCTGCGGTTACGGCCTGACCGCCGATGCCTACCATCTCACCGCGCCGGCCCCCGGAGGGGAGGGCGCTGCGCGATGCATGAAGATGGCCTTGGCCACGGCCGGCGTCAACCCGGAAGAGGTCGATTACATCAACGCTCACGGCACTTCGACCCCCTTCAACGATCTCTATGAAACGATGGCGATCAAGACCGTCCTCGGCGACCATGCCGGCAAGGTCATGGTCAGCTCCACCAAGAGCATGACCGGACATGCCCTCGGCGCGGCCGGGGGGCTTGAGGCCGTCTTTTCGCTGCTCGCCATCGATCGAGGCGAAGTGCCGCCGACCATCAATTACGACGAGCCCGACCCCGAGTGCGATCTCGACTACGTACCCAACGAGGGTCGGCGGGCCGAGGTAAAGGTGGCGATGTCCAACTCCTTCGGTTTTGGCGGCACCAACGCCACCCTTCTTTTCAAAAAGGTCTGACAACCCGATGTTCATCATTGCCAGTGACCACGGAGGTCTTGAATTGAAGGCCGCCATCCGTGCCTTTCTCGAAGAGCACGGAATCGACGTTCAGGACCTCGGGACCATGAACGGCGACTCGGTCGATTATCCCGACTACGGCGACCAGGTGGCCCGGGCGGTCGCCCGGGGGGAGGCCGAGAAGGGTATCCTCGTCTGCGGCACCGGGATCGGCATGTCGATCGTCGCCAACAAGTTTCCCGGGGTACGGGCGGCCCTGATCACCGACGAATTCACCGCCCGCATGTCCAAGGAGCACAATAACGCCAACGTGATCGTCATGGGCGGCCGGGTTCTCGGCAGCGAACAGGCCTGCCGCATGGTGAAGGCCTGGCTCGATGCCGAATTCGCGGGCGGCCGTCACCAGCGGCGGCTCGACAAGATCGCCCTGATCGAACAGCAGCTTCGCGACGGGCTCATCTGAGCCGATCCGCGGGGACGAGGGCAGGCCACGGGCCTGCCTTTCCTTTATCCGCCGTTTCGTATACTATAAACTGAATCCGTGAGGAGCAAAGAGTAAGGAGTGAGGAGGGAAAACCCAAGACCCTGTTTTCGCCTGAAGAATTACGCCTCACGCCTCACGCCGCACCTGCTGGTATTTGCCAAATACCCCTGAATCCGCTGAGGCAAATTAGGCTCACGGATTCAGGTATAAGTTCATTCGACCTATCAATTGGAGGTTCGACCACGATGTCCGATATGCTCAATCAATTCGATCCGGAAATCTCCGCCGCCATTCGCCAGGAAACCGAGCGGCAGGAGTACAGCCTCGAATTCATCGCTTCGGAGAATTTCGTCAGTGAGCAGGTCCTGGAGGCCCAGGGTTCAGTATTGACCAACAAGTATGCCGAGGGCTACCCCGGCAAGCGTTATTACGGCGGCTGCGAATTTGTCGATGTGGCCGAAAACCTTGCGATCGAACGGGCCAGGGAGCTCTTCGGGGCGGAGCATGTCAACGTCCAGCCCCATTCCGGCTCCCAGGCCAACATGGCGGTCTATTTCGCGACCTGCCAGCCCGGAGATACGGTGCTCGGGATGAACCTGGCCCACGGCGGACACCTGACCCACGGCTCTCCGGTCAATTTTTCCGGAAAGCTCTTCAATATCGTTCCTTACGGCGTCAAGAAGGAAACCGGCACCATCGATTACGAGGAGGTCGAGCGCCTCGCCGAGGAACATCGGCCGAAACTGATCGTGGTCGGGGCGAGTGCCTATCCGCGCACCATCGACTTTGCCGCCTTCCGCACCATCGCCGACAAGGTCGGCGCCACGGTGATGGTCGATATGGCCCACATCGCCGGTCTGGTGGCTGCCGGGGAGCATCCAAGCCCGGTCCCCCACGCCGAGTTCGTCACCACCACCACCCACAAGACCTTGCGCGGACCTCGGGGCGGGATGATTCTCTGCCGGGAGGAGTTCGGCAAAAAACTCAACAGCAACATCTTCCCCGGCATTCAGGGCGGCCCGCTGATGCACGTCATCGCTGCCAAGGCGGTCGCCTTCAAGGAGGCCCTGGCGCCGGAGTTCAAGCAGTACGCGGCCCAGGTGGTGAAAAATGCCGGGGCTCTCGCCGACGGCTTGATGGCCAACGGGTTCAACCTTGTCTCCGGAGGTACCGACAACCACCTGATGCTGGTCGATCTCTCCGGAACCGACATCACCGGCAAGGTGGCCGAGGAAACCCTGGAATTGGCGGGCATCACCGTCAACAAGAACGCCGTCCCATTCGATACCCGCTCACCCTTTGTCACCAGCGGCTTCCGTATCGGCACGCCGGCCACCACCAGTCGCGGCATGCAAGAGGCGGAGATGGCAAAGGTCGCCGACTGGATCGACCGGGCGCTGAAGAACATCGACAATGAAGCAGAGCTTGCGACCATCCGTGGCGAGGTCAAGGAGCTTTGCCGGCAATTTCCCCTTTACGCCCATCGGCTGAGGTAGATGAACCGTCCTTCCTGGGAAGAGTATTTCATGGAGATCGCCCGCCTGGTGGCCAGACGCTCAACCTGTCTGCGCCGTCAGGTCGGGGCCGTGGTGGTCAAGGACAAGAACATCCTGGCCACCGGGTACAATGGCACCCCCTCGGGCATCACCCACTGTTCGGAGGTAGGTTGCCTGCGGCAGCGCCTTCAGGTTCCCTCCGGGCAGCGTCATGAGCTCTGCCGCGGTCTGCATGCCGAGCAGAATGCCATCATCCAGGCCGCCAAGCATGGAGCCAATATAGAGGACTCCACCCTCTACTGCACCAATTCGCCCTGCGTCATCTGCTCCAAGATGATCATCAACGCCGGTGTTCGCAGGGTCGTCTATCTCGAAGGTTATCCGGACGAGCTGTCGATGGAGATGCTGCGGGAGTCGCGGGTCGAGATTGGCCCCTTCGCAGGCGGGACGGGGCCGAACGCACTCGAGGAGGTCTGATGAAGTGTCCATTCTGTGGCTTTGCCGATACCAGGGTCATCGATTCCCGGCTTGGAAAGGAAGGCAACAACATCCGCCGACGCCGCGAATGCATCGACTGCGGGCGGCGTTTTACGACTTACGAAAGGGTGGAGGAAACCCTGCCTTTGGTCGTTAAGAAGGATGGTCGTCGCGAACCGTTCGATCGCATGAAAATTATCTCCGGCATGCGGAGGGCTTGCGAAAAACGGCCGGTCTCCATCGCCACCATCGAAAAGATGGTCGATCGCCTGGAAGTCTCGCTGCAGGAGAGCGGCGAGAAGGAGATCGAGGCCAGCCGCATCGGTTCCGAGGTGATGGAGATCCTGCACGACATCGACGAGGTGGCCTATGTCCGCTTCGCCTCCGTTTACCGGCAGTTCAAGGACATCAACGAATTCATGGCCGAACTGAAAGATCTTCTCGGCAACGACGAAAGTCGCTCCCGTCTCTGATCGGGCGAGGAGTTTCGCACTCGTTATCTATTCCGCACCCTTTAGCTATATTTATAGCAACGTCCCATCATGACCCTTTCCGCGCAGTACATGCAACGGGCCCTGGAACTCGCCCGAAAAGGCGAAGGAAGGACCTGCCCCAACCCGGCCGTCGGTGCGGTCCTCGTCCGCGGGGACAGGATCGTCGGTGAAGGTTTTCATCCCCGGGCCGGCGAGCCCCATGCCGAAATTTTCGCCCTGCGCGATGCCGGAGAACTGGCCCGGGGCGCTGATCTCTACGTCACTCTCGAACCCTGCAGTCATTTCGGAAGGACCGGCCCTTGTGCGCAGGCGATCGTCGATGCCGGAGTGAGCCGGGTCTTCGTCGGCACCGCCGATCCCAACCCCAAGGTGTGCGGGCAGGGGATCGCGCGGATGGTCGCGGCCGGGATCGAGGTTCACGAAGGGATCCTCGAGAAGGAGTGCCGGCGCCTCATCGCGCCTTTCGCCAAGCACGTCACCACCGGAAGGCCATTCGTCATTCTCAAGTCGGCGATGACTCTCGACGGGAAGACCGCGACGCGCAGCGGGGACTCCCGATGGATCTCCAACGAGGCGAGTCGCGAAGACGTTCACCGGCTGCGCGACAGGGTCGACGCCATCATGGTCGGGGTCGGAACCGTCCTGCGGGATGACCCCCGATTGACCACCCGTCTGCCGGAAGGGGGGCGGGACCCCGTCCGGATTGTTGTCGATACCCACCTGCGGATTCCCGAGGAGGCGCGCATTCTCGAAGTCGATTCCGCCGCCCCCACCCTGGTGGCGACGGGGGAGCAGGCGTCGGAAGCAAAAATCGCCCGTCTGAAGGACCGTGGGGCGGAAATCCTGTTGCTGCCCCTTGCCGGAGAAAGTGTCGACCTGAAAGTTCTGATGGAGCGTCTCGGCGCCAGGGGCCTGCAGAGTATCCTGCTCGAAGGCGGCAGCCGCCTCAACGCCGGCGCCCTGGCGGCGGGAATCATCG
>Ga0209919_1000640_pt1 | contig 17374 bp, 14 predicted proteins | sample SalPon2A_C_D2_MG_FD_185721 | JGI IMG/M metagenome (GOLD analysis project Ga0209919, IMG submission 185721) | Soil microbial communities from South San Francisco under conditions of wetland restoration - Salt Pond MetaG R2A_C_D2_MG (SPAdes)... | ecosystem: Environmental > Terrestrial > Soil >... | reverse complement strand
GTTCATGAGGCAGTCAGAAAACTAAACAACCGCCCCCGAAAGTGCCTTGGGTACCGGACACCCCATGAAGTGTTCTGGCAGGCAGCTCGTGGTGCACTTGCAAATTGAATCTACCGCAGTCTTTCACGCCTAACCCGTTTGCCGCACTCCAAAGCAACAACGCAACTACGTCCCGGCCAACCCCTCCTAGTCATCGTTGAGCGCAAGTTACATCAAATCAGGTTATTAAGTCTAGCAGCTATCTCTTTCCAGTCTGTCTCTTGAGTCATATGACACCAAGAAATTCTCAATGCACTTTTAACCCTTGATTCGGATAAACCCATTGCAGTGAGCACATGGCTTGGTTCGTAGCTTTGGGAGGTACATGCTGAACCGTTGGAGATTCCTGCCAAGTCTTTAATTGCCACAATCGCAGCTTCGGAATTCAATCCTTCAACGGAAATATTGACTACATGGGGAAGAGAATAGTCGAGGTCACCGTTGATAACAGGGTTCAAAATTTCAAGGGAGTTAAGCAGCTTTTCTCGATATGCAATACATGATTTTCTGCGAGTCTCATTTTCTTTAGCTGCAAGTTCAGCTGCCTCGCCTAAACCCACTATTAAATGTACCGGCAAGGTGCCAGGCCTCAGGCCTCTTTCATGCCCACCTCCATACATCAGCGGCTCCAATGGGAGTCTTTTGAAACCCCTTCTTCTTGTGACTAAAGCTCCCACGCCCTTGGGGCCAAAAATTTTATGGGCACTTATACTTATCAAGTCGACACGTTTTTCTTTAAGCGCCGAAAGCTCCTTCCCAAATCCCTGTGCGGCATCAACATGGAAAATTGCTTCATGATTATGAAGCAGCTCAGCAACTTCCTCGATAGGTTGAAGAACCCCTGTTTCGTTGTTGGCTTGCATCACTGAGACAAGCAAGGTCTCTTCGCGCAAAGCTTCCATAATTTCGTCAACTTCTATCCTCCCCTGCTTGTTGGGTGGGATCAGGGTCACCTCAAATCCTTTTTTTTCCAAAACCTCCAATGGTTCCAGCACCGCTTTATGTTCAATCTGGGTGCTCACAATATGTTTTTTTCCGAGCCGCTCTCCGAGCGCAGCTAATCCCAAGATACTAAGATTGTTACTTTCTGTTGCCCCACTAGTGAAAATCACCTCGTCAGGCCTAGCACCGACAACCTGAGCCACTTGCTCCCTTGCATTTTGCACTGCTTGTTTGGCCTTGGTACCCCACAAATGAGTCCTGCTGGCTGCATTCCCGAATTCAATATCGAGGTAGTGAAGTATTCTGTCACGGGCGCGTGGGTCAATAGGTGTGGTCGCGTTGCAATCCAGGTAAACAGTCATAAATCACCAAAAATCGAGGGTTTGTGATTTTTTTATTTTTTGTTTGTTTTTTATTTGACAAACAGGCGTTAATTTTTTAAAAAATATGACATATAAATTCCTTGAGTTCAAGTCCAAATCTGGAGGGTAACGACCATCATGGACCCCACCTTTGAGTACATCTTCCCAGCCATTCGCGGGCTTCAGGCTAAACGAGAATATTTTGTCTCCATGTGTCCCTTGCGGCTCATCCCCAAAATTTTCATTTGGGATGAGGAGGTCCTCCCCCCTGAGCTGAGAGCCCAGCGTGTCCTTAACAAGGGGCGCATTCCTGAAATGACCCGCTACATTGTCGAAGGCCAAGATAAATACGTTTTTTCTGCGATTACAGCGTCCATCGATGGAGATGTCCGTTTTGAGCCGCTGGGAGAACAAGCCGCAGCAAGCAGGGTAGGTTCTTTGCATGTCTCCATGGATGCAAAATTCATCATTAACGATGGTCAGCATCGTCGTGCTGCCATCGAAGCGGCCCTCCACCAGGAGCCTGACCTTGGTGACGAAACTATAGCCGTCGTCTTTTTCCTTGACAAAGGCCTTGTCCGCTGCCAGCAAATGTTCGCCGATTTAAACCGTTATGCTGTTCGTCCTTCCCGCTCTTTAGGCCTCTTGTATGATTCAAGAGACGAAAATGCTCGTGTAGCAAAATTAATTGCTCTCAAATCTGACACCTTTAAAAACTTAGTTGAGATGGAAAAGAGCACCCTTTCGGCCAGGTCGCGTAAACTTTTTACCCTTAGTGCCATCTACACCGCAACATCTGCCCTCTTTCAAGGAGTTGAGACTGAGTCCGAGAAGGACCGGGCCTCACTTGCCGAAGAATTTTGGGGCGAAGTCGGCAAAAACTTACCGGAATGGCGACTTGTAAAAGATAGGGAAATTACAGCCGGGGATGTACGACAAGACTTTATCCACACCCATGGCGTTGCCCTGCATGCCCTGGGCAAAGTTGGCAACGATCTGATTCGGCACCACTCAAAGGATTGGAAATCCCGCCTCAAAAAGATTCGCAATATTGATTGGTCACGCTCCAACGCTGAACTTTGGGAGGGACGAGCTATGGTATTAGGCCGCATCTCCAAAGCAAACCAAAGTGTGGTACTCACCTCCAACATCATCAAATCACACCTAGGGCTAAAACTTAAAACTGATGAGCAGTCAATTGAAAACGATTTTATTAGGGGGGAAAATGACTAATACTGTTCCACAGAGGAAGTCGGCATTTAACGACAAAGGGTTCCAATCCTCAATCGACGAACTTGTCGGCGAGGTCCAAGAAATTTACTTAGCCGATGAAATACCCTGGGTGGTTGGTTACAGCGGGGGCAAAGATTCCACGGCTGCGCTCCAATTGGTTTGGATGGCGCTAGAAAGACTGCCTGAGAACAAACGCCATAAACCGGTCTATGCCATCACCAATGACACTTTGGTTGAAAACCCTATTGTTGCCCTTTGGGTTGAGACCTCGCTGGCTACCATGAAAAAGACCGCTAAAGAGAAAGGGCTCCCAATCAAGCCCCAAAAGTTGGTTCCCGAAATTGAGGACACCTTTTGGGTCAAACTCTTAGGATGGGGTTTCCCCGCACCAAGGCATAAGTTTCGCTGGTGTACCCATCGCATTAAGATCGCTCCGACATCGCGCTTTATTCAGAGAGTTGTGCGCAAGAGTGGTGAGGCCATTGTCGTTTTGGGGACAAGAAAAGCCGAAAGCTCTCAGCGAGCACACACCATAGAAACCCACTCTAAAAACAGCGACAGAGACAAATTAAACCAACATTCCGACCTGCCTAATGCTTGGATTTATCCCCCCATCGTCGACTGGTCTAATGACGATGTGTGGACCTTTCTTACTCAGGTCGAAAACCCCTGGGGGCATTCAAACGAAGCCTTATTGAACATGTATGCCGGAGCCACAGCAGATGGCGAATGCCCTTTGGTCCTCGATACCAACACGCCAAGTTGCGGCAATAGTCGCTTTGGCTGCTGGACCTGTACCCTGGTTGAGAAAGATCGTTCAATGGAGGCGATGATTCTCAATGATGAAGAAAAGGAGTGGATGCTTCCGCTTTTAGAGTTGAGAAACGCTCTCGACTTCAGGACGATGGGAGAAAGAGGCGATAAAGACCTGCGAGACTTTCGCCGCATGAGCGGCAAGGTCCAGCTCTTCAATGGCAATCCAATTCATGGCCCATACAAACAAGGATTTCGTGAGAAACTTTTGGCTATGCTCTTGGAAGCCCAACAGTGGGTGCGTGAAAATGGCCCTGAGGAAGTGCGAAATATTGAGCTTATCACTCTCGATGAGCTTCGAAAAATACGCGATATTTGGGTTGAAGAAAAACATGAGGTAGAGGACAGCCTTCCTCACATTTATGAAAAGGTTACCGGTGAACCCTTTCCCGATGAAAAGCGCTTTAGTCTAGCGGGACTGGGATACGAAGAGATGTGTCTTTTAAAAGAGTGCTGCGGGGAAGACGAGATTCATTACCAACTTGTTCGCGAACTTTTGCATGTGGAAAAACAGCATAGCCTTATGACTCGACGTTCAGGCCTATTCGGTGCCATTGAAAAAGCCCTAGAAAAAGGCTTTTACGCGGGCGAAGAAGATGCGAAGCAAAGAGCTCTTGAAAAAGTTGCGGCCGAAGAAGCAGTCGAGGACAAGATGCAAGCCCTCGCTAAATAAATCCGGATTTGAATTCCAAATTAGGCTATATGACATGGTTTTTGAAGAAATCGTCCTAGAGAATTTCGCGACCTACAAAGGCGAAAACAGCATCAACCTTTTACCCAGCTCTCCTGAAAAGCCGATCATATTGGTCGGTGGTGAAAACGGCTGCGGAAAAACCACTCTCCTGGATGCCTTTCAGCTCGTTCTTTTTGGGCCGGCAGCTCGCTGTTCCAATCGCGGTAAGCTCACTTACGAGAGATACCTTGAAAGGTGCATCAATCGCAACACACCTCCCGAGGATGGAGCCCGCCTTAAGCTAACTTTTCACTTTCATACTGGCGGAGAAAAGAAGCGTTACAAAATTGAGCGCCGATGGTTCAAGAGAGGGAAAAAACTCGAAGAGCAGTTTTGGGTTTCCCATCTCAGCAATGAAGGGATCAAATATGAACGCGCCCTGGCTGAAAATTGGGCTGATTACATTGAAGGCTTTTTCCCTTCGCAGGTAGCACCCTTTTTCCTCTTTGACGGCGAGAAAATTGAGGAACTAGCCGACTTCGAGAAGTCTGGTACTCTAGTCCATGCTGCCATCCACTCCCTTTTGGGTCTTAACCTCGTTGACCAACTGGAAACAGACCTCCTTGTCTATGGGAAAAGAAAGCATAGAGAAATAGCCTCCGATGAGGACCAAAAGGCTACTGAATCTCTCGAAATAGCCATTACAGAATTCAAGCAGCGAATCGAAAATTTAAAGATGGAGGAGGGGCAGCTAAATAACCAGCTCGACAATCTCCAAGGAGACCTAGACAAAATAGAGGTTCAATTCCGACAGCAAGGCGGGGAGCTTTTTTTAAAGCAGTCTGAGCTGGAAGGAAAGTTGTCGGAAAGCCAAAGCATCCTGTGTGCTCAGGAGGATAAATTAAGAGAAATTGCGGCAGGAGCAGCACCGTTGCTCCTGGTAAAGGACCTTTTGCAAAACGTGCAGGCTCAAGCCCATAAAGAAGAAATTGCTAACCGAGAAAAATTGCTTTGCGAAACCCTTGAAGAGCGGGACAAGGCGCTCATCAGCAAATTCAAGGATCTTAATGCCCAGCAAGGCCAGCTTGATGCCATTGCCCAGTATCTGCTGTCCGACAGAATTTCGCGACGAAAAGCAACAGAAATTGAATTTTACCTGAATTTAGACCCTGAGGGGCAAAAGGCCCTCGAAATTTTAATTGGAAACGAACTCCCCTCTTTAGACAAAGAGATTCCCGAGACTTTGAAGCAAGCCGGGAAGATGCGCGAGGACGTTGAGGCGATTGAGCGTTCCTTGGCTGGCGTCCCTGACGAAGCTAATATCTCAAAAATAATCGCTGACCGTGAGGTGACACAAAAGAAAATCAAAGAAGTTGAGACCTCCCTCGCCGTCAACAAGGAAGAAATCGAAAGGGCTCAAAGACAGCTAGAGCAGAAAAATTCTGAACTTCGGCGCGAACTAATACGAGCGGCCCATCATCGCTTTGAAGGAAAAGATACTCGGCGAATGATTCAATACTCTGCCAAGGTTCGGGGCACGCTGGAGCTATTTAGAGAAAAAGTAGTCGCTAAACACATCGATAGGATTGAAGGACTCGTTCTTAACAGTTTCAAAAATCTACTACGGAAGAACTCACTAATTGCCCATTTAAAGATTGATCGTGAAACATACCAGGTTCGACTTTATAAGGAAAATGCCAAGGAAGTATTGCCTGAAAGACTTTCAGCTGGAGAACGTCAACTTTTGGCTACTGCCCTTCTTTGGGGGATTTGCCAGGCTGCCGGGAAGCCACTTCCAACCATTATCGACACGCCGCTTGGGCGACTGGACACCTCTCACCGAACAAACCTTGTGAAGAATTATTTCCCTTTTGCAAGTCATCAAGTTCTTCTCCTCTCAACCGATGAAGAGATTGTCGGAAAGTACCACGACAAACTAAATCCATACATTTCTCATACAGCCGTACTCTGTCACAATGAAAAGTTAGGTGGAACAACTATTCAACAAGGTTATTTTTTCTAATCAAAGGTCAATAAAATGGTTATAGAAACAGTACATATTTCACAAAAAGCGAAAGACCAGCTAATAAAGTTGAAACGTATTACAGGCATTCAAAACTGGAATGTACTTTGTCGCTGGGGATTTTGTCTATCTTTAGCAGATAGTTCAATTCCGCCGAAAATAAACATTCCGAACGAAAAAGGTGTAGAGATGACATGGAAGATTTTTGCTGGGCAATTTAAAGAAATTTATACGACCCTGTTAAAGGAGCGTTGCAAAAGGGATGGAGTACCCTTAGATAAAGCGACCTTTATTCAATATTTCCGACTTCATTTACATCGTGGAATAGGACAGCTAGCTGAAAGAATGGATCCAAAAAAAATTGACGGACTTTTAAAATTGTTGCCACCGAAGTCTGACCGAAATTCATGAATTAGTTCACAATTCGAAATCTAACAATAATGCTGTAAAACGGGGAATACACGCTGATAGTTATACAAAAATTAAAGTGAAGGGCGTACCGAGCCAAGTTGGTTTTATATTCTGCCAGAAAGCTCTACTTTTGATATGTCTCTTCTCAAGCTAAGCTTACGTTACCAGGCGATAATTACCTATACACACTTAATGTAAGTTGACAGGCTGCTATCCATACTAAATAAAATGGATTTTTCTGCTTTTATGGTTGGGTGAATATTTTCAGATTTTTTCTTCCAAAAATGATTACCATCTATAGTGCTTACTACTTTTTCAACCCCACTTAAAGCTTTATACGCTTCGGTTTTAGTGAAAGTTAAAACCCCATGGGTTAAAATGGATTTATTCCTTTTTCTATTAATCCACCGTATAAAGTCATCTCTTTTCTTGTCCGAAGCCAAGAATCCAAGAGCGACCAACGCATCCACAGAATTAAGAAGAGTAACCATCTCTCCATCAAGCCCACATTTATAGTAAATAAGTTTATTGCCGCGAAGTCGCAAGATACCTTGATCTAGAGCTAGATATTGAAAATAAAAATCTAAAGACCGTTGTGAGCAAATTAAAGATTCCGTAAAATGGCTTCTTTTAAAATAATAGGAGGCAAATGATTTACACAAGTATGAAAAAATATAATATTTCTCCGTCAGTGTTCTTGACTTTGTTTTTAGCAAAAATTTTTGGAATTTTTGAATATTTTCGATAAATTTATTAATAAATGGATCAGAATATTTATTTACATAATTGCAATAATACCCCACTTTATTGACCAAAGTTGGGTTCTTTTGCCACCAAAGGTCTTCATCTGAATCAGAAACACCACTATAATATTGTACATTTAGGGAAGGAGACAAAACATATTTTAAATATCCCCGCAATAAATCCACTAAAACAGACTTTTTCTTCAGCAAAGAATGATCAAATTTCTCTATAAAATCAAGATGTTTGTGAGCCGAAATATCATCAAATTTTTCTAAAGACACCCACAAAGAATCCCACTTAGCCATAAAAGAGGATAAATCCTCGCCGCCTCCCACCACTTGATACCTGTCATCAGTTCCATAGTAAAGATACTTAATATAAAACAAAAAAAATCCATAATGAGCGTAGCCATTTGGTGACAAGGTGACAATTTTTTTCGGGCAATTTATTCTTCCATCTTCAACCTCCCCTTGAAATATTTCTATCTCATCTGACTTAACAAGCAATACATCACTAACCTTTTCGGGAAATTCAATATTCCAAAAACCAATAGTTTTTTGCATGACAACACTTAATCGCCCATTTTTATTTCCAACATATTGTAAAGACTAAGCTTCGCATCTTCAAACTTCTCGTTGATCAGGGCATCAATCTTTTCAGCAAATTCTTTTTTATAACTGTTATCGTCTGAGCCTTCTCTCTGTATTAGAAATGACATTGTTTGTTTATCATAGTCTTTAAATTTCCAATTTTTATTAATATCATAAGTTATCTTGTCGCTTAAGTTCTCCAAACAAGCGTTCAAAGAATTTTCACCAATTTTTACAAGATTCTCAGACATGACCTTCAACTCACTCTGATTTACTTCATGAAGGTCCTTCATAGTCGCAGTGAAGGATTTTACAACACGTTTATTCACAAAGTTAGACAAAATCAAATTAAACCATTGGGCTCTCGACAAATCATTTACCAATACCCTTTGTCCATTGTATATAACTTGCTGCTGGTATAGATTTTTTGAATCGAAAAAAGTTGACCCAGGTGCTAAACACAATTTTTCTAAAGAAACGACCAAGCATTTTGCAATAATTTCAGGCATAACCTGGAAAGGTCGGACAATTTCTTCAGATAGTTTTGCCCAGGCCCTCAAAAGACCTTGCTGAAATACGTTAAGAAAGAAAACATTATCAGTATCAGCAATTGAAAATGAGGAATCGAATTCGATAGATGCATCTTTAACTTTTGCCAAATCATTTTTACCAACTTTTCTGAATTTAAACAGGTAATCTTCTTTAAATTGCCTAAAACCTGGGGTGTTTTGTTGAATCTTATTGTTTAAGGCCTTCATCGCCAATTCAAACTGACCGTAAAGTTCACTATAGGGCCTCAATTTGAAAAAAAGCACATCAAGGGCAGGAGTAAAGTATTTATCTATTTGCTCTTTCAAAATGTCAACTTGCTGCTGAGTAAAATTATCCTCCGAAATTTCACCAAAAGGTACAAACTCATCAACCGACTCGAGTTTATCTTTGACCTCTGGTAGGTTTAGCAGCAACTCGGTTAACGAGGTGAAAATTTCTGACCCGAGACAAGACGTTATAATACTTACCGTTGTTACCGAGTATTTTTTTAACCTCTGATTTGAAAGCTTCTTCTCTCTGGTGTTCCACTCAAGAAGAAAGAGCTTGTATCCATCATCCTTCCAACAATCAGCAAGTGATCGAACTGCGTAAGAGGATAGGCTTTTATCGTCTAGCAAATCAATAAAATGGCCGCCGACCTCTTTAGCTGTAGTATTTATTGTGACGAAAAGCTCTCTTAAATCCGTCATAATTGTTTCTATATTTCCATTGTGTTTGATAGCGTCTGGCGAAAAGAAGACACAAACTGGTATTTGAATTCCGGTTATAAGGTCTTTTTTACCTCTTTGAATAATCTCTCTTAAGGCTACAAAACGGTGCTGGCCATCGATTACAACCAACTTAACTTTTTCCGAATTATATTCAATTGTGCTAGCATAATGGTAATAGTGATACGCTTTATCTTTGTGGTTAAAATCGAAACCAGTAGGTTCTTCAGAAATGGGTAACGTCAATTTAAATTTGTCCTTATCCCAAATCCTAACAATTTCAGTGGGATTTTCCTCAGGGGATAACTGTGTCGTAAGGTCACTATAGGCATCAACGATTTTACCTCCCTCAACCGCCATCAAAGAAACAAGTATAGGAGGAAAAAACAAAACTCTGTTTTTCCCCTTTTCCAGGTATCCACTTATAAGATCAGTATCTACCCTCTCGTAGTCGATATCCCTCTGTATCAATTCCTCAAAACTCATAGTATTAATGTCAAAGGCATCTGAAGCAGTTTCAAGCTTTCCCAAGTCGGAAATCTTAAAGGTAGTCTGCAAATAGTCTAGTTCGTAACTTTCAGATGTTTTAAAACTCCCATAAACACCATCCATAGACTTATCAAATACTACGGTCTTTTTACCAACTGGTATTTTTGCCATATTTCCTCCTAATATTTACAATGGACAGGCTTTGTTATAAATTGGATCAATTTCTCAAAGTTTCTTGTTTTGCTCCTATTAATATGCAGAGGGAAAGCATAACAATTGAACTCCGACCACGACATGTTTAGACTTTTTATTTTTGAGGCAAAATCTGTCTGGTAATTTATATGTTGCTCTATTCTTTTTCTTAACGATTGCCTCCTTGCCATACCTACATATGCAGGGTTTGTAAATAAAAAACTATTTCTCATCAAATTAATCAATTGCACCAAATCCCTATTATCAATATCTTTAAAAATGGCTTTCAACAGATTCTCATAATCTATAGATATTTCATCAATTTCGGCAAAATTATAATTTATTTGTAAATGTTCTGCCACACTATTATAAAGCTTCCCCTTGAAGTTCCCCCTTTTCGAAAGTCTAACAAAGTTTTCAATATAAATCTGCATTAAGGTATTTAACTTTGCAAAATTAACATCTCCATCTATAATTCCCAACTCATAATCGGATGGAAATCTAAACATAAATATGTATATACCTCCAATATCATCCGGAAGTTTACCAAGTTGATTTGGCAACTGGACTTTATATAAATTTTCTGCGTTGTACATTATTGCACCTTACAAGCTTAATTATATTTACTTATTTTTACAGTGTCACACGAATTCCGTGAGTGCCAATGTCAAGTCTTTCATTGCTTCATTTCACTCTCCCCAATATGTCCCAAAACAAAAACCGCCCCCGCCCCAAAGGGCAGCAAGCGGCTCACCGATCGATCCCGAACTCCTGCGAAAAATCCAACATCCGACCCTCCCGGACACAAAAAAAGAGGGCTCTAAGATACCCGGAAGAAGGGGGAAAAGTCAATCGCCGAGCGAAGCTCGACAGGTACAAGGTATCACACCATCCTCGGTGAAAGCGTAGAGCGGTGTGCGCCGATCACCATTCACTTGAGGTCGCATATTTCGACTTCAAGTCCTTAAACTTCAACCCGGTCTCACGCAACGGCGCAACGACGCGACGAAAAACTCGAAACAGGAGCCATTAGAATTTTTCCCTTGCTTCTGGCGTTGCGTCGTTGCGGCGTCGCGTGAGGAAAGTCTTTGGGCCAAAAAGCTCGCTATTGCACCCTCATCCACCTTGAAACCGATCGACGGAGAATTTGCCTGCCAGCCCCGGCCCATTCTTCAACCCGGTCTCACGCAACGGCGCAACGACGCGACGAAAAACTCGAAACAGGAGCCATTAGAATTTTTCCCTTGCTTCTGGCGTTGCGTCGTTGCGGCGTCGCGTGAGGAAAGTCTTTGGGCCCAAAAAACGCGCTGTGCTCTTGTTCCCGACCTTAAGCCCTGCGCTGTCACGGCGCCGGGATAGGCACAGATTTATCATCCCTGAGTGCCGCATCGTCACTCAGCAGGCCATTAACCACGCGCTTGATTCCATTTTTCATCAGGTTCTCTCCGAAATTGACCAGCAGCCCGAGGCGACAACCGGTCAGACGCAAGTAGGTGAGAAGTTGCTTCGAGTGAACCGGCTGCAGACGTTCGACGGATTTCAGCTCTATGATGACCTTCTTTTCCACGATCAGGTCGGCACGGAAGCCTTCATCGAAAGTGATCCCCTCAAACCGGATGGGGACGGGAACCTGGCGTTCGGCATTCAATCCGAATTCGGCCACCTTTCTGGCCATGATGACTTCATACACCGTCTCCAGAAGTCCCGGGCCGAGTCCCCGGTGGATATCGAATGCGGCGTCCATGATTCGGTTGGCGATCTCGTTTTCGGTCATCACCCCTCCTTTCAGAATCTCAAAATTTAATTCACAACCGCGCACGACGAGACGGAAACCTGGATCCAGGAGCCATAAGTATTTTTCTCCTGCTTCTGGCGTTGCATCGTTGCGGCGTCGCGTGAAACAAAAAAAACCGCCCACGCCAACCGGCGCCGAGCGGCCTCATCGATTCCTTTTTCTGTCCTCCCCTGCCTCCATCGGACCCTCCGAACATGGGAAAAAAGAGGGTCTTAGGATACCTTCACAAACAGGTAAAAGTCAAACGGAATTCCGTGGTTGTAAAGCCGTGATTGGTGACTGGAAAAAGCCAGGCTTGAGGTTCCAGGTTGGAACTGCAAGTCGATAAGCTTTTGATTCGTCAACGGCAATAACGATCCGCAGATTTCACAGATTCACGCAGATTTTAAAATCAGGGCGTCGGATCTTTTTGCCTTGGTTTAATCTGCGCCCATCTGCGAAATCTGTGGATTCATTTTTCTCCCCCTTCGGGTCTCAGTATGCCCCCCGAGTCTCTGCCCGTGAGCCCATGAACTTATTTTTCAAGCGGCGGGACACTCGCCCTCTTCCGGCTCAACGGCGAGGCGAAGTCCCATGCTGTGAAGAAGAGAGAGGAGACTTTTGATCTCGGGGTTCCCCCGTTTCGACAGCATCCGGTAGAGGCTCTCGCGGCTCAGGTTGGCCTTCTCGGCCACTGCGGCCATGCCGCCGTTGGCCTCGGCAACGTTGCGCAGCGCCAGCAGAAATACGGGACGGTCCCCTTCCTCGATGGCGGCATTTAGATAGGCCGCGGCCTCGCACGGGTCCTTGAGAGATTCGATCAGATCCTTTTGGTAGGATGTGATTTTAGCCATGACTCATTCTCCCCTGGTGGTCCTTCCAGTATTCTCTGGCCTTGACGAGGTCTTTCGATTGTGAAGACTTGTCACCGCCCAGCAACAGCAGAACCAGCCGCTTTCCCTCAATTCCGAAGTAAACACGATAACCAGGTCCGTAGTCGATGCGCAGTTCGTGAACCCCCGCGGCCACCGATCGATTGTCGCCCAGGTTGCCCAGGCGTGCCCGGTCCAGTCGTACCCGGACCTTGGCCCTCCCCTTGACATCGCGGAGATGTTCGAGCCATTCCTTGAAAGGTTTCCGGCCGTCTGCGGTAACGTAATAATCGATTTCGTAAGGAAATGTCTGCATAAAATGTAACTTGTAAGCTACAGGGTGTCAACTCGTGTCTATAAGGACGGTTCTCAGGCAATTGCTCCTTCATTCTGGTTCTTGCGGCTTCCCGTAAAACCAAAAAACCGCCCGCACCTTATCGGCGCAAAGCGGTCTCATAGATCCTCCCATCTGTCCCCCATCGTACCCTCCGGACATCGAAAAAATGAACACCTCAAAATACATCCCCAGATAGGGGATGTCAAATGCCAAGGTGGGAATCGCCAATCCGCAGATTTCGCAGATTCACGCAGATTTTAAAATCAGGGCTTCAGTTCATTTTGCCTTGGTTTAATCTGCGCCCATCTGCGTCATCTGCGGATGAATTTTCTCCTCGAAAAAAGCTCTTTCCGATGGCGAGTTCCGCCTGCATTGACAGGGGGGCATCCTGACCTATACTGCAAAAATTATCCCTTCCGACGATGGAGGCCCCCATGAAAAGCACTCTGACCGCCGTGTTGACAGCAGCCGTCCTGCTCTCCTCCGCCCTGCCGGCCCTGGCCGCCAGCCATGAAAAGATGACGACCGATCTCGGCGCCGCCACGTATGGCAAATACGTCGACGACAAGGGCGCCATTTCCCGGCCCGAGGGGTACCGGACCTCGTGGGTCCACCTGGGCAGCTGGGTGGTGCCCGACGAGAAGGCTCCCGGCTACGGCTTTCACGACGTCTATACCCAGCCCGAGGCGCTTGCCGCCTTCAGGAAGAACGGCACGTTCCCCGACGGGGCGGTGCTGGTCAAGGAGATCCGCGCGGTCGAAACGGCCGACATGACCACCGGCAAGGCGAGCTGGGCCGGCGACGAGGCGGTGTGGTTCGTCATGATCAAGGACGCCGAGGGACGCTTCGCGAAAAACCCCAACTGGGGCGAAGGCTGGGGCTGGGCCCTTTTCAAGGCCGAGGACCGGAACACCAACGCCTCGACCGACTTTCGCAAGGACTGCATCCCCTGCCACGTACCGGCCAGGAAGGACGACTGGGTCTATCTCAAGGGGTACCCGACGCTGCGATAAAAACCGGGCAAGGCTTCGTCAACGTCGCAAAAATCATCCGCGGATTTCGCGGATTAGCGCGGATTTTAAAACCAGGACGTCAGCTCTTTCTGCCCTGATTTTCATCTGCGACAATCTGCGTCATCTGCGGATGAACAGCTTCTCCGAATTTATCGACACCGATTATGAACCAAAAAAAAGGGCCCGCCGTTCATGGCAGGCCCTTTGATTTGTTGTTGGCGCGCGATACAGGATTCGAACCTGTGACCTCTGGCTCCGGAGGCCAGCGCTCTATCCAGCTGAGCTAATCGCGCAAAGAGTAGAGATATATACCGCATCCGGAGCGGGAATGCAACGGCAAAATCGGCCTTTCCTCCCTCCCCTTCCGGCAGGTACCGCCGGGCCGCGCGTGCTTCCGCATCTCATTGACAGTCGGCCGATCCCTGCTAGCCTTTAGACGTAAATTCCCCTGCCAAAATCATATTTTTATCGCCTACTTACCCCATCACCGGGAAACGGCATGAAAAAAAAACACTTATTCGTGGCAGCGGCTGTTGCCATTGCCGCCCTCATCGGCGGCCTGATCCTGATGTACAACCTGCCTCTCGACCTGCATAAGCGCACGCCGTTGCAGCCCCTTCCATTCAGCCATAAAAAACATGCCGGAGACGATGGCATCCATTGCCTCTTCTGCCACCGGTCCGCTGCCAAATCGCCAAGAGCCGGCATCCCGGCCGTTTCGTTCTGCATGAAGACATGCCATCCGGCTTTCAACTTCAAGGTCACGGAGCTGGAGGCATACGGAAAGAAGAATGAGCCGATCCCCTGGGTCAGGGTCTATTCCCTGCCGGACCACGTCTATTTCCCCCACATGATGCATGTGCGTGCAGGGTTGAACTGCACCGCCTGCCACGGCGACGTCGCCTCCATGGACCTGGTCACCCGCGTTGCGGACCTCAAGATGGGCTGGTGCCTCGACTGCCACAAGCAAAAACAGGTCAGCATCGACTGCTGGACCTGCCATATCTGATGGAGCTCGAATGAAACGAAGAACCTTTTTGCAATTGAGCGGCATGACGACAGCCGGTGCCATTCTTGCGGGGTGCCAGGCGGGAAACGAGAAGCTCATCCCCATGCTCGTCCCGCCCGACGAGGGAGTCGTCCCGGGAGAGGCCAACTACTACGCCAGCGCTTGCCGCTCCTGTCCGGCCGGCTGCGGAATCCTGGTCCGGGTGTCGGAGGGCAGGGCCAAAAAAATCGAGGGCAACCCGGCCCACCCCGTCAACCGGGGGAAACTCTGCGCCCGGGGCCAGGCCGCCCTGCAGGAGCTCTACCATCCAGACCGGATCCGGCAGCCCCTCAAGCGCAGCGGCCCGAAGGGTTCGGGCAAATTCACGCCGATTTCCTGGGACGAAGGACTCGACCTCCTAGTCGAGCGCCTCGGGGCCCTCCGTCGGGAGAAGTCCGGAGACAAGCTGGCGCTTCTGACCCCGACCCTGCGGGGAATCCGCGCCGAGATGGCGGCAAGGTTCATGCGCGCTTTCGGGTCGCCGCACCACTGCGCCGTCGATCTGCTCGACGACGGATGGTTGCGCCGGGCCTGCGTGGATGCCTTCGACCAGAGCCGCCTGCCTTATTATGACATGGCAAACAGCCGATACATCCTCAGCTTCGGAGCCGACTTTGTCGAAAATCATTTATCCCCGGTACATTACGGCCGGGCCTTCGGCCGGATGCGGCAGGAACGCCCCACCGTCCGGGGTTATTTCACCTATGTCGGGGGCCGCATGTCGGTCACCGGGGCGTCGGCCGACCGCTGGCTGCCGGCCCGACCGGGGAGCGAAGGGATCCTCGCCCTCGGCATGGCGCGGGTGATCCTGGAGGAGAACCTCCACGCCCCGCAGGCCCTTTCGCCGAACAGGGCCGCGGAACTCGCCGAAAAACTCAAATCCTACCCCCTCGATTCGGTGGAGGAGCGAACCGGCCTGCCGGCCGCGACCATCGCCGAAGTGAGCCGGGAATTCGCCGCCACCCGCCCCGCCCTGGCGATGGCGGGCGAGGCGCTCGCCTCCCAGAGCAACGGAGCGGAGTCGGTTCGCGCCGTGCTCCTGCTGAACCGGCTGGTCGGCAACCTGAACCGGCCCGGGGGGATCTACCCGGACGCCTCTGCCGCCGGCGCGGGAAACGGTCCGGCCGATCTTGCGTCCCTCATCGAGGCGATGGACCGGGGCCGGATCGAGACGGCCCTGGTCCACGACTGCAATCCGGTCCATACCGTTCCCCCGGCGAGCGGTTTCCAGGAGGCGCTTGCCAAGGTTCCCTTCCTCGTCAGCTTCTCCTCGCTGTTCGATGACACCGCCCGGCTGGCCGACCTGGTCCTTCCCGACCACACGGCGCTGGAGAGCTGGGGCGACGTCCTTCCGGCGGCCGGGACGCGGACCCCCGCTATCGGCCTGATGCAACCGGTCGTCCGGCCGGTATTCGACACCCGCCCCTTTGCCGACCTTCTCCTGACCGTGGCCGGGGAACTGGGCGGAGAGACGGCCGCGGCCTTCCCCCGGAAGAGTTACCTGGAGCTTCTCAAGGAGACGGTTCGCAAGGCGGCCGGCCTGCCGGAAACGGATTTCGAAAAGAACTGGGTTGCCCTGCTGCAGCAGGGCGGTCTCTTCGAGACGACGCAAAAGGAGATTCCCTCCTTTGCGGCCGGGAAAGGCATGGCTTTTCCGGAAGTGGCGGAGCCGCATTTCGCCGGGGACGAAAAGGATTTTCCGCTTCACCTTCTTGCCTACCCCTCCACCGCCTTCTACGACGGGCGCGGCGCGGCCCTGCCCTGGCTGCAGCAGCTCCCCGATCCGCTGAGCACGGTGGTCTGGGGCTCCTGGCTGGAAATCAACCCCCGAACCGCGGCCAAACTCGGCATTGCCTTCGGCGACCTGGTCGAGGTCGCCTCGCCGCAGGGATCGCTGCGGCTTCCCGCGGTTACCTTTCCGGCCATCCGCCCGGACATGGTGGCCATCCCCATCGGCCAGGGGCACCAGGGGGCCGGACGCTATGCCGACGGGCGGGGAGTCAACCCCCTGGTCCTGCTCGCCCCGAACGGAGAGACGGACGGGATGCCGACGCCGGGAGCGACCCGCGTCCGGGTCCGGAAAATCGCCGCCGGGGCGGAACTGGTGACCGCCGGCCACCCCGAGGGGAGCTACCGGAACGACCTGATAGAAATTTGAGGACCCTGGACCCTGGACCCTGGACCATGAACGGAGCGCCATGAAACTGACGAGCCCTTACAAGTGGGGGATGGTTATCGACCTGGACCGCTGCACCGGCTGCGGCGCCTGCGTGGTCGCCTGCCAGGCGGAGAACAACGTCGCCATCTGCGACGAAAAGGAGATCGCCGAGGGGCGCAGCATGCACTGGCTGCGCATCGAACGTTTCTGGGTCGGCGAATATCCCGAGGTGCGGGCACGTTTTCTGCCGGTCCTCTGCCAGCAATGCGGGGACGCCCCCTGCGAGCCGGTCTGCCCGGTCTATGCCAGCTACCACAATCCCGACGGCCTCAACGGCCAGGTTTACAACCGTTGCGTCGGCACCCGCTATTGCGGCAACAACTGCCCCTACGCGGTGCGGGT
>Ga0209919_1000639_pt1 | contig 17391 bp, 18 predicted proteins | sample SalPon2A_C_D2_MG_FD_185721 | JGI IMG/M metagenome (GOLD analysis project Ga0209919, IMG submission 185721) | Soil microbial communities from South San Francisco under conditions of wetland restoration - Salt Pond MetaG R2A_C_D2_MG (SPAdes)... | ecosystem: Environmental > Terrestrial > Soil >... | reverse complement strand
CCGGGTTCCATTTCCTCAAAAGCATTTTTATGCGCTGCTTGAATTTCAGTTAATGTGGTCCATTTCTGTCCTGAGTATCCTACATATTGGCGTTCATCTTCACAGATTATACATCTTTCAGGTGGAATTGCAGAGGATTCATACTGAACCCCGCAGGTTTTGCAAATATAATTCTTCATATGATTTTAATGTTTTTTATATTAATCAGGCTTCAAATCCTGCTACAGAGATGCTATTCTATAGAATAAAATTACAAATAAAATTTTTTTTTGTCTAATAATAAAAATTGAGTTAGACGCGTTGTTATTTGATTTAAAGTTTTAAATAGATGGGCTTAATACTCAATTTAAATGTATAGTCACTTAATTATTATATTTATACATCGATTAATAAAAAATTGTTAAAAATATGAAAATGAAAGCAATACAGAATTATTACCCGGAAGAACTCAGCCATTGTTACGGCTGCGGGAAATTAAACGAACACGGCCACCAAATAAAAAGTTACTGGGAAGGGGATGAGACGGTTGCACATTTTACGCCCGAGAAATATCACATCGCGATTCCCGGTTTTGTTTACGGTGGACTCATTGCCTCCTTAATTGATTGTCATGGAACCGGGACAGCGGCGCTCGCATCATATAAAAATGAAAACAGGGATTTTGACACGGAGCCGGCATTCCGTTTTGTAACCGCATCACTCCAGGTTGATTATCTCCGTCCGACTCCGCTGGGAGTCGAATTGGAACTGAGAGGCAAAGTGGTTGAGCTGAAAGGAAGAAAAGTTATCTCAGAAATTACACTTTCAGCCAACGGAGTGGTAACTGCAAAAGGCAAAGTGATCGCAGTTCAGATGCCGGAAAAGATGATGGGTGAAAAATCCTGAAAATTAAGCGGATTTAAAATGATAGATAAAGAAACTGCTATTAATATAGCTATCCGGGTTATTCCGGATCTGGAATTGAGGAGTTATAAAATAACCGATCAGAACCCCGGTGGAAAATCCTCTTTAAATTTGCCGCTAGGCTGCTGGTACCTGAAGTATTCGCCAGCTACGATGAATTATGCCGCCTGCAGTACAGGCAGGAGCCTGTACCTGTGCATAGATAAAGAAACCGGGGATATAAAAAGTTAGCCCTCCGCTGAATCCTTTCCTTGTTTTTCGAATCAAACAGTTATTAATAATGATGGATTACTATGAAAAAAAATGTCGGAAAAATTGACCGGCTTCTGAGAGGTACAGCGGCTTTAGTTATTATTATTCTTTTTTTAACGAAGGTTATTGAAGGACAGGGCGCACTATTTCTTGGGATAATTGCAATAGTGTTACTTTTCACCAGCCTTACTAGTTTCTGCCCTTGTTATATAAGACTTAACGTAAACACATCGGGCAGCAAAAACAAACCAGAAATTCAATAAGAAAAATTATGATCACTATCATTTATATAATTCTTGGTATAATCCTTCTGATTTTTTCACTTCAGTTCATGATGATTCTTCAGGCGAGAAAATCAAAAGGCAAAAAAATAGAGGGACTCCAGGGAAAACTGAAAAGTCTCGAAAAGAAAGGTTCAAAGGGACTGGTTTACTTTTTTAGTCCGTCCTGTCACGCGTGCAAGGCGCAGACTCCAATAATTAAAGAACTTCAATCTTCAAATAAAAATGTTTATGATGTTGATATATCAAAAGATATGGATACCGCGAGGATATTCGGAGTGAAAGCTACGCCATCTACTATTATTGTTGAAGACGGTATAATAAGCCGGGTATTGTTAGGGGTTAAACAGAAAGATATTTTGAATAACTATTTGGGAAAATAGTTATTCAGAAATTTATGCCGTAACCAGATTCTTTTTCTGGTTATTTACAAATTCGGCCGCACCAAGTGCCGCAATGGTTCCGTCCGCCACAGCGGTGGTAACCTGCCTGTATTTTTTCTGAATTGAATCCCCGGCAGCAAATACACCATTGAGGCTGGTCATCAAATCCTTATCAACCACAATTTCTTTATTCTTGTTCAGCTCAATAATTCCTTCAAGGCTTTCTGTATTTGGGACGTACCCGATAAAAATAAAAACACCATCAATGTTCATTTGGGATATTTTACCGGTACTCATGTTTTTAATTTTAACGGATGCGAGTTTCTCTTCACCAATAAATTCTATTATTTCGGATTCCATAATAAAATTTATTTTTTCGTTATTTCCGGCAACTTCAATGTAATGTTCAAGTGCCTGGAAATGATCAAATTGGTGAACGACAGTAACTTTTGAAGCATATTTGGTAAGAGAAACCGCTTCTTCCAAAGCTGAATTGCCGCCGCCGACAACTATTATTTCTTTGTCCTGGAAAAAATCACCGTCACAGGTTGCACAGTATGAAATTCCTGTTCCTTTAAAGTTATTTTCTCCGGGGGCGCCTATTGTACGGGACTTTCCGCCGGTCGCAATAATTACGGCATTAGATGTAAATACGTCTTTGTTATTTATTGTTACTTCTTTAATTTCATCTCCTAGATCGAGAGAGGTTATTTTTACGTTTGATCTGATTTCACAACCAAATTTTAATGCCTGTGATTTCATATTTCTTGCAAGCTCATACCCGCTTATGTTTTCTACTCCGGGATAATTTGCAATTTCGTGGGTAAGCACCATTTGTCCGCCGACCGCACCTTCATTTAAAATGAGGGCCTTTACTTTCGCACGGGAAAGATAAATGCCGGCAGTCAGGCCCGCCGCCCCGCCGCCGATTACTATTACATCAAAATGTGTATCCATCGTTTATCCGCCTTAAAAAAGGGGAGAGGTGCGCTCTCCCCGGTATATTTATTTTGCAAAATATGCATCAAGTATTTCTGTAATCTGGTCCCTTGACTGTATACTGCTTGTTGCTTTAACAATCTTGCGGTTTTTGTAATACACTACAAAGGGCAGTCCGGCAAAACTGCTGCACTCGGGCAGGTTTCTTATAACCTTTGCATCCGGTGAATCGAATTCCATATCAGCGAATTTTACGCCATTATATTCGCCTTCAAGTTCTTCCATTGATTCGTATACCGGGATGCACATTGGTCCCATCCTTCCGCAGCATATCATTACGTTTTCATTGCTGTTTAGTAACTCAGAGTGTTCCTTTTCAGAAAGTACGTGTGTCAGATTTGTTTTTAGCATTTTATATTCCGTTTTTAATTTATTTATATTTTTGCCTGAAACAGGCGCCGTTTAGCGTCATAAACTTCTGTGCTATATGCTATATGATTCATAATAGATGAAAAGGATTCTGGTCTGATTTAAGGTGGTTTTTAAGATATCAGCCTAATATTTTCGGGAATATGAATTAAATTGGGTTATGGGGCTGAATAGTTCGGATAAAATTTAACCTCCGGGGTTGGTATTATGCCCGAAGGTTGCTTATAAATTCAGAAGAATGTCCTACCAGATATGAGGGATCTTATCCGCTGGTCTTCTCATCGGCTGGCCTGGTTTAATATTAAAGGTCTCCCAAAATGCCGGAACATCGCTGAACGGTCCGTTAATCCGCAAAAAGTTTGGTGAGTGTACGTCTGTTAAAACCTGCTGAGCAAGTGCTTCCGGCCGTGTGTGGCCAAGCCATGAATAGGCGTAGCCAATCCAGAACCTTTGTGCGGGAGTAAGACCTGCAATCTTTTTGCCTTCTTTATATTGCTTTGTTTTCTTAAATGCATCCCAGCCGATAAGGTCGCCGCCAAGATCAGCAAGGTTTTCTCCCAGTGTAGCTTTACCATTTATGTGCATACTGTCCAGTATTACATAATTATCAAATTGTTCAACGAGAAGTTTTGTCTTTTCATTAAATTTTTTCTCATCCTCTTTTGTCCACCAGTTTTTCAGGTTTCCCTTTGCATCATATAATCTTCCCTGGTCATCAAAGCCGTGTGTTAACTCGTGCCCGATTGTTGAAGCACCTGCATAGGCGTAAGCGACTGCATCATCTACAAGTGAATCAGGAACTCCGGGAACTATGAAAGCAGCGGCGGGGAGTACAATTTCATTATTTGATGGATTATAATAAGCATTCCAGGTCTGCGGAGTCATACCCCATTCAGTTCTGTCTACCGGTTTTCCCAACTTATTCATTTCTCTTTCAAACCAGAAAATATTTGCGTTGATTACATTCCTTACATAAGATTTTCTGTCAACAGATAATTTAGAAAAAACTTTCCACTTATCGGGGTAACCGACTTTCTTTGTTATAGCATATAATTTTGTTAATGCTTTTTTCTTTGTAGTGGCACTCATCCAGTCCAGTTTTTTTATCCTGTTAGCAAATGCATCTACTACATTATCAACAATTTTTTCATATCTCATTTTAGTTTTGGGCGAATAAAATTTTTCAACATATATTTGTCCGAGTAGTTCACCCATTGCTCTTTCAGTTGCATCCTGTATTCTTTTCCATCTTGGTTTCTGTTCCGTAACACCGGACATTACAGTTCCCCTGAAATGAAAAACTTCGTTATCAAAAGCGCTGCTCAACCTGCTAGCAAATGAACTAACTAAATGTTCTTTGAAATATGCCTTCCACTGATCCAGTGAAAACTTATCTACAGCAGCACTCAATGCTCGTAAAAATTCCGGCTGGCCGACTATTATATCATCGGGAGTTTTTTCTGTAAAATCAGAGAACATAACTTTCCACTTGATATTGGAAGCTGTTTTTTCCAGTTGAGCCATTGACATCTTATTATAATTAGCATAAGGATCTCTTAAATCTTCAAGCTTTCTGCAGGAATCAGCAAGAAATAACTCTATGTTATAAACCGACTCACTGTTCTTTTCAGCTTCTGATTTATTATCACCGAGCAATTCGAACATATTTGCAAGGTGTTTTTTGTATTCTTTCCGTATGTTTTCGGTTCGTGCATCCTGTCTGAAATAATATTCCCTATTTGGCAGCCCAAGTCCACTTTGCCACAGGTATAGCGCCATTTCATCACTATTTTTCTGGTCCTGATCTACAAACAAACCAAACATCAGACTAACACCTTCTTTTTTCAAAAGCGATGCGGTTTCAAAAAGATCGTTTTTATTTTTTATAGAGTTAATTTTATTTAGCTCGGGTTGGAGTGGCGTAATACCTTGTTTCTCAATATTAACAGTGTCCATTCCTGAATAATAAAAATCTCCTATTTTCTGTTTGCTGGTACCTTTGGGAGATATAGTGGATGATGCTTCTTTTAAAATGCTTTTCAGCCTGTTGTAAGTTTCTTCATTAACGAGGTTGGCAAGCCCCCACCTGCTTTCCGAGGCCGGGATTGGATTTTCTTTCATCCACTTGCCGGTCGCATATTTAAAGAAATCCACTCCGGGGTTAACTGTTGTGTCCATTGCTTCGGTCAGGAAATCACCTTTGGGTTTTTCCTGTGAGAAACTTCGTCCTTGAAAAAAAAAGGACAAGACAAATAATGCACAAAATATTTTTAGTGTTTTCATATAAATTTTATTAAAAGTTTACAGATAATTATTTATGGTTTTATTCTTATTCCAATAAAATAAATAAAAAACACGAAGATGTTTTACCGCTCATAAAATTTCTTTAAGAACATTAACCGGGAAATATAAGCGCGGGCCTGTGATTAAAAATAGGTGATGAATATCCCGGTTTATGCCGGTAATTTAGTGTCTCAGAGGGTTATAATTTAATCAGACTAAATAAAAATCCGGGAATGTAGCTTTTCAAGAAGCATATCTTTAGTGAATGGCTTTATAACAACATCATCAAATCCTTTCTTTTTTAAGAAATTAACGTCTGTGGGTGTGAATAATGCAGTTATTGCAATTATGGGCGCAGATTTGTACCAATTAATATTTCTTATTTCAGTCATTAATTCCAGACCGTTCATTCCGGTTCCAAGTTTAATATCTATCAGAAAACCATAATAATTATTCTCTTTTATTAGTCTTAATGCCTGTTTTGCATTGGAGGCGGCATGAAGTATAAAATAATTCTCAAGATATTTTTGCATAAATGCAAGGCTCGAAAAATCGTCGTCTACTAAAAGCAAATGCTGCATTTTGCCTGGATTTTCTAAAGAAGAGTACATCTTACCCCTAACCAGATAAAATTTTACTTTATTAGTTTAAGTTAAAAGTTAATGCAATTAATAGGTCATTTCCAAACCGCTTACTCAATAAACCCTACCTTTAAATAAGTAATATTGCACAAAATATGTTTTGTACATATTTTAGAGCATGTTAGAGAGTTTTACTAATCTAAGAGGATAAACATTGCGAAATGTGAATAATTCGCAGTTTCCTGAAATCAAAACAGGAAATCTGGTTCTTCGCAAGCTAAAAATAAGTGACAGATCTGACATTTTTGCAATTCGTTCCGATAAAGGGATAGCTGAATATCTGGATAGGCCGATATGCCGTACATTAAAAGAAGCAGCTGAATTTATCGAAAAAATTAATAACGGGATTAACCGAAATGAATCGTTTTATTGGGCTGTAACCGGTAAAAATAATCAGGGATTGATGGGAACCATATGCATGTGGTATTTATCAGCTGACCGTTTGGTGGCAGAAGTTGGTTTTGAGATATTACCTTCTTTCCAGGGGAAAGGCATTATGTCAGAGGCTCTTTGTGCAATCATTGAATTTGGATTTAATCAGATAGGATTAAAATTTATTGAAGGGACGGTCCACAGAAATAACATCAGGTCCATTAAACTATTACAAAAGAATAATTTTAAATTAAAACCAGGTACACCCTCAGAGGAAGATCAGGAAATGATTACTTACCGACTGGCTAAAAGATAATCATTTGCAGCAGTCTCCTTTTTCTGCCTTCTTAAATTTTTTGTAGCCGAAAAATCCGACCAGACCTATAAATACTATTATTACTAGTGCTTCAATCATATGAAAAAATATAAATCTTATTTATAAATTAAAAGGTAATCATAATGCCCGAAGCTTATGTTTGCACGGAAAATACCAATTTATTTGCTTTGCATTTAGTAAGAGGATTTCCAATATTAAAAGACTTTCCAGAAAGGATACAAAATTTTTGTTTTTATAAAATATAAAGGAGACAATCATGCCTGATAGAAAAACTATTGCAGTAGTTGGTGCAACCGGTGCACAGGGAGGAGGATTGGTTAGAGCAATACTTGAAGATCCGGAAAAAGAGTTTGCTGTTCGTGCTATTACAAGAAATGTAAATTCTGATAAAGCAAAGGAACTTAAGAAGCTTGGTGCAGAAGTGGTTGAAGGGGATGTTGATAATTTAGAAAGTCTGAAGAATGCTTTCAAAGGATGTTATGGCGCTTATTGTGTAACATTTTACTGGGAACATATGTCACCGGAAAAAGAATTTACACATGCGAAAGCGTTAGTCGAAGCTGCAAAAGCGGAGAATTTAAAGCATGTTATATGGTCAACACTGGAAGATACACGTAAATGGGTTCCGCTGGATAATGACAGGATGCCTACGCTTATGGAAAAATACAAGGTTCCACACTTTGATGCGAAAGGAGAAGCAAATAAACTATTCGAACAGTCAGGGGTTCCCACTACATATTTGCACACATCTTTTTACTGGGATAATTTCATTTTTTTCGGGATGGGCCCTAAAAAAGGAGAAGATGGAAATTACTCACTGGTATTTCCAATGGGAGAAAAAAAATTACCAGGCATTGCAGCTGAAGATATTGGTAAATGCGCTTATGGCATTTTTAAAAAAGGTCAGGAATTTATTGGAAAGAGTGTGGGAATTACCGGTGAAAAATTAACCGGCTCACAAATGGCAGAAGGGTTTTCGAAAGCGCTCGGGAAAAATGTTGTTTATAACGATGTTCCACCCGAAGTTTACAGGAGTTTTGGTTTCCCCGGGGCCGATGATCTCGGAAATATGTTCCAGTTTAAAAGAGACTTCGAATCAGATTTCTGCGGCGCGCGAAGTGTAGATTTTTCAAAATCATTAAATCCTGAATTACAATCATTTAATGATTGGCTCAAAAAAAATAAAAGCAAAATACCGCTTGAATAAGGTATAGTCAGGAGAGGGCTGTGACCCTCTCCTTTATTCTAGATTATCTATTCTTTTTCAGCTTTTATTGCATCATATCCCGCAGGTGACATTTCATTTAGTTTCTTAACTGCTGCAACTATAGACCATATTTTATCATCAGAATGAGTTTTGCCCCAGGCTGGCATTCCGGTCATTTTAATACCGTTTTTTGTAACCCAGAACATTTTTGCGGGATTCATCTTACCGCCCCACTTTACCAGGTTTGGAGCCTTAGGGTTTAGCCCTTTTGCGAGTTCAGTTTCCTCTTTACCCGGACCTCCGTGGCAGGACTCACACATTTCTTTGTAGTGAGCTATCCCTTCCTTTATCATCTCTGGTTTATTAAGTTCCGGGACAATAATATCTGCGGAATGTGCATCCACTGAATTATCGCTTGTAGTTTCCAGTACCCAGTGTACAAGTCCGGAATCCGGTTCCATTGCGCTTACATTATATGAGCCGCTGAGTATAAATACATATCCTATTAATGCTAAACCAATTAAAGTAAAAACCACCGGGAGAATTATCTTTTTCATATCAGGCTACCTATGATGTTGTGTGGAATTGTTTTTAGTAAGTGGTACTTATAAGCACCTGCTTCTATTCAACTTATAAATAATAATAACTAAAACAAATTCATTAATAGGGGGCAAAGGTTAATAGAATAAAAGAGCTAAAAGTCATACTAGTCAACTTTTAATAGCTTTGCGTTGATAGCAACTATTACTGTACTTAATGACATTAATAATGCTCCTGCTGCCGGACTTAGTAAAATTCCATAACTATAAAGGACTCCTGCTGCCAGTGGAATAGCAACTATATTATATCCAGCTGCCCAAATTAAATTTTGTACCATTTTACTATAAGTCGCTTTTGCGAGCTTTATAATTGAAACTACATCAAGTGGATTGCTGTTTACAAGAACTATGTCTGCAGATTCAATTGCCACATCTGTACCAGCTCCTATTGCAATTCCGACATCAGCGGTGGCCAGTGCGGGAGCATCATTAACTCCGTCTCCTGTCATCGCAACTTTTAATCCCTGCTTTTTAATCTCATTTACTTTGTCCGCTTTTTCTGAGGGAAGAACTTCCGCATAATAATCATCGAGATCTAATTCGTCAGCTACTTTTTTAGCAACCTGTTTATTGTCGCCTGTAATCATAATACACTTAATTCCCATTCCTTTTAAAACCCGTACAGCTTCTTTGGATTCGCCTTTTATGTTGTCTCCCAATTCAATTGCTCCGACAATTTTATTATCTATCAGTATAAAGACTACTGTGTTTGAGTCTTTAAGCATTTCATCAAATTTATCTGTGTCTGCCGATAAATTATTTTCTTTTAAATAGCCGGGGCTCACAATCATTACTTCTTTTTTCTCTATTACGCCTTTTGCTCCTTTACCGGCGATTGCCTCGAAGGAATCAACATTTAGTAACTTCCCTTTAAATGAATCCGTAATACCTTTTGCAATTGGATGTTCAGAATATGTTTCAATTGATGCAGCGTATGTAAGCAGCTGATCATCAGAAATAGAATTATCGACGCTTACAATTTTGCTTATTCCGAATTTACCTTCTGTTAAGGTTCCTGTTTTATCAAATATAACCGCGTTAAGATTCCTGGCTGCTTCAAATGCAGCACGATTACGTATTAGCAAACCCTTTTTAGCAGAAATTGCTGTTGAAACCGCTACAACGAGCGGTACTGCCAGACCAAGAGCGTGCGGACATGTAATTACCATAACTGTAACTGTTCTTTCCAGCGCAAAAACAAAGTCATTGCCTGTAAACACTAACCAGGCAAACATTGTAATTGCACCTGCCGAAATGGCAATTATAGTTAGCCAGAATGCCGCGCGATTTGCGGTGTCCTGCGTTTTTGATTTTGATTCCTGTGCATTTTTTACGAGCTCAATTACTTTTGATATAAATGAATCTTTACCTGTTTTCTTTACTTCTATTGTTATTGATCCTTCGCTATTAATTGAGCCGCCAATAACTTCTTCACCCTGGCTTTTAGAAACAGGTTTTGATTCGCCTGTCAGCATAGATTCATTAACGGAAGTATCACCTTTTACAATTTCACCATCTGCCGGAATTTTTTCGCCCGGTTTTATTACAAGCTTATCTCCATTTACAATGTCTGCCGTTTTCACCTCTGTTATGGAGCCGTCTTCATTGAGCTTATTTGCGGTTGAAGGCATTAGTTTTGCTAATTCTTCAAGTGCTTTCGATGCACCCATTACCGATTTCATTTCGATCCAATGACCGAGCAGCATAATATCAACTAAGGTTGCCAGTTCCCAAAAGAATACTTTTCCGCTTACCCCGAAAACAACCGCTGAGCTGTAAAAGTATGCCGTTGAAATGGCTACCGCTATCAAGGTCATCATACCGGGGTTTTTTGATTTTATCTCTGTAAAAAATCCCTTTAAAAATGGCCAGCCGCCGTAAAAGAAAATAAACGACGAAATTATAAACAGGATGTACGCACTTCCGTTGAATTTTAATTCGGATGAAATACCAAAAATTTCCCGAAGCATTGGTGAAAGGAATAAGATAGGGATTGTCGCAATTATTGAGATCCAGAATCGCTTTTTAAAATCGGCAACCATATGTGCATGATGGTTACCGTGAGAATGTTTATGTTCTTCAGACATCTTATGGCTTTCGTTATTAGTATTACGCGTATGTTCAGAATGATTATGGTTTTGCATAAATTCTCCTATAACTGTTTACTTCTATTCATAATATGCACTATGCCTGTTTAATTCAAAAAATTATTTCAGCAATACCAATTTCCTTGTTTGATTAAATCCATTAGCTGACAAAGTATATATATACACTCCGCTGGGAAGATCGGAAGCATTGAAATTAATTTTGTGAACACCGGCATTTTGTTCTGAGCTTACAAGCGTTCTTACTTCTTTTCCCAAAAGGTCATAAACCTTTAATGATACAAAACTTTCCGAAGGCAAAGAGTATTTTATTATTGTAGTTGGATTAAACGGATTCGGATAATTTTGCTCAAGAGTATAGCTCGCCGGTAGGGAAGTATTTCTATTCTCTACCGCGGTAGTACTGGCAGGGACTATACGATAATATGAATATAAATCTGATTGCGATACTATTAGCGTATTATCCTGTGTATTAACCGTGACTGTTGCCGTATTCCAGTTACCACTATTATCCATATACTGGCAGGAAATCTCAGACATTGTTTTTCCAGACTTATTTAATGAATCCTGTGGGATATGAAAAGTAAGATTAACAGATTTCTTCATCGTCATTTTACCGTTATTCATAGAACCCATTTGCATCATCGTATTTCCTAAAGAATCATACATAGCCAAATGATATCCCATTATCGAATTACTATTTGAATTGTTTGGCATACTGTCCGGTATCATTTCTTCAAACTGACAGAAAATAGAATCTGGCCATTGCATGCCCCCCATTCCTCCCATCATACCGGAGCCCATTGAATTTGGCCCCATGTGCATAAAAGACAGGCTGTCCGTTGGACAGAAAAATTTGGAAGAATCCGAATCGGAATGGTGTACCCAGCCGCCTGACCACGGCTCGGCACCAGTTGTATCCCGCCACAAATTTCCATCAATAATATAAACGCTTAACATAGGCGGTGTTATGGATGTCATTTTAATTCCCGTCAGGGTGACACTGTCTCCATCAACCGGTTTTATTGTACCGTTTGTTGGCTTGTACCAGTAAGGGCCGAAGAAAAGCTGATAATTTTTACTTCCGTTTCCTACTGTATCAAGATAGTAAAACGCGGGACGCAAATTTCCCATATAGTTTGTAGTGATAAAAGATGAATCCACAATTATTTTTCCGCTGACAGTGTATAATTGGGCTGATCCCCGCCAGTCCATCGTATCTCTTCCGTTATGATACATTCCGTCATCCCATGATTGTGCCTTTGTTAAAGAGATAGCTAAAACCATGAACAAAAGAACGCGCAACAACGTACCAACACCTGTTTTCATATAAATACCTTTTTTATAATCATTATTTATTTAGATCTAATTTTTTTTCTTCAAATTCCTTCTTGTCTATTTCTCCATTTGCGTATCTTCTTTTTAAAATATCCATCGGAGATTCCTTTTCTGATCCGGGGCCGGAATTCTTTTGAGATTTGTTGAACATATTAATAATCAGCCAGGCAATAACGGCAATAAAAATTATCCAGAATAACCAGCTAAACCACATTCCACCGGAAAACATATTGTGATACATATTTTCTCCTGTTTTATAAAATATTGCATTGTCTAATACAATGATTTAGTTTTCAAATTGTTAAATTAAAATTCAGCCCGGATGATAAAACCCGGGCTTATTCTTTTAAAGATGATTACTTACTTTTTGTCAGGTTTAAGATTGTTCTTGTTTTGAAGATATTTCATCATACCCTGGTAATTATTCATCATCGAATTAAAGTTCTTCATCATAGAGTTCATATGCCCGTTTAACTTTTTATCGCCCATTGTTTTATTGTTGTTCATCATCTGGTCCATCAGGCCGAGCATAGAGTTCATATTTTTTCCCATAGCTCCCATATTATTCATATAAGACATCATTTCTTTTGAATGGTGCATTTGTCCCATATTTTGATTCATTTGTGCCATCATAGCAACCATTTGTCCGTACATCTGATTCATATTGGTCATCATGCTCTGCATGTTCATCATATGGCCACCCATCATACCCTGGTGGTCCATCATTCCCTTATTCATCATATTACCGCTACTGTCCTGTGCATTAGACGAAAGTGTAATTGTAAAGGCAAAAAGAACAGCGATGAAAATTTTACTGAAGATGTTTTTTGCAAATTGTTGTAACATCGTCTCAACTCCTTTTTTAATCATTTTTAGCATTACTTTATCGGCTAGTATCAATCTTTGTAATGTTATTATTTAGTTATTTGGAAGCCCCTAATAGGGGCTTCTTTTTGCTATAAATAACTTAAATATTACTGCTTCTGAAAGCGTTACATAATTTTGTGTTAATCTTATATAATATTTTGATCTTTTATATTCTCAAATAACATTTATGTATTCTTTAATATTTTTTCTTCGCGTTTTCTTCTAATGGTTGATATAATCATTCCGAAAGTAATTATTATTACACCAAGCCAGACAAGATTTATGTTTGGTTTAATGCTTGCTTCAATTGTTAAGGTCTCTTTTTGATTTGTATTATTACCTTCTGAATATTCCACCGGTGAAATATAAAAATCCTTGCTAAGTCCCATTAATATATCAGGCTCTCTCATTATACTATTATTGTATTCTGAGTTAAACATAACCGGCGCGGCCTGCCAGGATGAATTATTATCTTTTATTAAAACATTAAATGCGTACTTCTTCCCGTTATCAAAAGGCGTATAGCCCGTAAATTTGAAATCGTGATCTAATGCCCTAACTACCCGGTCTCTTGGTAATTGAATTTCCTGTGCTCTGGAAAAATTACCTGAAATTAATACTCCAAGCAGAAACACAGCGAAACCGACGTGTGTTATTTGTCCTCCTGTAATTAATTTACTCACCTTCAGATTTCTTAAAAGGTAGGTCGTGTTTGTAACTACAGTAAATGAAATTGAAAGTGCGAATATCATGTTAACAATACTCGAAATGCCAACCAGGTATGCTATTATGGCAGTAATTACTCCTGCGATTAAAAGATGCGTTGCCATTTCTTTGAACATAACCTGGGTTTCAGTTGTGCGCCATCTAAGCATAAGCGTGGCACTAATAAGGAATGTCATTAATATTACTAAAGGAAGATTCATTGTATCATAAAAGCTGGTCTCAACCGATCTTCCAAAAATCGGGGCAGACGTTCCAACAATAATTATCAATGCTGAACCGAGTAATAATGCCGATCCGTAAATTAAACCGTTTTCTCTGCTAAAAAATGCTTCCTTAATTGTACTGCCGGGTTCATTTCTTAAATCTTTCCATCGCAGGATAATTCCTCCAACTCCAACAATCGTAAATGTTAAAATGAATGCCAGCAAAAAGAGATACGTAATTTGTCCGGGAGCTGAAAATGAGTGCACTGAAGCTTCCGATAAAATTCCGCTTCTGGTGAGGAAGGTACTGTAAATAACAAAAACAAAAGTTAAAATTGAAAGAACAAGGTTTGTTCTTATGTACTTGCCTTTTGTATCCGGAGTTTGAGTATTACGCTGAATAACCAGAGTATGGATTAATGCGATTCCAATTATCCACGGGACAAGACTTGAATTTTCAACAGGATCCCATCCCCAGAATCCGCCCCATCCAAGTACCCCGTAAGCCCAGTAACCGCCTATCATCAGTGCCAGGCCAAGTACTGTCATTGAAGCAACTAACCAGGGCAGTGATTTGCTTATCCAGCTTTTGTATTCTTTCATCATTAATGCTGACATTGCAAATGAATAAGGTATTGCCGACATTGCAAAACCTACAAATAAAAGTGGCGGGTGAATCTGCATCCAGAAATTCTGCAGCAGCGGATTTAACCCTTTTCCCGAAACTATAAAACTGCTCATCGGAATATTAAGTCCTGCCAGAATAGATTTAAGATGCGGCGTAAATTTCATATACTGCTCACCGTTATTATTTGCAAAAATAAATTGCTGAATATCGGGTAATGATAAATATTGTTGTCCGAAATATTTTGCCGGAAAGTATCCGGATTCCGACCACATATAGGCAAAAGGATTTTTCAAAAGCGGGCTGACCAGTATTGCAAGGAACAATGCTACCAGAGTAAAGAATATCATGAACGTAGCTTCCTGTTTTGAATTTCCTGACAGGTATTTGATCATAAACAGCCCGATGATCACGGTAAATAAAAGCCATAATAAAAAGCTTCCTTCCTGTCCTGCAAAGAAAGTAGAGAGAAGTAATCCAAAGGATAAATCTCCGCCGCTGTAATCGAATACATAACTGTACTGATACTGGTGTGATAAAATAATGTAATACAGAAAAGCACTCGCAGCGGTAACTAATCCGGTCATAACATAAAACCCAATCCTGGCATAACTAAGTGTGTTTGAATACCCCTTATAACTATAGTAGTACATCAGGATTGTAAAAACTCCTGCCAGCATTGCTAATAGAATTAAAATATTACCAATCATTTAAAGCCCCATTTATATTAATTTTTTTCCCATTAATGTAATTTTTTTTAAAAATCATTTTAATTTTAACCTTAATAATAGCCAAATTCTATCAGAAGTTTAACTATTACCAATAACAAAAAGGTTGTTATTAAAGTCTGTTATTTTACTTTATGGCCGCTTTTAAGCAGAGCATCTTTTGCTTTTTTCAATGAAACTTCTTTGAGTTTCATTCCGCAAAGAGGGCATTTACCTGCCTTATCCGATATAACATTATAGTCCATCATATCCTGGAAAACTTTTCCGTCATTATTTTTATCAATTGCTTTCAAATCAATTACACCTTCGCGGACGATAGAATCTTTTTTATCTGACATCTTATGAGTTGAATCCATCATTTTATGATCTTTCATATTCATCATTTTTGAGTGATCCATATTTGCTTTCATATTTTCACATTTTGCAGTATCAGTGCAATTCATTTTATGATCTTTCATATTCATCATTTTTGAGTGATTCATATCTACTTTTATATTTGCACAATTTGCAGTATCAGTACAATTCATTTTATGATCTTTCATATTCATCATTTTTGAGTGATTCATATCTGCTTTCATATTTTCACAATTTGCAGTATCAGTACAATTCATTTCATTTTGCATCTTATGATGAGTAGAGTCATTCATCATATTCATTTTCATATTCTGATTCATCTTTGAAGAATCCTGTTTCTCTTGTGCAAATGAACTTGCCGCGAGAAAAACTGTAAATACAAAAAAGATTGTTAATGTGTTTTTGATATTATTTATCATTTCTGTGCTTCCTTATATTAAGTGTTTATAAATTATTATAATCGTTTACTTCACCCGTTTTGATTCGAACAGCTTTTTCTACAGGGGTGACAAATATCCAGCCATCTCCGCTTTTACCTGTATGAGCGTTTTTTGAAATAACATCAACTAATTTGTCGCTGTCTTCATCATTACAGATTAATTCTATCTTAACTACCTTTGAATATTTCTGAACATATTCGATAGAGAAACTAAATGCTTCTTTATCTGCCCATTCTGCTAGAGCATTAGCATCCAGCAGAGTCATTCCTTTTACACCGGCTTCTTCTAATTTTTCTATAACAAGGTCAGCTTTGTCGTGTCTTATGTATGCCATTATTTTTTTCATTTTAAATCTCCTGAATGTTTTCTGTTAGCATATCATTCTTTCTCATTTCTCTTCTTTTAAGAGCATAAAAAATTGCCGGAAAGATTGTCAGTTCCATAATTAAACTCGTAAATATACCGCCAACCATAGGGGCGGCAATTCTTTTCATTACATCAGCGCCCGCTCCATGCCCGATAAGAATAGGGAGGAGGCCGAAGAATAGAACTAAAACAGTCATCATTTTCGGCCGTATTCTTTTCACGGCTCCTTCAAATATAGATTCCCTGAGATCGGCAAAGGATTTTAACGAACCCCGGGCTCTCCAATTTTCGTAGGCAATATCCAGGTAGAGCAGCATCACAACTCCGGTTTCAGCACTGACGCCCAGCAACGCAATAATTCCAACCCACACAGCTACACTCATATGGAAATTTGCCAGGTAGAGAAACCAGACTGCACCGACCATTGAGAATGGGAGAGCGAGAAGTATTATTCCCGTTTTAGTAAATGATTTTGTATTGAAGTAAAGGAGCATTATTACAAGCAATAAAGTGAGCGGCAGTACCATTGCTAATTTTTTTGCAGCTCTTTCCATGTATTCGTATTGACCGCTCCAGATTATCGAATATCCAGCAGGAAGCTTAACTTTGTGGGCAATGATTTTTTGTGCATTATCTACATAAGTACCAACATCAATATTTTCGATGTCAATATAAACCCAGGAATTTGGCCTGGCGTTTTCTGTTTTTATCATTGGCGGACCTTTGCGGATGATTACATCACCTAGTTCATCCAGAGGAATGTTGCCGCCACCAGGTATTGGAACGAGCACCCGCTTCAGGGCGTCAATATTGTCCCGGTAGTCTCTCTGGTACCTAAGATTTACAGGATAACGCTCCAGGCCTTCAACCGTTTGCGTAACATTCATACCGCCGACTGCCGACATAAATACATTTTGAACATCAGCTATAGTCAGTCCGTATCTAGCAATTGCATTTCTGTCAATATTAAAATCGACATAATTACCGCCGGCAGATCTTTCAGCGTAAACTGA
>Ga0209919_1000638_pt1 | contig 17391 bp, 16 predicted proteins | sample SalPon2A_C_D2_MG_FD_185721 | JGI IMG/M metagenome (GOLD analysis project Ga0209919, IMG submission 185721) | Soil microbial communities from South San Francisco under conditions of wetland restoration - Salt Pond MetaG R2A_C_D2_MG (SPAdes)... | ecosystem: Environmental > Terrestrial > Soil >... | reverse complement strand
ATGCTGGTGTTCTTCTCGGTGCAGGGCACGCTGCTGGCCACGCTGGTGCTGCTGGTGCACGCGCGCGGCATCAGCGTGGCGGGACTGGCCGAGCAGCCCATGGCCGGCGCGCTCCTGGCCGTGATGATGCTGGCCTCGGCAGGGGTGACGCTCTACCTGGGCCGCGCCCTCGACCGCATCCCGTCACGTACCGGCCTCGCGCTGCCCGGCGTGGTGGCGGGTGCGCTCGGTTTCGCGCTGCTGGCGCTGACGCATGACCCCTGGCTGGCGGTGGTCGGCGTCGTGTTCCTGGGGCTCGGCATGGGCGGCACCTCCATCCCGCTGCTGACATTGCTCGGTGATCTCACGCCGGAGGACCGCCGGGGACAGGTCGTGGGCTACTACCAGTTCTTCGGCGATGTCGGCGGCAGTCTGGGGCCGGTGGTGGGCGTCGAGCTGGTGACGAGCGTGGGCTTCACGCCCACCTACCTCGGCGTGGCTGCTCTGCTGCTGCTGGAGGTACCGCTGCTGGCGGCGCTGTGGCGTGCCGAGAGGCGGCTGGGCCGGACGAGCGTGCCGGGCTAGGGCGGCGTCGGTCGGGCCGGGGCCGCGGCTGCGGCGCGGGGGCGGACCGACATGGCGTCAGGGGCTGGCCGGCACCACCCTGAGGCGGTCGCGCAGCGCCAGCCCCCCTCCGGCCACCAGCGCCACGACGTTCACGCCGGTGGCCGGGTAGAGCAGAACGAGGCCGACGGCGGCCATGAGCCAGCGCTCCCAGCCGCCGAGCCTGTGCGTCATGTAGCCCGCCCCCGCGGCGGCGAGCAGCACGATGCCGGCGAGTGCGAACACGAACCTCGGCACGATGACCAGCAGGGCGTGCCCTATGGACAGCCCCTGCACCACCGGCACGATGAGCAGCGCCGTGCCCGTGTAGGAGAGCAGGAACGTGAAGCCGATCAGATACTTGGGCATCGCCACCAATGCAGCGTACAGACCGGTCTGGATGGGATCCGTCTTGAACACCGAGGCGGCAGCATAGGCGGAGAGGCCCACCGGCGGGGTGATGTCGGCGAGCACCGCGTAGTAGAAGAGGAACATCTGCGTGGCGAGCATGGCCGCGCCGGCCGGCACGCCGTTGGCGACCGCCAGCTTCTGGATCGCCGGCGCCACCAGGGCGGAGGTCAGCACGTAGGTGGCGATGGGGGGCACCCCCATGCCTAGCACCAGGCTGAACAGCGCCGCCAGGATGGTGGCGATGGCGAGCGACTGACCGGAGACCGCCATCAGCAGCTCCGACACCTTGGAGGCGAGCCCGGTCAGCACCATCATGGTCATGATCACGTTGGCGGCGACCACGGCCGCGCCGATGGGGATGAGGTGCCTGAAGCCGTTGGCGAGGCCCTGGAAGAGCCTGGGGAGGGGCGGCCGGAGGCTGGGATCGAGGTAGGCGAGCACGATGAAGGCCAGGACCGCCATGGTCACGGTCAGGTTGACGGAGTAGCCGAGGTAGATCATCACCAGGATCAGCAGCACCGGCAGGAAGACGTAGCAGTAGCGCAGCATGTAGCGGCGGTCGATGCCTGCCACGGGTTCGACCGGCGCCAGGTTGGCCTTGCGCACGTAGAACTCGTTGAACGCCCACACCGCGATGAGGAGCAGCACCATCGGCCCGATGGCCATGACGATGATGTTGATGTAGGGGATGGCCAGCAGCTCGACCATGACGAAGGCTATGGAGCCCATGATCGGCGGGGTGATGTAGGCGATGGTGCCGACGGTGGACGAGAGCCCGGCCGCGATGAGGCGGTCGTAGCCGGCACGCTCGAACAGGGGTTGGTTGAGGGTGGACACGAAGAGCGTGTCTGCCGCTCCCGAACCGGAGAACCAGCCCATCATCACGGCCATGACGCTGGTGGCGCGCCCCGGGGCCGCCGGGCTCCTGCCGACCAGCAGGAAGGCGATGTTGGCTATGATCTCGCCGAATCCCAGTGCCGAGATCACGGCGCCCAGGATCGTGAAGTAGACCAGATACTTGAGCGAGACGCCGGTGATGATGCCGAACAGGCCGGCCTCCGTCTCCGCGTAGAGCTTCCCGAGCAACATGTCGAGCGGGAAGCCGGGGCTGCGGAGCACGCCGGGGACCAGGTAGCCGTAGAGGTTGTACAGCAGGAAGACCAGCACCAGGCTGGGCAGCACCGGTCCGAGCATGCGGTACACCAGCCCCAGCACCAGGAAGGTGAGGCCGAACGACATGGCCAGGTCCCAGGGCACGGGCAGCATGGCGCGGTTCACGAGCGCATTGAACTGCAGCAGGAGATACAGGAACGGAGCGACGGTCAGGAGTGCTGCCAGCAGGTCGAGCGGCCGGCCGGCGCGGGGCAGCACGGCCGGCACGACGGCCACCACCCAGTACAGCGTGGTGGCGAGCTCCACGGCCGGCGGCATGCCGAGGTGCCAGAACGCCCACAGCGGCACGAAGGCCAGGGCCGCGAAGATCCAGGCGCCGATGCCGGCTCTGCCGGGCTTGCGCATGACGAGGCTCAGGTAGCCTGCCAGCACGAGCAGGAACACATGGGCGGCGCGCTCGACCTGCGTCAGGTCGAGCAGCGGGATCTCGCTTCGCGACCAGGGCATGAAGGGGTGGATGACGAGATAGAGGTGGTACAGCGTCGCGATGAGCAGGACGCCGAAGGTGATTCTCCTCAGAAGGGCGGCCACAGTAGATCGATCTCCAGGCAGGTGTCTGCCAGCTCGTAGCGCCGACCTCCCAGCGTCACCGTCATGCCCACGACCGTGCAGTAGCGCTGCGAGCGGGTGCGTTGCGGCCGCAGGCGGGAGTTGATGCGGTAGGTGCCGCCGGTGTAGTAATCCTCGGTCTTCTCATCGGTCTGCATGTGGAACCGGTCGAAACCGTTCACGAGTGCGTAGCTGATGGTTACGGGCCCGCCCGTCACCGAGTTGGTGAAGGTAACCGACGCGTGCTGCCACGCCCACAGCCACACGGTCCGGTTCACGGTGCGGTCGCCGCCTCGATCGCCTGCGCCCCAATCGCCCTGGTGCAACCGCACCGGCCGAACCAGCGCTAGCGTCAGGACCCCCACCACGAGGATGGGGGCCCAGATCAACGCGCGCCGCATGGGCTACTGAACGGCACCGACTTCCTTGAAGTACTTCAGGGCGCCGGGGTGGAACGGGATGGTGGTCTTGCCGATGAGCTTGGCGGTGTTGGCGACGGTGGTGTCCATGGACGGCTTGATGGCGTCATGAAGGTCCTGGATGTGCTCGAACACCGTCTTGGTGATGGTGTAGGCCACGTCGTCGGGCAGGGACGCCGGGCAGGCGAAGCGGTTCCAGAAGGCGAGCGTCTGGGCGTCGCCGCGCATGTTGTAGGTGGCGGCCGGGATGGTGCCCATCACGCCCAGGCCGGGGAAGCGCTGCATGAAGGTCTTGACGCCTTCACCGTTGGGGTCGAGGCTGACCAGCTCGACCTGCTTGCCCTTGCGCTGCAGCGTGGTGGCGAGCTCGCTGATGGAGCCGGTGGGGATGCCGCCGGACCAGAAGTAGGCGTCGAGCGTGCCGTTGGCCAGACCGTCCGCGGACTCCGCGGCGCCCAGGCGCGACCACTTGGCGAAGCTGTCGGTCTTGACGCCCGCCGCGTCGAGCAGCAGCAGCGCCGTGTACTCCGTACCGGAGCTCGGCGCCCCGGTCGACACGCGCTTGCCCGCCAGGTCGGCGAGGCTGTTGATGCCGGAGTTGGCGGTGGTCACGATCTGCAGGTAGTTGGGGTACGTCACCCACAGGATCCGCGAGGGCGCCGGATTGCCCTTGAACTTCTCGTGGGTGCCGTTGTAGGCGACCAGGGCCGAGTCGGGCAATGACAGCTCGCAATAGTAGACGCCGCGCTTGGGGTCGGTCTTGTCACGGAGGAGCAGGTTGTTGTCGATCGAGGCTGCGGTCTGGATGGCGGTGGCGCTGATGCCCGCATACTTGCTGAGCATCTGGGCCACCTGCGTGCCGTAGTAGAAGTAGACGCCGCCGGTGCCGCCGGTGCCGATGACGATCTGCACGGGTTGAGCGGACGCCGTGCCGAATAGGGTTGCCGCCAACAGGGTCAGGACAATCCACGAGCGCTTCATACCGACCTCCTTGTGGGACGAACGCGATGATCGCCACTCACGATACGCGGCCGTCGCCAGACGGCTTACGTGTGTAGTCGGCGCACGGGGTACCAGGCGGTTCCAGCGGTTGCCGATGCGACCGGGACGGGCATCGTTCACACAACGTTCACGATGCGGGAACGGTCGCTTAACAGACGGCCACGACGATAGCTTTGGCGGTGCGTAGCACAGGGCGTCGGGGTGCCCGGACCGCGGGTCCGGAACAGGCGAGGAGGAGGACGATGAGGACGCTGGCGAAGATCCTATTGGCCCTGGCGACGATGATGGCACTGGCGACGAGCCTGGCCCTCGGCTTCGACGAGAGTGCCGTCGACTACTCGAATCAGGACATGACGACGCTGTATGTGGCCCTCCACCACACCGGACAGGGGCTGCTCGTGAGCCTGTCCGAGGAGCAGTCGCCCGTCACGGTGGGCAGCATGGACGTCGCGGACAAGCTCACCGAGTACGACAACGGCTCGTTCACCGACGGCACCATCGCGCAGCTGCTGGGCAACCACTGCTGGGCGGCGAAGGCGTTCCCCGACCTGGTCACGCTGGAGCACGTCTCCCTGAACCTCGACAACTGGTTCACCCAGATCCGCTTCGAACTGAACCAGCCCGCGCCCACCGTCACCGCGGCCTACCTCGAACGGCTGGACGCGCTGGGCTACACGGTCACGGAGCAGCCTCTCACCAGCAACATCACGGTCTACATCGCTTCGCAGGGCAACGAGACCATCCGCATGATCGTCGCCCGCCGCGGTGATAGCACCACCCTGGTGACGCTGGCACCGGCCTGATCCCGGCGTCTGCTTCCCGTTGCGTGCCCCCGGGCACGCGCTCCCCTCCCGTCGAGGGACCATGAGCGGGCGGGGCCGGCGCCGATCGCGTCCGGCCCCGCCCGCCTTGCAGAGGGCAGCGATGGTGGACAGTAGCAGAGCCTCGGTGTTGATCGTGTCGCGGGATGAGCGGCTCCTGGCGCGCCTGGGCGAGCAGTGCCGGCGCGAGCGCCTCGGCGCGATGCGGGCCGGCAGCGTCCTCGAGACCACCGCCATGGTGCGCGGCAACGCCGCCGACGTGGTCGCGATCGACCTGGCCCTGCCGGATGAGGACGGCTTCGATGTCGTGCGCCGCCTCAGACAGGTATCCGAGGTGCCGATGGTGCTGCTTTCGGAGGACGGCGCCGGCGCCGAGGAGGAGGTCGGTCTGGCGCTGGGAGCGGACGACTTCGTCCCGCGCAGCGTGTCGCCGCGCCTGTTCGTGGCGCGGGTCAAGGCGCTCCTGCGGCGCGCTCGTCCCGCGCCCAGACCCACGCTCCTGCGCCTGGGGCGGTTGCAGCTCGACGCCGTCGAGCTGCGCGCCACCGTCGACGGCCGGGACGTGGGACTGACGCTGGCGGAGCTCCGTCTGTTGGAAGCCTTGTTGCGAAGCTCCGGCGGGGTGCTGACCCGTCGGCGTCTGCTGGAGGCGACCGGATCCGAGCGTGGCGCGAACGAACGAACGGTGGACGTGCACGTCGCCAACATCCGCCGGAAGCTGGCGCGCTTCGCCCTCGGCGGGCTGCTGCAGACGGTGCGCGGCGTCGGCTACCGGTTGACGTGGCCTGCCGGCCCGGAAGCGGCGATGGCGACCCCGGTCGCGTCGGCGGGGGACGGAGGGCCCTAGCCGACCGGCCCCGAGGGCTCTAGACTGACGCCCGAAGGGTAGCGGCCAGGGTGGAACACGCTCACCACGGCAGACTCGTTCTGCTCGCCGACCGTGATCTTCGTTTTCTCATCGCGCTGGAGGCAGCTCTCCGGCGGCAGCGCTTTCATCCGGAACGGCTTGGGGAGCGGGATGGCTGTGCCGCCGCGGTGCGTCGCTTGTGGCCGGACGCCGTGGTCCTCGCCGAGCGCGCGGGCAGTGAGCTCGCGGGGACGGCGCTACGGGCGATCCGCAGCTTCTCGGACGCGCCCGTCCTCGTCCTGGCGAGCGGCGGCGGCGCCGCCACCGAGTTGCGCTTCTTCCGGCTGGGGGCGGACGACGTGGTGTGGTTGCCGGCTTCCCCGCGGGTCGTGGCGGCGCGGGTCGCCACCCTGGTGCGGCGCGCGTCGGCCCCTCCGGAGTGCCCGGTATGGCGCCTGGGGCTGCTGGCGATCGATCGCTACCGCAACGGCGTCAGCGTGCGCGGGCAAGAGGTGGTGGTGACGCCGGCCGAGTACCGCCTGCTGGTGGTGCTGGCGGGGGCACCCGGTCGCGTCTTCAGTCGTGCCGAGCTGATCGAGGGGGCGGCGCCGGAGAGCGACGCCCTGGAGCGGACCGTCGACGTTCACGTGTGCAGCCTGCGGCGCAAGCTGGCGCGCGCCGGCGCCTTCGGCGTGTTGCAGACGGTGCGGGGCGCAGGCTACCGGCTCAGCGATGCGGTGATACGCGCCTGACGCCGGCCTGGCCAGCCTGCGGCGTGAGCCGGACGGGGGCCTGTCGCGTGCGGTCGGTTCTCGACCGGCAGTTCTCGAGCGCCGATGCCAGAGCGCGGCTGCGCGACCGCCGGTCCTCAGCGGCCGGAACGGCCACCGCGACCCGGTGCCGGGGTCGTCCCACGGGCGGGGGCCGCCGTGCCGTTGGCGCCGCGCGTCTGGGGCCCGGCGCCGCGGTAACCGCTCGCCGCGCCGCGCGCCTGCGGCGTGGAGTCGGTGTTGACGCCGCCGGTGCTGACGAGGCGCTCGAACTCCTTGGGGTCGACCGAGCGGGCGAGGCCCACGTCGAAGCTGATGACCCGCTTGAGGTGGAGCTCGGCGAGGTTGGCGTCCATGGTGACCATGCCCAGCGAGCCGCCCATCTGGATTTGGGCCGGGATCTGGTGCGTCTTGCCCTCGCGGATGAGGTTGCGGATGGCGGGCGTGGCCACCAGGAACTCGTAGGCCAGGACGCGGCCGTCACCGCTCGGCTTGGGCACCAGCTGCTGGGTCAGGATGGCCTGCAGGTTGTTGGCCAGCTGCACGCGCACCTGCTCCTGCTGGGCCTCGGGGAAGACGTCGATGATGCGGTCGATGGCCTCCGCCGCGGTGTTCGTGTGCAGCGTTCCCAGCACCAGGTGGCCGGTCTCGGCCGCGGTCACCGCGGCGCCGATCGTCTCGAAGTCACGCATCTCGCCCACCAGGATCACGTCCGGCGCCTGGCGCAGCACGCTGCGCAGGGCGGCGTGGAAGTCGCGCGTGTCCTCGCCGACCTCGCGCTGGTTCACGATCGAGGTCTTGTGCTGGTGGAAGAACTCGATCGGATCCTCGACGGTGACGATGTGCTTGGCGTACTCGTCGTTGATGAGGTCGATCATGGTCGCCAGCGTGGTGGACTTGCCAGAGCCGGTGGGCCCGGTGACCAGCACCAGCCCGCGCGGCAGTCGGGCGGTGTTCGACACCTCCTGCGGCAGGCCGAGCTCCGAGAAGCTCATGACCTCCTCGGCGATGGTGCGCATGACGCCGCCCACGGAGCCGCGCTGCTGGAACACGTTGACGCGGAAGCGGCCGTGCCCCGACAGGCTGAAGGAGAAGTCGAGGTCCTTGCGCTCCTCGAAGTTGCGCTGCTTCTTCTCGTCCATCAGCGCGTACATCAGGCGCCGGGTGAGGTTGGGGGTGAGCGGGTCGTAGTCCGTCGGCCCCCAGTCCCCGTCGATCTTCAGCATCGGTGGCAGGCCCACCGTGATCAGCAGGTCGGAGGCGCGCCTTTCGATCGCCATCTTGAGCAGGTCGACGATGTCGGCCTGGATCTGGGTGGAGCGGATCTGGTCAGCCATGCGCGTCCTTCCGGCCTCCCCGCGTGCCGCGGCCTAATCCGCGGTGCGGGCGAGGACCTCTTCCAGCGTGGTGATGCCTTCGAAGGCCTTGTGGATGCCGTCCTGACGGAGCGTGTGCATGCCGTTCTTCATCGCGATGTCACGCAGATCGAAGGACGAGGCTTCCTTGACGATGGCCTTCTCGATGTCGTCGTCGACGACCAGTAGCTCATGGATGGCGTAGCGGCCGTTGTACCCGCTGCCGCCGCACTTCTCGCAACCGACGCCGCGGTAGAGCTTCTTCCCCTTGATCTCGTCCTCGGACATGCCCAGCCGCCGGAGGACATCCGGCTCGGGGGTGTACTCCACCTTGCAGTCCTTGCACACCTTGCGCACCAGGCGCTGTGCCAGCACGCCGATGAGCGACGCCGACACGTTGAACGGCTCGATGCCCATCTCGGTGAGGCGGGTGATCGCGCCGGCGGCGTCGTTGGTGTGCAGCGTGGCGATGAGCAGGTGGCCGGTGAGGGCGGCTTCCATGGAGATCTTGGCGGTCTCGTGGTCGCGGATCTCACCGACCATGATGATGTCCGGGTCCTGCCGCAGGAAGGCCCTGAGGGCGCGGGCGAAGTCCAGCCCCGCCTTCATGTTCACCTGGGTCTGGTTGATGCCCGGGATCTCGTACTCGACCGGATCCTCGATGGTGGTCACGTTGACCTCGGGCGTGGCGATGCGCTTCAAGATGCTGAAGGTCGTGAACGACTTGCCCGAGCCGGTGGGGCCGGTGATCAGGAACATGCCGTAAGGCTTCTGGATGACGTCCTGGAACCCCTGGAAGTTGTAATCGGCGAAGCCGAGCTGCTCGATCTCGGGGATGTCGGTGGCGCGCTTCAGGAGGCGCATCACGGCTTTCTCGCCGTACACCGTGGGCAAGGTCGAGAGGCGGAGATCGACCTCGGTGGTCTTGTCGCGGAAGCGCACGCGGCCGTCCTGCGGAACGCGGCGCTCGGCGATGTTGAGGCCGCCCATGATCTTGATCCTGGCGGCCATGGCGCTGGCCGTCGACTTCGGCATGGTCATGTACTCGCGCAGGGTCCCGTCCTTCCGCACCCGCACGACCACGTTCTTGGGGCGCGGCTCGATGTGGATGTCGGACATGTCGCTGATGAGGGACTCGCGGATGATGTTGTTGACGACCTTCACCAGCGCGTTGTCGTCGATGGCGCTGGTGTCCTCTTGCTCCTCGGCGGCGCCGCCGCCGACCTCCTCCACCAGGGCCTTGGCCAGCTCGTCCATGTCGGTGCCGTCGTGGTAGAAGCGGTTGATGGTGCGCGCCAGGGTGTCCTCGGTGGCGACCGCCGGTTGGATCTCCTTGCCGGTGATCAGGCGGATGTCGTCGAGCGCGAACACGTGGCGGGGGTCCTTCATGGCCACCACCAGGGTGTTGCCCTCGATGCGCACGGGCATCGCCTGGTAGCGGCGGGCGGTCTGCTCCGGCACCAGGCTCACCGCGTAGGGGTCGACCTTGACGCCGTCGTCGATGAACTCGTAGCCGAGCTGCATCGCCAGGCTGCGCGCCAGCATCTCGGGGCTGATCTTGCCGGACTGGACCAGCGTGTCCTCGAGGCGCCCGCCGCCCGCCCGCTGCTTGTTGAGGGCCTCGTCGACGTCCGTCTGGGTGACGTACCCCAGGTCCACCAGGATCTCGCCGAGCGGCTTGACGCGTCCGAGCTTGGCCTGCTCCTCGAGCGCCCTGCGCAGCTGCTCGCGCTTGAGCTTCTTGTTCATGAGGAGCGTCTCGCCGAGCCGCCCCTTGTTGTCGGCGTACATGACCTCGATGCGCTTCATGACCTCGCGCTCGGGCGCGGCCACGAACGTGACCGGCCGCTGCGCGATGGCCTCGATGTCCGGCATGCGCCGCGGGTCGGAGATGGCCACCACCAGCTCGTCCCCGTCCAGCCGGTAGGGGACGGCGCTGAACTGCACCGCGTCGAGACGCAGCAGCGTGGAGGCGAGCCGCTCGTTGACGGCTTCTGCCTCGAGCGACGGTTCGAAGGGGATGCCCATCTGCTCAGCCAGGAGCTGGGCGAGCTTGTCCTCGTCGATCGCGCCCTGGCGCATCAGGATGCGGCCCAGCAGCCCGCCCGTGCGGTGCTGCTCCTCGACCGCGCCCTGCAACGCCTCGTCGGTGATGAAGCCGCGCTCGACGGCCAGCGACCCGAGGCGTTGGCTGATGTCCACCTCGAAGTCGGGCGGAGGCTCCTGCCCCAGCTCCGGGTAGTAGGTGGCGAGCGCCCATTGGAGCTCCTTCTGGAGCGCCTGGTAGGGCTCGACCAGGCAGCCGGAGGCGTCCTCGACCTCCTCGATGGCGAGGGCGTCCAGCGGGTCCTCGAAGGCCACGCGCAGGCGGTTGCCGTCGATGGCGAAGGGCATCGCGCCGACCTCGAAGGCGACGTCCGCGGGGATCTTGCTGAGCGCCTCGGGCATGACGTCCACGCGGGGGAGGACGACCAGCGGGATACCGATGGACTCCTCGATGGCGCGGGCGATCCTTTGCTCCGAGATGACACCGATGTTGACGAGGATGTCCGCCAGGCGACCGCCCACCTCGGCGTGGCGACTGATCGCCTGCTGCAGCGACTCGTCGTTCACGTAGCCGCGCTCGAGCAGCACCGCACCCAAGCGCTTGTCACCGATGGACAGGACCGCCACGGTCACCTCCTCGCAGGATCATTCTCTCAAGGTGCCTGAGCATCCGGGTATGAGGAAGCTTACCCGGCGAGAGCGGACGTACCAGGATCGACACCAGCCCCGCCATGTTGGCCCCGAGCACGTCGGTGAACAGCTGATCGCCGATCATCGCGGTCTCCGACGGGCGCGTGCCCAGGAGCCGCAACGCCCGGCGGAAGGCCGGGGCGAAGGGCTTGCCGGACAGCGCCAGCGAGCGGCAACCGAAGCGCGCCGCCAGGGTCGCCACGCGCTCCCGCTCGCCATTGGAGAGGATGGCCACGGGGAAGCCGGCAGGGCGCAGGCCGCCGAGCCACGCCGCGACGGACGCGTCCAAGGTATCGGCCCCGGACGGCAACAGCGTGTCGTCGAGGTCGACCAGGACGCCTCGTACGCCGAGATCCCGGAGGAGCTCGGCGCTCACCTGGTGGAGCGAATCCACCAACAGGCGCGGGCGTAACATCAGCGAAGTGTAGCATGCCTCTCGCTCCCCGCGAGCGGAAGTATTCACGTTGGAGCCGGTGTTTCCGGGCTGTCGCCCGACGGCCTGGGGGTGGCGGGGCCGCCGCGGAGCGGCGGGGCGGTCGGCACGCATGGGTGGAGACCGCATCGCGGGGCAGTCTAGCGGGCCGGACCTTACGAGGTTCTTACGTCGAAGGCGTCGGTGAGCAGCGGAACGAACGTCTCGGGGTCGTCGATCCAGGGGTAGTGGCCGGCGTCGAGCAGGCTTACCAGCGCGCCCGGCATGCGCTCCAGGCCCGCCTCGGCCTGGGCGGGGTAGACGGTGGCGTCGTGCGTGCCCACCAGCAGCACCGTGGGGAGCCGCAGGGAGGCGAGCTGCGGCAGGGTGTCGAGCCGCCATACGCCCTCCGGCTCGGTCGCGTGGTGCGGCCCGAAGAGCGCCGTGGCATCGCTGTGCTCCAGGCGCATACGGCTGGACGGGTCCGGGAACTCCATCAGGTCGAAGAGCGCCTTGGCGCTGGCCCAGGAGAACGCCTGGTCCACCAGCGGCTCCGGATCGAGCGCGTCCGGCTCGGCCAGCGCGCTCTCGGGCGGCAGCGCTTCGTCCGGGCGTCCCGCCTCGTGAGCGGCGCGGCGCTGCAGCTCGCGCGCCAGCATGGGCATGGAGAGCCAGGGGTTCACCATCACCAGGCGCTCGAAGCGCTCCGGGGTTGCGAGCGCGGCCCTCACGGCGACCTGCGCACCGAAGCCATGGGCCAGCAGGCTGGCCCGGCTCACGGCGAGCGCATCGAGGACCGCTCGCACGTCGTCGGCAAGGAGGTCCACGGCGAAGTCGCGTTCGCTGTAGCTACGGCCGCCGCCGCGCTGGTCGGCATAGACCATCTGGAAGGCCCCGAGCTCGTCGCCAACCAGATCACGGAACGAGAAGCTGTTGTAACCGGGCCCGCCGTGGAGGTAGTAGACGACGGGCGCCTCGACCGGGCCCACCTGCTCGACGTAGAGGTCGGCGTCGTGACGCTCGATGTTGAGGGGCCGGTCCAGGAAGGAGACGGGCTCGGTCATGGCGTGCGGTCCGCGCTCATCCCGCCACCCGCTCGAAGGTCCACACCCGGCACCCGTCGGGCGGCGCCTGGGCGGGCGCCCGGTCGGACTCCGCGACCAGAAGGTACAGATCGGGCTCGTCCCGGCTGGCGAGCAGCGTCACCCTGGCGCCGTCCTCCTCCAGGGCGCTGCCCAGGCGGTGCAGGCGGTCGCGTGCCTGCGGCCCGTGCAGCTCGAAGAAGCGTGTGCGCATCGGCGTTCCCGTCATGTACACAGTGTAGGTCCTCAGCGTAGGCGCCGTGACCGGCGGGGAGGCGTTCCCGGCGCATGGCCTGTGGCGCGGTCGCGGAATGTGGCGACGCTCCCACCGGTCGTGCCGGGGGTGCGTGCTAGCATGACGCATGCAAGGCTAGTGAGCGGCGCCGGCCCCTTTGGACCGCGCCGCTCTCGCTTTGCTGCCCGTCTGGTACCGCCAGACCCTCCCGGAGGTGGCGTCATGGACGAGCAAGGCTATCGACCCCGCCAATCGCGCATCGTCTCGGGCGCGCGCGCTCCCACACGACGGCCCAGGCGGCGTACGCTCTCGGAGCTACGCCCGTGGGTGAGGCAGGGGCGCTACCGCATCGGCAGCCACGCCGCCAAGCACGCCACATGTGAGGGCTTCACCGAGACCGACATCGTGCAGACCGTGCTGTACGGTCGTGAGCTGATGCGTTACTGGGACGACGAGCGCTTGCTGGTGCTCGGGTACCTGCCGGTGAGCGCCAGCGTCAAGATCCCTCTCCACGTGGTGGTGGAGTACCGTACGCACCGCTGGGTGGACGTCGTGACCGCGTTCATCCCGCAGGACCCGCACCGCGTACCGTCTCGTGCCCGCCTCGCCGAGGCGCTTCGCTACGATCGCGATCAGCCGCGGAGCCGGGTGGTGGGGCCGAGCGGGTCCGGGCACTGACGGCGCCGGCGCGGCACTCCGCGCCCGCCTCCCGTCACCCCGTGGTCCAGCCGTAGACCCGCGCCGCGTTGGCATCGAGAACGGGCTCCAGCTCGTCGAGCGCGACCCCTCGCACGCGCGCCAGCGCCTCCGCGGTGTACCGCACGTTGGCGGGCGTGTTGCGTTTGCCGCGCCTGGGCTCGGGGCTGAGGTACGGGCTGTCCGTCTCCACCAGCAGCCGGTCGAGAGGCACGCGGAGGGCGGCGTCGCGCAGCGCCTGGGCGTTCTTGAAGGTGAGGTTCCCGGCGAACGACACCATCCAGCCCAGCTCCAGCCCCTTTCCCAGGAGCCCGGCGTGGCCGTTGAAGCAGTGCAGGATGCCGCGGCGGTGGCCGGCAGCGCCGATGGCCTCGGCCGCCGCCCGCGAGGCATCGTCACCGCCCCGAGCGTCACGGACGTGCAGCACCAGCGCCTTGTCCAGACGGGCGGCCAGCTCGGCGTGCCAGTCGAAGGCGCGCCGTTGGCTCTCCAGCGTCTCGTCGTCCCAGTGCGTGTCGAAGCCGGTCTCCCCGATCCCTACCACGCGGGCGTGCTCGGCCATGGCCTCGACCTCGCGGCGCACGTCTTCGGCGTCGGCGTCGGAGGCGTTGTTGGGGTGGATGCCGAGCACCGCCCACACGCTGTCGTGGGCCTCGGCCAGGCGCAAGGCGGCGCGGTCGCTCTCGAGCGTGGTGCCGACGGTGACGATGGCGCGCAGCCCGGGATCGATGGCGGCGACGGGATCGTCCAGGCCGTCGAGGTGGCAATGACTGTCGATCATGGCGCCACCATAACGGCCGGCGCGTGCCGCCCCGGTCGCGGGTTGGGGGGAAGCCCGACGCCACTCGCTTACCCGGCCCGGTCTCCGCGCGGCCAGCGTTCGCGTCGAGGACGGCATCGGAGATGAAAGACTGTGAGAATCCTGTAAGAGGGCCGCTGCTAGACTCCGACCAGCTTGGGAGACCCGTCCATGCCAGGAGAGCGAGGAGCCAAGGTGGTACAAGCACAGGGAACGAGCACGCAGACCTTGCGTACCCTCAGCAACGAGGAGCTGTCCGACATCATCGCCAGGTGCGAGAGCGCGATCGCCGACGGCACCGCCGAGATCGAGGACTTCGAGGCTTTCGTGCTGTGCCAGAAGGAGCTCGCCAGGCGGACCTGGGCCTGATCACCGTCGAAGTACACCGGAAGCCTTTCACAACCGCGATGAGGCGCGCGTGCGTAGCATGGGCCGTGCTCGCACGCGCGCTCTCTCATGTCGCCTGGCGGTTGCGCCCGGCGCGTCGCTGCCTGGTCGGAGCCTGTCGCTCCCGCCCCCTGCAGGGCGCCGCGCCGGCGCTGCTGCTGGCGGTGCTGCTGGCGGCGTGCGCTCCGGCGCTCAGCGCAGCACCCGCAGCCGGAGCGGTCGCCGGCAGCTCTGCCGGGACCGGCGGCACCTCGTCCGGCGGGACCGCCGTCGCCCCCGCGGACGGCTCGGGCACGGCCGGCGACCCGACCGCCGCCACGCCGCCGGCGGCCGGAACCTCGCCGATCCGCGCGGATCTCGCCCGCACCGCCGACACGGCTGCGGCGGATACCGTGATCGGCGTGCCCGACGCTACCGTCACCCTGGTGGACGCGGCGACGTCCGCGAGCGCCGGGAGCGCCCCGTCCTCCCCGCCGTCCGGCCCCAGCGCGGAGGCAGCCCCAGCCGCGGCGGATCCGCCGGCACCATCCCCTGCGACCGGGCTGGCCGCCGGGGTGCAGGTGGGGATCGCCTCCTGGTACGGCCCCAACTTCGCCGGAAGGCTCACCTCCGACGGCGAGGTCTTCGACCCCAGCAAGCTCACCGCCGCGCACCGCACCTTGCCGTTCGGCACGCTGGTCAAGGTCACCAACCTGGTCAACGGCGAGAGCGTGGTGGTCCGCATCAACGACCGCGGGCCGTTCAAGCCGAACCGCATCATCGACCTCTCCGAAGGCGCAGCCAAGGCCATCGGCATGTTCCGGATGGGCGTCGCTCGCGTGCGGCTCGAGCCGCTGTCCCTGCCCGACGGCGTGGTCCGGCTGGGCGTGGACAGCAAGCTCCAAGGGTATGAGGTGCTCTCCCGCTTCCACAGGGTCGGCCAGCTGCTGCTGCTCTCCCGGCGCAACGGCGCCAACCCCGTGGTGGTGCGCGTGGTCGGCACCGACGTCCCGCCGGAGAGCGGCGCCGACGTGCTGGTAGCCAGCAACGTCTACGCCCTGATCGGCTCCCAGGCCCACGTCCAGGACCGCTGACCCCGCGTCACGCCGCGGGCTCGCGCCGGCATCCCGCCGCCAGCTCGCCTGCCAGGGCCGCCACGCGTTCGGTGGCGCCGCTCGGATGCCCGGCCTCCGCCTCGTCCTGGATGGCGCGGATGAGCGCCGAGCCGACCACCACGCCGTCGGCCACCGCCGCCACGCGCGCCGCGCTGGCGCGTGACGCCACGCCGAAGCCCACGGCGACGGGCAGCCCGGAGGCGGCCCGGGTGCGTGCCACGAGGTCGCTGACGTCCTCGGGCAGCGAGGCCCGCTCGCCGGTCACGCCGGTCACCGACACCGCGTAGACGAAGCCGCGACAGGCCTCCGTCACGGTGGCGATGCGCCGCTCCGTGGAGGTGGGGGCGACCAGGAAGACGGTGTCGAGGTCGGCCGCGCGCGCGGCCGGCAGCAGCGCCCCCGCCTCGTCGGGCGGCAGGTCGGGCAGGATCATGCCGTCGGCGCCCACCTGCCGAAGGGCCCGCACGAAGCCCGCCTCGCCGCCGTGTCGGAAGCAGAACACCGGGTTGTAGTAGGTCATCACGGCGATGGCGGTGTCCGTCCCGCGCCGGAGCTCCGCCACCATGGCGAGCGTGCGCTCGGTGTCGACGCCGCAGCGCAGCGCCGCCTCGCTGGCACGCTGGATGGTGGGCCCGTCGCCGAGCGGGTCGGAGAAGGGCAGCCCGACCTCCAGCACGTCGGCGTGCCGCAACAGCGCCTCGGCGTACGCGGGGAAGCGTTCGGGGTCGGGGAAGCCGGCGGTGATGAAGGGGACGAACGCCGCGCGGCCCTGGTCGCGGGCTCGGGCGAAGGCGCGATCGATGCGGCTCATTGGGGTACCTCCTCGCCCGCCGCCGCTCGCTTCAGGCGCATGACCTCGGCGACGTCCTTGTCGCCGCGCCCGGAAAGGTTGACCACCACCACCGCGTCCTCCGGGAGCGTGGGCATCAGGGTACGCAGGTGGGCGATGGCGTGGGCGCTCTCCAGCGCCGGGACGATGCCCTCGGCGCGCGCCAGCAGCTCGAAGGCCGCCAGCGCGTCGGCATCCTCGACCGCCACGTACTCGGCGATCCCGTGGTCGGCGTAGTAGCAGTGCTCCGGGCCGACGCCCGGGTAGTCGAGCCCGGCCGAGATCGAGTGCGCAGGGGTGATCTGCCCGTCCTCGTCCGACAGCAGGTACATCAGCGAGCCGTGGAGCACGCCGCGCTTGTGCCCCGAGATGCTGGCGGCATGCGCGCCGCTGTGCAGGCCGCGACCGGCGGCCTCGACCCCGATCATGCGGGGGCGCTCGGCGGCGGGCAGGTAGGCATAGGGCGCGAACAGTCCGATGGCGTTGCTCCCACCTCCCACGCACGCCAGGAGCACGTCCGGCACGCGCCGGCCTTCGGCGGCCTCGAGCTGCTGCATGGTCTCGACGCCGATCACGCTCTGCAGGTCGCGCACCAGCATGGGGTAGGGGTGCGGCCCCACCACCGAGCCGAGGATGTAGAAGGTGTCCCGGACGTTGGTCACCCAGTCGCGGATGGCCTCGTTGGTGGCGTCCTTCAGGGTGCGGGTGCCGCTCGCCACCGGGCGCACCTCGGCACCCAGCAGCTGCATGCGGAAGACGTTCATCTCCTGCCGGCGGACGTCCTCCTCGCCCATGTAGACCACGCACTCCAGGCCGAACAGGGCGGCGGCGGTGGCGGCCGCCACGCCGTGTTGCCCGGCGCCCGTCTCGGCCACGACGCGCCGCTTGCCCATGCGCCGGGCGAGCAACGCCTGGCCGACGGTGTTGTTGATCTTGTGGGCGCCGGTGTGGTTCAGGTCCTCGCGCTTGAGGTAGATGCGGCCGCCGCCCACGGCCTCGGCGAGGCCATCGGCACGGTACAGCCTGCTGGGTCGGCCGACGTAGTCGCGCAGGCAGTCGGCCAGCCCGGTCTGGAAAGCATCGTCGGCGCGTGACTCGGCATAGGCCGCGGCGAGCTCGTCGAGCGCGGGGATGAGCGTCTCGGGAACGTAGCGGCCGCCGTAGGCGCCGAAGCGCCCGCGGGCATCGGGGA
>Ga0209919_1000635_pt1 | contig 17448 bp, 15 predicted proteins | sample SalPon2A_C_D2_MG_FD_185721 | JGI IMG/M metagenome (GOLD analysis project Ga0209919, IMG submission 185721) | Soil microbial communities from South San Francisco under conditions of wetland restoration - Salt Pond MetaG R2A_C_D2_MG (SPAdes)... | ecosystem: Environmental > Terrestrial > Soil >... | reverse complement strand
CGCCGGCAACCTGCGCGAGCAGGACTTCGGCGCCGTCTGGCGCGATTCGGCCGTGTTCAACCGCGTGTTCCGCCAGCGCCCCGGCGGCGCCTGCACCACCTGTGACGCCTACGAGGGCTGCGGGGGGGGCTGCCCGGCGGTCAAGCACGCCGTGGCGGGCCGGCTGGACATCCCCGATCCCGACTGCGTGCTGGAAACGGCGCGCGACCTCGCCCGCCGCACCCCCCTCGCCGACGAAACCACGCCCCTCTGCGCGGGGTAGGCTCCTCTGCAGGTAGGTTTCCACCGGCTGAGGCGCTCAGGCATCGCGGTGGGTTGCCAGCGGCTCCGCGTCGTGAAAGCGCGTGAAATCGATGCGGGTGCGGCCGTCCGGGGTGCGGCTGATCACGTCCACGAAGCGCGCGTTCCAGACGAGCTCGTCCGGGCGGTACATGCGGCGCGCATGGATGGGCTGAGCGAAGGTCTCGTCCACACCCACCAGGGACATCAGGAATTGGGCGTGCACGGCCTCCAGCGCGGCGGCGTCCAGCCCGTGCAAGGGACTGGTCTCGTCGATAATGTGGACGGCAGTCCAGGTGATCGTGAACACAGGCGTGTGGTGGCGCAGCAGGGATAGATCGTAGAAGCGCCGCATGGCTTCGCCGTCCGCGGTCACGGTGTCGCGCAGCACGGCCAGCTGCACCCGCGCATCGAAGACCTGGTTGCTGCGCGCGTTGGCCAGCCGCACCATCAGTGCCGGCTGGCCATCGAAGCGCCCCACCACGGCCGCGTGGGAGAACAGCACCCGCGCCGTGGGCCGCGAGAGCCGCGCGAACACCACGCCGGCCAGGGTCGCGAACCCAAGCAGGCCCAGCAGCACCTCCAGCGAGGCCAGTACGTTCGCGTACAGCCCCTGGGGCAGCATGGCGCCGTAGCCCACGGTGGAGAGCGTCTGCACGCTGAAGAAGAACGCGTCCATCAGCGAGCCCGGCCGCGCACCGCTGATGCTGCCCGGCACCAGCAGATAGGCCACCGCGAACAGCACGTTCACGGCCACGAAGCCCCCCACCAGCAGCGCCAGCAGCGCCCACCAGGGGCTGATCAGCAGGAAGTGGTAGAAGTCGTCGAACCAGTGGGTGCGGTAGCCCACGCGCTCGGCGACGATGCGCTCGCGCGGCCGGCCGAAGGCCCGGCGACGCTGGTCGCGCCGTTCCCATCCGGGCAGGCGCATGCGGATTCCCCCCTCGCCCGGCTCAGATGCCGACCAGGCGCTGCATCCACGTGGCCAGGTAGCCCGCGAGGAGGGGCGCCAGCGCCACGGAAAGCAGGCGCACCGCCGCGAAGCGCCAGCCCAGGATGGGCCCCTCGTAAATGAGGATGCGGTGGAAGCCCAGCAGCGACCACGCCGTGAGGTAGGCCACCAGCGGGCCAATGCCCGTGCCCGCCTTCCACAGGGACGCCACCAGCGGAAACGCCACGAACGGCCCGCCCGGGGTGAAGGCCCCGCCCACAGTCGCGATCACCAGCCCCGTCAGACCCGATTCCGCCCCCGCATAGGCGGCCACCAGGTGCGGCGGCAGCAGCACCAGCACCATGCCGCCCAGCAGGAAGCCGATCAGCATCGCCGGCAGCACGGACAGGAAGGTGCGGGCCCCACTCACGGCCCCCTCCCAGGCCAGGGCCGGACTCTTGTGCCAGGCCGCAGCCGTGGCCAGCACGGCGATGACTCCCAGGATGAGCAGGCTCTTGTTCACGCGTGTCGCCTTTGGTGCGAGGGCCGGCCCGTCTTCCCACAGCCCGCCTTCAGGTTTGGTTGCGAGGGGGCCGCCCCCTCGGCAGCCGCCGTTCAGGACTGACGCTAGTGCGGCTGGGTGGGGTTGAGGCCGCGTGGGAACAGGGTGGCCAGCAGCAGCACGCCCACCGCCAGCACGCCGCAGATCACGTACACGTTGTGCAGGGAGGCGTCCATGGCCGCCCCCAGGTCCAACAGCCGCTGCGGGGCCAGCGCCTGCCGCGCGCCGTGCTCCATGAGCTGATTGATCACGTCTGCCTCCCCCGGCACGCGGGCGTGCAGCCCCAGGTTCAGCACCGCACCCAGGCCCGCGGCGCCCAGGGCCTGCCCGACGATGCGCATGAACAGGTTGGAGGACGTTGCCACACCGCGCCGCTGCCAGTCCACCGAGGTCTGGATGGAAACCAGGTAGGACGTGTTGGAGAATCCCATGCCCGTGCCCACCAGGAAGGCCCCCGCCGCGGCCCAGAGCGGTCCCCGCCCGGGCCCCAGCAGCATCAGCACGCCGCTGCCGCTGAGCAGGCCCAGCCCGCCCAGCAGGGCCGTGAAGCGATAGGAGGTGCGCACCATCAGGCGGCCCCCCACCGTGCTGGCCAGCGGCCAGCCGATGGACATGGCGGCCAGCGTGAAGCCCGCGACGGCCGGGCTGCGCCCCATCACTCCCTGCACGTAGCTGGGCAGAAAGGTGGTGACGCCCATCATCAGCGCCCCGGCCATGAGCCCGCCCACGTTGCCCAGCGCGATGATGCGGTAGCGCCACAGCTCCAACGGCATCATGGGCTCGGCCGCCCGCTGTTCCGTGCGCAGGAAGGCCGCCGCCAGCGCCACGGTGAGCACCAGCAGCCCCACGAACGCGGCCGGCGATAGCTGGCTGGCCTGGATCAGCACCAGCATCAGCAGGCCCGTGCCCGCCATCATCAGCGCGGAACCCAGGTAGTCCACGCGGTGCTCGCGGTGCTCCACGCGCTCGGTGAGGAAGGCGCCCAGCATGCCCATGGCCACGATGCCCACCGGCACGTTGACCCAGAACACCAGCGACCAGTGCAGGCGCTCCACGAAAAACGCCCCCAGCGCCGGGCCGATCACCGAGGAGAAGCCCCACACGCTGGAGATGTAGCCCTGCACCTTGGCTCGCTCCGGCCCCGGATAGATGTCGCCGATCACCGTGAGCGCCAGGGGCTGGATCGCGCCCGCCCCCAGCCCCTGCAGGGCCCGGAAGGCGATGAGCTGGCTCATGCTGGTGGAAAAGCCGCACAGCACGGAGCCCACCAGGAACAGGGTGGCCCCGAAGTAGAACACGGGCTTGCGCCCGTACATGTCCGAGAGCTTGCCGTAGACCGGGATGGTCACGGCCGTGGTGAGCAGGTAGATCGCGAAGACCCAGCTGAACCACTGGAAGCCGCCCAGGTCCGCCACGATGGTCGGCAGCGCCGTGGCCACGATGGTGGCCTCAACGGCCGCCATGAACATGGCCAGCATCATCGCCGCCAACACCAGTGGCCGGCGCGTGCCGTGACCCGGTGGCTCGGTCTGCCGCGCCGCCCCGTCTGCGGCCCCATCGGCGGCCGGGGACTGCGCGGGTGCGTCGGCGGGTTGGGCGGGCTCCACGGTCATGCGGCTCCGGCGCAATGAGGGCTTGGGTGCTCGTGCGTTCCGCGCACTTCGAGACGCGCCCTGCGGGCGCTCCTCAGCAACGCGGACCGGTAGCACCCGTCAGTCTGTGTCCACCTTCCTGCGGAGCCCGCCCATCGCGCGGTGCCGTGCCCTACGGCACCAAGTGCATGCGCGGCTTGCGGGCGGTGATCAGGTTCGTGCGGATGCCAGCGAAATTCAAGCCCCCGTGGAAGCGGGCGTGCTCGATCTTCATGCAGCGGTCCATCACCACCTCCAGGCCGGCGTCCAGGGCCTTTTGGCGCGCCTCTTGGTGGATCACGGCGAGCTGCATCCAGATCACCTTGGCGCCCAGGCGGATGGCCTCGTCCACAACGGGCGGCACGTCCTCCGGCTTGCGGAAGATATCCACCACCTCCAGCGGCTGCGGCACCTCGGCCAGGCTCGCATACACCTTGCGGCCCAGGATTTCCTGCCCCGCGTAGGCCGGATTCACCGGGAAGATCTCGTAGTGGTAGTCCTTCAGGTACGTCGCCGCAAAGTAGCTGGGGCGGTTGGGATTGGCGGACAACCCCACGATGGCGATGCGGCGATAGCGCTGCAGGATGCTCAGGATCATCCCCAGGTTCTGCCCGGGAAACTGCCCCGTGCCCGGACGGTGCGTGGTGGTTGCGGCTGGGTCGGTCATGGCTGGTTCCTCTGAACTCCCTCGGATAGCCCCCCATTTCACTCAGGTAAGCTGTTTCCTGCAACGGCCCGCGTCAGCGGCGACGCCAAGCTCTGGCGTTCGGGCAAACGGAGGAGGGAGTCGCTGCCTCCCTCCCTCCGGCAGGGGCCGCGGGCCCCTGCACCCCCTACACGAATGGGGTCCAGGGGGCTTGCTCCCTGGTGGGGGTATGGGGGCAACGCCCCCATGCTCGAAATGCTTTTCAGTACCACGGCCTAGCGGCGGCGCCAGCCGGACCGCGACCCCGCCTCGCCCCGGGCGGCCCGCTTGCGGCGCCGGCGGTGCTCCTGGTACAGGCCTACGCCAAACAGCAGGGCCAGCGCCACCGCCACCGAGGCGCGCGTGAAGCGGCTGGCGTCCGCCGGCATGGTCAGGTGCCCCTGCCGCATGGGCTCGGGCTTCAGGTACGTCGTGCCCCCGGCTTCCACACCGTAAACGGGCAGGAAGCTCACCCCGCTCTGCCCGGAGCCGGGCCGGGCAGGCTCGGTGTGCGCCTCGGGTCCCACCCGTAACACTATGGGCTGGGCCAGCGCCACGTCGCGCTCGAAGGCCTCCCTGCGGAAGTGCGGAAACTGCCCGTGGCGGATGCGGTAGCGCTCGGGGTTGCCCACCAGGCGAATCTCGTAGGCATCCCGGTACTGCGAAGGCAGGTTCTGGTAGATGCGCTCGTGCCGGTGCTCCCGGCTTGCGAGGGTCCCCTCGACGCGCAGCAGGCGGTCGGGCGACGGCTGGCGCGGCTCGTAGAGCAGCGAGCCCACGATCATCCAACCCAGCAGCAGCACGAACGCGCCCAGAAACCCCACCTGGAAGACCCGGCGCACGCGACGCAGCACGCGCAAGGGGCGCCCCTCGCGCGGCTCCTCACCAGCCGTCGGGTGCCGATCCTCGCCCATGGGCCTCCGCTCGCGTGGTCAGTCCGCCGCCGGCGCCGCCACCGTGGCCTTCTGCTGGCTGGCGTACAGGGCCTGCTCCAGGTCCCACAGCAGGTCTTCCGCGTCCTCCAGCCCGATGGACAGGCGGATCATGTCCTGGGTGATGCCGCCTGCGATCATGTCCTCCTCGCTGAGCTGCTGGTGCGTGGTGGAGGCGGGGTGGATGGCCAGGCTCTTGGCATCGCCCACGTTGGCCAGGTGGCTGAACAGGCGCAGCGAGTTGATGAAGCGCCGCCCAGCCTCGTAACCGCCCTTGACGCCGAAGGTGAAGATGGCGCCGGGGCCCTTGGGCACATATTTGTCCGCCAGCGCCTTGTAGGGGCTGTCCGGCAGCGCAGGGTAGTTCACCCAGGCCACGGCGGAATGATCGGCCAGGAACTGCGCCACCGTGCGCGCGTTGGCCACGTGGCGCTCCATGCGCACGGGCAGCGTCTCCAGTCCCTGCAGGAACAGGAACGCGTTGAACGGGCTCATGGCGGGGCCCAGATCGCGCAACTGCTCCACGCGCACCTTCATGATGTAGGCGAAGTCGCCGAAGGTCTCGTAGTAGCGCATGCCGTGGTAGCCGGGCGAGGGCTCGGTAAGCCCGGGGAACTTGCCGTTGTCCCAGGCGAAGTTGCCCGAATCCACGATCAGCCCGCCGATGGACGTGCCGTGGCCGCCGATGAACTTGGTGGCGCTGTGCGTGATGATGTCCGCGCCCCAATCGATGGGGCGGCACAGGTAGGGCGTGGCGAAGGTATTGTCGATCATCAGCGGCACGCCGTGGTCGTGCGCGATCTTCGCCACCGCCTCGATGTCCAGCACGTTGATGCGCGGATTGCCCAGTGTCTCGCCATAGAGCAGCTTGGTCTTGGGCGTGATGGCCTTGCGGTAGTTTTCCGGGTCGTCCGGATCCACGAACACCGTGTTGATGCCCATCTTGCGGAACGTGATGTCCATCTGCGTGTACGTGCCGCCGTAGAGCGTGGCCGCGGAGACGATCTCGTCCCCCGCCTCGCACAGGGACAGGATGGCCATGGCCTGGGCGGCCTGCCCGGAGGCCAGCGCCAGCCCGCCGATGCCCCCCTCCAGCGTCGCGATGCGCTCCTCCAGCACCGCGTTGGTGGGGTTCATGATGCGCGAGTAGATGTTGCCGAACTTCTGCAGCGCGAACAGGGCGGCGGCATCCTCCGTGTCGTCGAAGACGAAGCTGCTGCTCTGGTAGATGGGCACGGCCCGCGCGCCCGTGGTGGGGTCGGGCCGCTGCCCCGCGTGCAGCGCCAGCGTGTTGAAGCCGAATTTGTGATCGTCGCTCATCTTGCCGTCTCGCCGGGCGGTTGTGCGTAGCGCGGTGCGCCTAAAAGGCATGTGAAGAAACGAGTCGCGACTTTCGGGGGGCTCCGCCCCCCGAGCCCCCGGCAGGGAGCACAGCCCCCTGCACCCCTTTCAGATCAAGCATTGGCGTGGCTGCACTGCAGCCGTGCCAATTCATCAGGGGGGCGCGGGGGGACTTGTTCCCCCGCAGCCGTTGTTTTTTACTGTCCTTCTAATCGTCTTCCCCTTCGTAATAGTCCACCGCGTCCGCGGTTTTGTAAAACCCGCTCAGGCGGCGCTGTGCTTTGTCGCCGCCCGGCGCGGAGTCGGTCATGACGCCGAACTTGCCCGAGTCCGGGTACTCGGAGACCTCCGGGTGGATCATTGTGGAAACGCACAGGTATTCCAGCGGCGCGACGCCCGTGTTGAGGAGCTGGTGCGCCGGCGGACCCGCGGGCAGAGCAATGTAGTCGCCCGGCCCCACCGGGTGCCGCTGCTCGCCCAGGCGCAGGGTGCCGCTGCCGCTCAGCACGTAGATCGCCTCCTCGTTGGCGTGGTGCAGGTGCGCGGGAAAGGCCGACTTGCCCGGCGGCACGCGGTACAGGCTGAACCCGAGCTGCCGGCCCCCGGCGGGCGCGGTGAAGGCCTTGCGCTCCGCGCCGAATCGGCCGTGCTCGGTCACGATCCACTCCAGGTCGTTCACGTTGACGATGTGCGGATGGCGGCTGGGAGCCATGGCGTGCCCTCCGGGCAGGGGTGGCGGAATCGTTGGTCTGCCATCCAGTCTACCGACGCCGCACGCCGGGCGACAGACCCGCCTGCACGGCGCCGCCGCGCCTGACCGTTCCAGCGCACGGCCCGGCCTGCCCCCCGCGCGGCGCGCATGGTACCATCAGCTTGAGACGGAGTGGGGAAAGCTGCCCGACGAGAGGACGACCGCCATGACGCTCAATGTCCACGAATCCACGCCCGTAACGGCCGAGCCGGCGGGCACGGTGACGCACCTGGCGATCCGGGAGTTCGAGCCCGGCAGCGGGACGCCGCTGCGCACCATCCGCATCCCCGTCAAGGTCTTCTCCATCGCGGCCAGGCTGGTGCCGGCCCGCATCCGCGAGGAGATGGCGAAGGAAGGCTTTGACCTGGACGGCATCCTGCAAGCCGCGCGGGACATCCACAGCCCCACCACGCTCGCGGAGATCGAGGAGCACAAGACGGGCAAGAAGACCGTCGTCGCGCTGGAATAGCGGGGCGGGCGGGCCTGTTGGAAACGGCCTACGCGAAGTCGTAGTTGCGCGAGTAGGCGCGGCGGCGCTCGTGACGCTCCAGCGCCAGTTCCACCAGCCGCGTGAGCAGCTCGGTGTAGGGCAGGCCGCTGGCCTCCCACAGCTTGGGATACATGCTGATGGACGTGAAGCCGGGCAGGGTGTTCAGCTCGTTGACCACCACCCCGCCGCCCTCGCGCGCAAAGCAGTCCACGCGGGCCATGCCCTCGCACTCCAGCACGTCGAACACGCGCAGGGCCACCTCCTGCACCCGCGCCTCGGTTTCCGGCGGCAGGTCGGCGGGCACCATCAGCTCGGCGCCCTGGGGGTCCAGGTACTTTGCGCGGTAGGAATAGAAGCCGTCGCGGGGCCGGATCTCCCCCACCCGTGACGCAGCCGGCGGGTAGCGCCGCGAGTAGCGGCTGCCCAGCACGGACACCTCCACCTCGCGGCCCACGATGGCCTGCTCCACCAGCACCTTCTCGCCGTAGCCGAAGGCCAGCCGCAGGGCGGCGGCATACTCCTCGCGCGTGCCGCAGCGGCTCACGCCCACCGAGGAGCCCAGCACGGCGGGCTTCACGTAGAGCGGCAGCCCCAGCCGCCCGGCCAGCTCGTCGAAGCGCGCCTGCGCCGCGGCCTCGTCGTGCAGGGTCTCGTAGGGCGCCACGGGCAAGTCCGCCAGGGTCAGCAGGCGCTTCGCGACGTCCTTGTCCATCCCGATGGCGGAGCCCAGCACGTCCGCCCCCACGAACGGCACGTCGAACAGGCGCAGCAGCCCCTGCAGGGCGCCGTCCTCGCCGTCCGTACCGTGGATCATGGGCAGGATCGCGTCCAGCTCCGTGGCCGCGCGGGCGCCGTCGTGCTGCAGCAGCACGCAGTGCCCCCCACGCCCGGTGGGGATCACGGTGGGAGCTTCGGGATTGAGGTGGATGTGCTCGGGATCGCCGGCGTCCAGCAGCAGCGTGTCCGCCGTGCCGGTGTGCCACTCCCCGTCCTTGTCGATGGCCACCAGCAGCGGATCGAAGCGATCGCGGTCCAGCGCCCGGTAGATGCTGTTGGCGGATTGCAGCGAGACCTCGTGCTCCCCGCTGCGACCCCCGCACAGCACGCCCAGCCGCACCTTCATGCCGACCCTCTCCCGCATCCGCTGTCATCAGGACCGGCGGGCGATCCGGCGCCCGCCCGCTTCTGCGGGCCAGCCTACGTGCATTGCCACCCCCACACAAGGGGGCGCGCAGCGATGAGAAGGGGGCGCCACAAACAAAAACGGCCTGTCCCCCCGCACGGAGAAGGACAGGCCGCTCAGGTGCCCGGACCGGCTTTCAGCAGCCGGCCAGGGGCGTGTCAGTCTTGGTTGTGGCCGTTCCCGTGGTCGCTACCCTGGCCCGGGTTGTCGTCATGGTCGCCACCGTGCCAGTCCCCGGAGCCGAGCCACCAGCCCCACCAGTGCCAATAGCCGCGGCCGTGCCACGTGTTCGGGCGCTGGTCGTAGGCGTGGCCCTCGGGCGGCTGACCCACGGCCACCACGGGGATCTGCACCGTGACCTCGGTCAGCCGCACGCTGCGGTTGGCCACGATCACGCGGGCGTGCACCGGCCCGCGCACCCAGAAGGTGTCGCCGGCGCTCTGGCCCTTGGTGCAGACGGGGTTGCTGAAGGTGTTGCGCACGAAGTCGTCCAGCCAGCCGGCCATCTCCTCGCTGCGCTGACCGCCCAGATACCAGCACTTGAGCTGGCGCCGCCCGAAGGAGAGCAGCAGCATGAACTGGTTGGCGTCGCCCTGGGTTACGGAGATGTCCTCCGGACTCGGAATGCGGATCTTCGCCCAGCCGGACAGCTCCACCTCGCCGTCCAGGAAGCGCAGCGGCGAGTTCTGCCGCTGGGCGGTCACCACGATGTAGTCCTGCGCCGGCGTGTTGCCGTCGCCGCCGTCCTCGCCCTGCTGGTCATCCCCGGGGGGCGGGGGCGGAGGGGGTGCCTGGATGCCGGCCAGGTCCAGATTCAGTTCGCGCGGCTGTCCCGGCGTGAGGCCGGCCACCACCTGGGCCGAGCGGGAGATGATGTTGCCGCTGCCCAGCGGATCGAGCAGGTCCTGCTCCGCCTTCACGACGTACGAGCCACCCGGCAGGAACGACAGCAGCTGGCCCGGCAGCTCCACCAGGCCGCCCCCGGACGTGATGCCGATGGGCTCGTCGTTGGCGGAAACGACCGCGCCCGGCACGGGCCCGTCGGGGTCGCGCACGTTCACGGTGAGCGGCGAGACCGGCTGCGCCGTGGTCACCTCGCGGGCGATCATCTGCGGCACGCACGCGAAGGTGCCGGTGAGCGTCCCCGTGCCGGTGGGCGTGGGAATGGTCACCGTCTGGGCGCAGTAGGCGAAGAGCTGCCCGTCGCGCGTGTCGCGGAACTGCACCGACCATGTAATCGGCCCGGACGTGAAGCCCGGCACGGCCAGGGTGCCTTCATAGGCCGTCGAGGAACCCGACGAGGGCCCCAGCGTGAGCGCACCCTCCACCAGGGAGGTGAGCGGGCCCACCACGGCCGCGGACGCCTGCAGCGTACCCAGGCCGCCGGCTTCGTCCACGATGGAGTTGGGCACGACGAAGGTCACGTTGCCGCTGTCCTGGGCCGGCGTGCTGCCCGGCGTGTAGGCATAGGAGACCTCCGTCACCAAGGGCTGCGGATTCAGATCGGTGGTGCCCCCGCTGCCGCCGATTTCCACGTTCTGGTCGGCCACCAGCTTGAGCGTGGAGCCGTCGTAGAACTTGATCAGGAAGTGGTAGGTGCCCTGCGGCAGCAGCACGTACACGAACGGCTGCTCGGCATTGGCGTTGATGTTGAACAGGTTCTCGGCGCCGTCATCCACCTTGATGCTGAACGCCGGATCGCCGTAGGCCTTGATCTCGGTGAAGTCATACTTGAAGCGGAACTGCGCCAGCTGCTGGATCGTGCGCACGTCCACGGGCTGGTCGCTGATCACCGGGTTCAGCGTGAAGGCGATGGTGTTGCTGGTCTGTCCGTCGACGTTCAGGATCAGCTGATTCTGGGCGATGCCTGCGTAGTAGTGCGAGCCCGAATTCAGCAGGAAGTAGAAGTCGTAGCGGCCCGAATCGAGATTGAGCGTGACGGCCGTGTTGATGCGGAACGAGAGCTCGTCGACAGTGAGCGCCCAGTTGTAGACCTCGTCCGTGTTCTTGTCGATGGAGTGCACCAGCAGTTGCCCGTTCACCTGCACCGCTGTCGGCTGGGTGCTGGTCAGCGAGACGGCCTGCGGCGTAGCGGACGCCGTCGTGCTGGTCGTGCCCGTGCGGGCGTAGGAGCTCAGGGTGAAGTCGAAGCCGGCCGCATTGCCGCCCGATCCCCCCGTCGCCGAGCCGGGGCCCCCGCAGCCGGCCAGCGCCACCATCAGCGCCACGGCCAGTCCCCACCAGCGCAATGGTTTCAACGCATTCATTCCGTGCACTCCCTCCTGGTGGCATTTCATGTCGGCAGGTTCCACGCGAACTCTCTTTGCGTGCCCGTCAGAAATTCATTACCGGTATTTCGGACGCCAATTGTGCCCAATTTCTGACAACAATCCGAGTAAACAAACCAACGAGTTCCGTTTCTGACAGAATTTTCTGACGGAAAAGAACCATTTTATGACACACCGCCTATAACCCCAAAATTCCCAGCGATCGCAATTAAGACAAAAATAGCCTGATAGTGGTGCAATGTAAAGCAAAAAGCGACGCCAACGGACGTTCCCGGGTCAGAACCCGCATGTCGGACAATGGCTTCGGCGCCCATCAGGCGTCGTCATTTCCGATGAGCTCCAGGGCCTTGTGTCCCAGGCGGGCCAGTGGCAGCGCCGCGATGCGCGCCGCATCGGCCCAGCAGGCGTCGGACCCGGCCTCATTGCCCCCTGCGCCCCCTAAGGCCCGCGGCGACCCGGGCAGCCGGGCACGGAAGCAGCTCAGTTCGAGCTGGAAGTGCGTGAGGCCGTGGCTGAGCTGCCCGGCGCGCACCAGCCGGGGCGGCTCGGGCAGGCCCAGCTCCGCCAGCAGGCGCCTCGCCGCGGCGGTGGCACTCTCGCCCACCTGGCGCTCCACCCAGGGCGGCTCCCACAGGCCGCCCCACACGCCTGTCGGGGGACGGCGCCGCAACAGCAGGCGCCCGGCGGCATCCCGCAGCAGCAGCATGGCTCCCCTCCGCAAGGGTCGCGCGCGGCGCTCCGGTGGGGGCGGAAAGGCCTCCGGGCGGCCCTGGGCGCAGGCTGCACAGTGCGGCTGCAGCGGACACGGCAGGCACTGCGGCGCGGTGGGCCGGCACACCAGCGCGCCCAGCTCCATCAGGCCCTGGTTGAAGTCGCGCGGTCCGCGCTCCGGCACCAGCGCATCGGCCAGGGCCCATAGGCGGCGCTGCCCGCCGGTGGAGCGCGCGGGCACGTCCAGCGCCACCAGCCGCCCCAACACGCGGCCCACGTTGCCATCCACCAGCGGGGCGGGGCGGTTGTGGCCGATGCTGCGGATGGCCCCGGCGGTGTAGCGGCCGATGCCGGGCAGGGCCAGCAGCGCCTCCAGCTCCTCCGGTACCCGCCCGTCGTGCCGCTCCACGATGGCCTGGGCCGCTCGCTGCAGGTTGCGGGCGCGCGAGTAGTAGCCCAGCCCCTCCCAGGCCTTGAGCACTGCCTCCTGCGACGCGGCGGCCACGGCATGCACGTCCGGAAAGCGCGCCATCCAACGCTCGTAGTACGCGCGCACCGTCTCCACCTGGGTCTGCTGCAGCATGATCTCGGCCACCCACACGCCGTAGGGGTCGTACCCCTCCCGCCAGGGCAGGCGGCGCTGGGCAACGGCGAACCAGTCCATCACCGCCGTGCGCACCGCGGCCAGGGCGGCCGGGGTCAGCTCCGCCTCGCCGGCGGCCGGCGGTAGGGCATCGGCGCGCCGACGGCGACGGGTGGCCATGGCTGCGTCTGGGGCGGCGGCGGGCGGCATGGGCCCCCGGGCCTCAGGCGGCGGAAGCGGGAGTGGCGGCAGGCGTCCGCTGCCGCGGCGGGGGCGTCACCAGGAACAGCAGCGCCGCGCACAGGCACAGCACGATGCCCAGCCGGAAGAAGTGGGTGTAGTTGCCGGACAGATCGAACAGGTGCCCGCCCAGCCAGGGGCCCATGGAGCCCGCCACGACAATGGCCGGCTGCGCCACGCCATAGATGCGGCCCAGGGCATTGCGGCCGAAGTAGTCCGCCCACACCATCGCCTGCAACTGCAGGTAGGGCCCGTGCAGCAGCCCGTTCACCACGGCATAGGTGAAGAGCATGGCCGGCGTGCTGGCGGTGAGCAGCAGGTACAGCCCCACGGCCTCGCCCAGGAACAGCGTCACCAGCGCCACCCGCACGCCGATGCGCTCGATGATGAAGCCCCACAGGAACTTGGCCACCACCCCCGTGGTGAAGAACAGGCTCCACACGGCGCCGGCCATCACGCGGGAGAAGCCGCGCGCCTCCATGTGCGGCACGGCGTGCACGAAGTACCCCTGCACGGCCAGCGTGCCCATCATCAGGCCCAGCAGCGTCATCCAGAACGAGCGCGTGCCCATCGCCTCGCGCAGGCTCCACATGGCCTCCGGAACGCCGGCCGCCCCTCCGGCGCCCCGTCCCCCGCCGGGGCTCTTCAGTTCCGGATGGTCGTCCAGCCCGAGCTGCTCCGGCCGATCCACCAGCACCAGGAATGCCGGCACGGAGATGAACAGCACGGCCAAGCCACCCAGCACGACGTAGGCGAGCCGCCAGCCGGAGTGCTGGATCACGAAGGTGCACACCGGGATCAGCAGCACGGCACCCAGCGAGGCACCCATCATCACGATGCCCATGGCCCGCCCACGGCGGCGCACGAACCAGCGGCTGACGTTGATGCTGCCGATCATCTGTCCCACGCCGATCCAGGCCAGCGGATAGAGCAGGGACATCACCAGGTCGAACTGCCACACCTGCCGCACCGTCGACAGCGAGACCAGGCAGACGCCCGCACCCAGGCCGAAGCCGACCATCAGCTTGCGGGTGCCGATGCGGTCGATCAGGAAGCCCAGCCCCGGCGCGATGGTGGCCCCCATCGTCGTCCCGATGGGGATGGCGCGCGCGATGTCCGCCCGGTCCCAGCCGAACGTGGCCTGCAGCGGCGTGATGAACAGCCCGAACAGGGCGTTGAAGGAGAACGCGGACAGGTTGGCCACCAGCGCCACCCCCGCCACCGCCCAGCCATAGTAGAAATGGCGACCCAGGCGCTTGGCGACCCAATAGTTGATGCCCCGTTCCATGTGCGCTCCGCGGAGATAGCGTGAAAGCTGGCCTACCCGGTGTCCCCCATTTGCCCCGTAGAGATCAAGCGCGGCGCGCGCCGTGGGCCCGGCCGCGGTTGCCCCTGCCGTGGGCCAGGGCTATGCTGGCCGCGATGCACCCGCCCGGCGCCCGCCGGGCGTGCCCTCACAGCGAGCGCCATGTTCACGGGAATCGTCGAGGAAATGGGCCGAGTGGAGGCCCTGGCCGAGATCGAAGGCGGCTGGCAGCTCACCGTGCGCGGCCCGCTGGCCGCCTCGGACAGCCGGCTAGGCGACAGCATCGCCGTCAACGGCGTGTGCCTCACCATCACCCGGCACGAAGGGGACGCGCTGAGCTTCGGGCTGGCCCCGGAGACGCTGGCCCGCACCAACCTGGGCGACCTCCAGCCCGGCAGTCCGGTGAACCTGGAGCGCGCCCTGCCGGCCAACGGCCGCATCGGCGGGCACTTCGTGCAGGGGCACGTGGACGGCACGGGCCGGCTGGTCGAGCGCACGGTGGACGGCGACTCCCTGCGCATTGCCGTGGAGACCCCGCCCGACCTGCTGCGCTACCTGGTGCCCAAGGGCTACGTGGCCGTGGACGGCACCAGCCTTACCGTGATCGACGTGCGGGACGACCGCTTCACCTTCATGCTGGTGGCCTACACCCAGCAGCACATCGTGCTGCCCGGCCTGCCCCTCGGCGCCCGCCTGAACCTGGAGGTGGACGTGCTCGCCAAGTATGCGGAGAAGTTCCTGGCGGGGCGGTAGGAAGGCGAACCGCAACTACAGGCGGGGGCCGTGGGCCCCCACACCCCCGAGCGGGATCGGTGTACAGGGATTGCGGCGACACGTTTGGACGCCCGCGCTTCAATCCTCCAGCAGCCCCAAGCCGCGCAGGTCGGCATCCGACCAGCCCATGTCCGCGATCATTCCCGCCAAAGTGCCTCTCGGAAACCCGTCGCTCAGGCGGTGGTACACCACAACCACACGCCTTCCATCCGCATGGCGGTAAATGCGATGGCTGCCGCGCACCCGTGTCAGCTCGAAGCCGTCCCGGTGCAGGGCCGCAATCAGCCGGCGTGCTGTCACGCCCCGGGGGAGAGCCATGCGGTCAGTGGGTCAGAACCGTTCGTTGCGAAGGCCCGTGACCCCATCAGGAGGGAACTGTTGCTCCGCGGCGGCGCGGGCGGCTTACACATTGACCACAACGGCCGGGGTCGCATACTCGGTGGCACCGATCTCGGCACCCACCGGCACCGCTTCGCCCGCGGCGATCAGGTCTTCCACATAGAGGGATACCGCTTCCTGGATGCGAGCCAACGCCTCTTCGGGCGTGTGTCCCCAGGTGTGGCAGCCAGGAAGCGCCGGGCAGAATCCGTGATACGCCCGGGTGCCGTCTTCCTGCTCATCCTCCTCGATGACGACGCGGTACACGTAGGATTTCACGGGGCTTCCTCGCTGGTGTGCGCAGCTTGCGGACTTCATCGTACCATCCGGCATTTCGGCGTCAATGCCGGTTGCCGCGCCAGGCAGGGCCTCGCCGCGGATGGCAGGCGGGGCGTGACCGCCCGGCCCGCGCCCCGCTTGCGGTGACCCGCCGGGCTTCCTATGATGGGCGCGCCGGCGCGCTGGTGGCCGGCGCAGACCGCCCGGAGCCCACAGGAAGCCCGCCATGACCGATCCCATCTGGACCCCCAGCCCCGAGCGCGTGCAGCGCTCGAACCTGCACGCCTTCTTCCAGGCCCTGCGCGAGCGCCACGCCATTCCCGGCGAGGACTACGCCGCGCTGCACCACTGGAGCGTGGCGCACCTGGAGACGTTCTGGGAGGAAGCCTGGCTGGATGCCGCCGTGGCCTGCAGCGCGCAGCCCACCGCCGTGCTGACCGACCGCGGCATGCCGGCGGACCGCACCGAGCCGGACCGCGTCTGGTTCCCGGGCGCGCGCTTCAACTTCGCCGAGCACCTGCTGCGCTTCCGGGACGAGCGCCCGGCGCTGATCGCGGAGGACGAGGCGGGCACGCGCCGCACGGTGACCTATGCGGAACTGTTCGCGCTGGTGGGGCGCTGCCAGGGGGCGCTGCGGGCCCTGGGCGTGAAGGAGGGCGACCGCGTGGCCGGCTACCTGCCCAACACGGTGGAGACCATCGTGGCCATGCTGGCGGCCACCTCGCTGGGCGCGATCTGGTCGTCCACCTCGCCGGACTTCGGCTTCCAGGGCGTGCTGGATCGCTTCGGGCAGATCGACCCGGTGGTGCTGTTCTGCGCGGACGGCTACCGCTACAACGGCACCGTGCACGACTCGCTGGACAAGGCCGCGCACCTGCTGGAGGCGATCCCCTCCATCCGGCAGCTCGTGGTGGTGCCCTTCGTGGGCAGCAGCGCCCCGCACCCGGCGGGCAGCCTGGACTGGGAGGCCTTCCTGGCCACGGCCCCTGCAGAGGCACCGACCTTTCCGCACTTCCCGTTCGACCAGCCGCTGTTCATCATGTACTCCTCCGGCACCACCGGCGCGCCCAAGTGCATCGTGCACGGGGCCGGGGGCACGCTGCTCAAGCACCACGTGGAGCACAAGTTCCACGCCGACCTGCACCGCGAGGACGTGCTGTTCTACTTCACCACCTGCGGCTGGATGATGTGGAACTGGCTGGTGAGCGGGCTGGCGCAGGGCTGCGCGCTGGTGCTCTACGACGGCAGCCCGGCGCACCCCGGGCCGGACCGCGTGTTCGAGCTGGCGCAGTCCACGGGCATCACCGTGCTGGGCACGAGCCCCAAGTTTCTGGCCACCGTGCAGAAGGCCGGGCTGGTGCCCAAGGGCGCCTTTCCGCTGCCGAAGCTGCGCACCATCCTTTCCACCGGGGCCCCGCTGGAGCCGAACCAGTACCACTACGTGCACGAAGCGGTGAAGCGCGACGTACAGCTCGCCTCCATCGCCGGCGGGACGGACATCATCGGCTGCTTCATGCTGGGCAACCCGCTCTCGCCCGTCTACCCGGGCGAGATCCAGGGTCCCGCGTTGGGCATGGATATCGCGGCGTTCGATGCGGAGGGCCGCGCCGTGGTGGGCCAGCAGGGCGAGCTGGTATGCCGCGAGCCTTTTCCCTCCATGCCCATCTACTTCTGGAGTGACGCGGACGGCAGCCGTTACCGCAAGGCGTACTTCGAGGACTACCCCGGCGTGTGGCGCCATGGCGACTTCGTCACGCTGACCGAGCACGGCGGCGTGATCGTCTACGGCCGTTCGGACGCCACGCTCAACCCCGGCGGCGTGCGCATCGGCACGGCGGAGATCTACCGCATCGTGGAGGCGCTGCCCCAGGTGCAGGACAGCATCGTGGTGGGCCACCGCAGCGAGGGCGAGGAGCGCGTGGTGCTGTTCGTGGTGCTGCGCGGCGAGGCCAAGCTGGACGACGCGCTGGCGCAGCAAATCCGCGCGGCCATCCGCGAGAAGGCCTCCCCGCGGCACGTGCCCGCCTTGATCCGCCAGATCCGCGAAGTACCCGTCACCATCAACGGCAAGAAGGTGGAACTGGCCGTGGCCAGCCTGCTGCGC